>QWCV01003858.1_pt1 | contig 11668 bp, 13 predicted proteins | sample 1972621 | NCBI WGS metagenome assembly QWCV01 (sample SAMN09866699, study PRJNA288562) | Human gut metagenome isolate pre2_stool, whole genome shotgun sequencing... | isolation source: gut | host: Homo sapiens | place: USA: California
CACCTACCGGCCCTACGGGATGGACTGCAGCGGGTATGTGGACTGGGTATTCTATAACGCCACAGGTGGAGAGTACATCATCGGCCACGGTGGAGGCGCTCTCGCCCAGCATACCTACTGCATGAACATCTCTTGGGAGGAGGCGCTGCCAGGCGATCTGGTGTTTTACCCGGATGACGTACACGTTGGGATCGTGGGAGGACGGGACGAGAACGGGAACCTACTGATCATCCATTGTGCCAGCGGTGCCAACAATGTGGTGATTACCAGAGTAGATGGTTTTACCAGTGTAGCGCGCCCTCTCTTATACGATGAGCAGAGCTTGTCAAAATTTGCCTCGGTTTGAAAGAAGAACCATGAAAGGCCCCGCACCATCTTTAGAATGGTGCAGGGCCTTTTTCTCTATTGATTATGGCTATCGATTTTACACACGGTGCTTGTCAGAAGCTGTTATTGGAAAATCATTCATTTATGAGTTTCCCGGACAAGTAGTATTTGTGGGTATCGAACTCCAGGGAAAGGGTGAAATCGCTTGGCTCCTGTGGAAAAATAAACGAACAGAACCTATCACATAAAGTGAATAGTTCCGCAATGTATCGCGTCAGCTCGGAGGGATAGGAAGAACAAAACAGATGAAGATTGACCTCAATAAAATAGGACTTCTGCCAGATATCTATGTCTATTTCATACTTTTGGGAGAGCTCTATTGCCAGAGCAACAAAATGTTTGCCGCGATCAATTCGTTCTGGTATCAGGACGTAAGTGCTTTCTGTCTCGATACGGCGCAGAAATTCATCGAATGATTTTTTTGTGGTCGCTCGTTCCTCCGCGCTTTGTTGAGTATGGATTATCTCCATAGTCTCTGGGGCTGGCGGATATCGTTTTGAATAGACCTTTTTACCGCCTGGCATTCTGACCGCCTCCATTACTTGATGCAGATAAATACACGCTCTTATCCCTGATGTTCCCGTAAAAAGTCCTGAAATAATTCTCTGTAGTGTATCTGATCCTGTAACTGCTCAATCAAGGGAGAAATACGGCGGCGTAGCTCCGATTCCTCTTGGGGTAATATCATAATGTCTGTGTGCTCCTGTACGATCTCCGACTCCCGTACATCGTCAAAGATATCATCTACCAATCCAAGAAACAGACCGTCAGCATCGTAAAAGAAACTGTATTCTCCCTCTATATCCATCCGAACAACGCCAAATTTTGAAGATACCAGAATATCAAAAAAATGGTGATTTTTGATGTATGGACCAAACACCCGCAGGACTTCTCTGATTCGTTCTATCTCTGCGGAGGGGATGGTTACTTTTTTGGGGCGAATGGATTCCTCACGAGCTGCTGCCAACTGTAAAGCAAATATAAGCTCTTCCTGGGACAGCTTTTCATACTGCACGCCAATTTTCTCTTGTGTATTTTGGCACATATCTCCACCTTCCAATCGTGGCTTCAAAATTTCACATCATAGGGATGGGCGTCACAGGGAATTTATAAAAATCTGTTCCGGCCCCTGGAGTAAATAGAATTTGCTCTCCTATTGGAAGATTTGCATATTCTTCGGCGTCTTCTCGTGCATAGTCTGGGAAACATTTCAGGATTGCGTTTTTCAGGGCAGCCGTATTGATTTGCTTAGCCCAGGTCTCTTCCGCATAAGTCAGCAGTTCAAAAAGAGGCAGACAGCTCTGCCCGTATGGATAGAAGTGGTAGGCAAAGTCACTGTTTTCTCCGCCTTCCAAGGCGCTTGGGGCGGAAACTGCCAAGGCCGCAGTATTTTCCCGAACATCCTCAAAAAAGGGGAAGGCAAGTGCCAGGGCCCAGCCGGCTTCCGCTGTTTCCAGCCAGTAAATCCCATTCCATAATTTATCATACTGGAGAATAGGTCCCCATGGGGTTTCTACCGGAACTGGGAATTCTCCGAAATACTCCGGGCAGACCTCCATCCCCCGCACACGGTCTTCCGCCAATGATTCTCCATCCGGCAGCGGGATACCCTGGTCCACAAGGTACTTGTGGATCTCATAGGTTACAACCCATCGAGGCTTATTGAAATAGTCCTCTGTGCTATACATCAAGATTTCAGGAACTTCCTTTGACGGTGTTCCGTAGCCCTTCGCTTCATCTGAAATAGCTGGAGAATTTTTCAATACAACGATATATTCTGTGCAGAAGTGCCACGGTGGCACTGGTCCATTTCGGATTTGGTAAATGCCCGGGCACAGCTCTTCTTGGGTGCGAATAGGACCATACTCCTTTTCATAAGCATAGACATCGAAAGGAAGTTCCTCTTTTATGACCTGACTGGCAGTTGTATTTCCTTTATTAAGATCGTTGGACAGTTGTATCATATTCTTCCCTCCTAAGTAAGCGTTGTCGGACTGCGTTCAATTATAGAGGCCGCGGCTTAAATGGTGAGAAAAGCTGTGGGACATCCAGTTCAATTCGGAGATCCCGAATTAGCCGCATACGGGTCGTTTGAATGTGCCGCTGTAGCCGTACACGGTCCCAGCCCAGCTCTTCACAGATACTACCATAGCTGCGCCCTTCCAGACGCTGACGGAGGATGTACAGGTCCTTCTGTGTGACGTAGCCCCTGATAGATCTGGCAGGAAGCTTGCCTCGTTCCCAATCTAGCTGGCAAAGCTCGTCATCGGATGGCAACTCTTGTAGCAATTCCGACAGTTTGGTGTAACCTGTCATTGTTTGACTGATATGGAGCAACCGGCGAAGTGCAGGAATATCAATATCGATGTAATTTGGTACTCCAGTCAGCAGACAATTTCGCGTCCTGCGTGACCAATAGGCTACCTGGCTGATGGATGCTTGGAGTTTATCCGCAATTTCACTCAATTTAAATCCTTCTAGCCGAAGATTCAGCACCTCTAATCCAAACTTTGAAATGCCGTTGTTCACAGGATGCTTTGGATTGAAAAACAGTTTGGAAAGAATATCGTCAGACGGGATATTACGCAACAGATCCGAAAAATGAATGGCTTCCCCATGTGCTGCTTTTTCCAATAGTTGATCCATATTCCCCTTCTTTCACACAGAGACGCGACGAATGTTCATAAAATGACTTGGTTGTTAAGATACAATTAAAGGCAATTTACGATGTATAAAAAAGCCTCTATAATCGCAAGAAAACAGAGGTGGTTTAATGGGAACTGAGAAGAGCACTTTAGCGATTGAGATTGGACGCCGCATTGCGGAGCGGAGGAAGCAGCTTGGACTGACCCAGGCCCAAGCTGCAGAAAAGGCTGGTTTGACCCAGCAGTTTTTCGCCAGCGTTGAAACAGGTGCAAAAAATATTCGCGCAGAAAGCATTATTAAGGTGTCTCGGGCGCTGAACATCAGTGCGGATTTTTTGCTGACAGGAATTGTTACGGATTTGGACCGTCATCAGGTAATGAAAATGCTGGAGCCTTTGGATGAAAGACAGTTTCTGGAGATTCAAAATATCATCCGAGATATCCTGAAGTTCGGCGGATGTCCACCTGAAATCTGACGCGTGCAGAACCCTTATTACCGCTTAGAAGATTATCCGCAAAGTAACCAAAATTACTGTATGAATAACATATATTATAATTATATCAAATGGAACATCCTCAATCAAGTATATAAAATAGTAAGCGGAGGGGGATGTTGTGACAGAAGAATTTTCTGAATACTATATCAATATCGTCCTGAAAGTCTCATATTTTCGTAAGAAGGCAGGCTTAACGCAAGAACAGCTTGCAGAGAGAATGGGTGTGGCAACATCCTTCATTGGGCAGATCGAGGCCCCGAACATTGTGAAGGCTATCAGCTTAGACACGCTCTTTCGCATTGCAAAGGTATTGGATGTAATGCCATATAAATTTTTGATTATGGATTGATGGCATAACTGTTATTGCCATTATATCTTACCATTTCCGAAAAGTCCATAAAAAGTCTATCCGATTATGAACAAACAGGTAAACTGAAGACGATACTTATGGACAGGGGTGTGCAGAGATGGATACGCAAAAACTAGTCTCTATGCGCATTCAACAACTCTGTGCAGAGCATGGATATAACATCAATTCTTTGGCCCGGCAAGCCGGTATTCCTCCTACGACTCTTAAAAATATCATTTATGGTAAAAGCCATAATCCGGGCATTGTGACGATCAAACTTATCTGCGATGGCCTTGGGATATCAATTTATGACTTCTTTGATAACAGCCAATTTAAGAGTAAAATTCCAGAGGACGTAGACTGAAGCGGGAAGGCTGTGTATATTTTCGAAAAAAGTTTACTGGAAGCTCCCCATGCCTTTCAAGGACATGGGGAGCTTTTGATTTGAATTCATGCAGAACCTTCATATAATCCTACATCTCTGATTACATTTGTGGATTCCATATTTTGTTTCCGCAAACGGGTTTACCCCTACCGCCGGGTGGGAGTCGATTCCCTGTAAATCAATCAGCGAACCCGATAACAGAAAGTGGCGCGTATGCTGTATTACTCCATCCTCAGAATCTTACGACATCGTGATTTTTTGCGCGAAAGCGTCCACGTCGGCCTTGGCGGCCTGCATGAAGAGGTAGGTGTCGCAGGAGTAGCCGATGAACTTCACGCCCAGATCACGCCACTTCATACCACCCTCCACGGTGTCGGCGAAGCAGCCAAGCTTCACGCCCTTGGCGTTGGCCTTGGCGATGATGCCCTTGATGCACTCCACCACCTCGGGGTGGTCGATCTCGCCCACATGGCCCAGGGAGCTGGACAGGTCATAGGGCCCCACGAACACCACGTCCACGCCGGGGACGTCCAGGATCTCGTCCAGATTCTCCACGGCCTTTCTGCCCTCAGCCTGCAGGATCACCACTGTGTCCTGCGCCTTGGAGAAGTATTCGCTGCCGGGCACGGCGCCGAAGCCCGCGGAGCGGACGAACCGGCAGGTGCCGCGGGTGCCCACGGGAGAGAACTTGGCGGCGGAGACAGCGGCGCGGGCCTGCTCTGCCGTATCAATCTGCGGGATCATGATGGCGCCGGCCCCCACATCCAGGGCCTGATCAATCCAGATGTCCGTGCCGCGGGGGACCCGGACTACCGGGCACACGCCCGCCACATTGGCGGCGCGGATCAGATGGGGAAGGGTCTGAAAGGTGGTGGTGCCATGCTCCATATCCAACAGCACAAAGTCATAGCCGGCATAGCCGGCGGCCTCCACAAAGGCAGGGTCGGTACCGATCATGAAGGGACCCAGAGCGCCTTTGTCGGAATCCATGGCAGCCTTGAACCGGGCCACGCTATCCATGGTGGGCATATTCACAGAATACATTGAGATCATCCTTTCTTGCGGGCCCGCGGCAATCTGCCGCGCGACCCTATTTTTCCATTCTATCTTCCGGAAAGATTTGTCAACCAGCAGCCGGAAACGGATCAGGGATTGTACTGGGTATCGTAGTCCCAGGGGGCGCCGCCGCAGAGACAGCCGCCGTCGATGTGGTACGCCTGGCCGGTCATGTAGCTGGAAGCATTGGAGGCCAGCAGGATCGCCATGCCCACCAGCTCTTCGGGGCTGCCGGGACGCTTCATGGCGATGCGCTCCCGCAGCCAGGGCGCCCGGGTCGGATGGTCCCAGGTAACCTGCGTCAGGTCGGTCAGGATATGGCCGGGGCTGATGGCGTTGGCCCGGATGCCATATTGGGCGAACTCAATGGCCATAGCCCGGGTCAGAGCTACCACGCCGCTCTTGGTGGCGCCGTAGACAGAGCATCCGCCCAGCATCCCCTCGTCGTTGTGGGAGCCGATATTGATGATGCTGCCGGTGCGGCGCTTGTACATCTCCCGGGCCACCGCCTGGCTCATGAAGAACAGGCCCTTCAGGTTGGTGTCCATGATACGGTCATAGTCCGCCTCCTCCACGTCCAGAAGGCCCTCCCGCTTGTTGATCCCGGCCACATTGAACAGCACGTCGATCTTGCCGTATTGGGCTATGACCTCATCCACACAGGCGTGGATGCTGTCCAGGCTGGTGACGTCCAGCTTGTGAAGCGAGGCGGTGCCGCCTTCGGCAATGATCCGGTCCGCCAGGGGCTTGCACTTGGCGGTTGTGCGGTTGCACAAAGCCACCTCCGCTCCGGCGCGGAGCAGGCCCTCACTGATGGCCAGTCCGATGCCGCCGCCAGCGCCGGTGACCACAATGGTCTTGCCTTCCAGGCCGAAGAGAGACGCGAGATAGCTGTCACTTTTGATTGCCATTATCATTCCATCCTTTCCGGAGCTGCTGTTGTCCGCCCTGGAAACGCGGCCGCCCCGGCCATTTGGGCCGGGGCGGGGCGATTCATTCGAAACGCGGACACCGGCAGTCTGTCATGTTATCCTGCGGGGAGGCCCTGCGCCGGAGCGGAGGGAGCCGCCGCGGAAGCTGTGTCTTTTCGTTCCGTATGCGCTTACTCCAGGCCAGCGCCCTTCATGGCGGAGAGGGCATGATCGGTGTAGAGCTTGTAGAAGCCCTTGCGGGGTTCGCGGGGGATGATACCGGCCTTGGAACGCTCCGCCAGAACCTTGGTGGCCTCCTCTACAGAGCAGGGGACGCCGTGGATGCCGGTGAGGTTGATGGTGCGGTTCTCCACGCTGTAGGAGACCAGGTCGCCCTCCTCAATGAAGGCGATGGGGCCGCCGGCGGCAGCCTCGGGGCTGACATGGCCGATGGCGGCGCCGCGGGTGGCGCCGGAGAAGCGGCCATCGGTGATCAGGGCCACAGAGCCGTTGATCCGCTCGTCGCAAACGATGGCCTCGGTGGTCATCAGCATCTCGGGCATGCCGCAGCCGCGGGGGCCCTCATAGCGGATGATGACCACTTCGCCGGGATTAATCTGGTTGTCCACCACCGCGTCATGGGCATCCTCCTCGCTGTTGAACACGCGGGCCACGGCGTTGACCACCTCCCGCTGGTTCATGGCGCAGGCGGAGTACTTCAGCACAGCGCCCTCGGGGGCGATGTTGCCTTTCAGGATGGCCACGGAGCCCTTCTCGGGGGCCTTCTCCACGGGGAAGATCACTTGGTCCCGGGTCAGGCCGTAGTTGGCCAGATACCCCAGGTTCCGGTCGAACCAGTTGTCCTTCTGCAGATCCTCCAGATTCTCGCCCAGCGTTTTGCCGGTGACGGTCATCACGTCCAGATCCAGCATATCCCGCAGCATCCACTGTACCATAGGCACGCCGCCGGCAAACCAGAAGGACTCGGTCAGCTGGGTGCCGGAGGGGTTGATGTTGCCCAGGTGGGGGACCTGGTGGTTGATCTCGTCGAACAGCTCGATGGGCAGGTCATAGCCCAGCTCCCGGGCGATGGAGGGCAGGTGAATGGTGGCGTTGGTGGAGCCGCCGATGGCGCTGTGGACAATGATGGCATTGCGGAAAGCGGCGGGCGTCATGATCTGGGAAGGGGTGATGTTCTTCTCCACCAGTTCCATGATCTTCCGACCGGCATAGCGGGAGTACTGCAGCAGGTCCCGCATGGTGGCGGGCACCAGAGCCGCGCCGGGCAGGGTCAGGCCCAGGGCCTCGGCCATGCACTGCATGGTGGAGGCGGTGCCCAGGAAGGTGCAGGCGCCGATGGAGGGGCAGCCGGTGAGCTTGTAATCCCGGACCTCCTGCTCTGTGATGGCGTCCTTGCGCTTCTGGCGCAGGGAGATGTCGCCGGCCACCAGAGAGGTGGTCATGTTGGGGCCGGGCCGCATGGAGCCGCCGGGCATGAAGATGGTGGGGACATCCATCCGGGCAGCTGCTTTCAGGTGGGCGGGGATGGATTTGTCGCAGCTGGAGGCCAGGATGATGCCGTCCCAGGGCACTGCGGAGGCGTGGACCTCCACCATGTTGGCGATGGCCTCCCGGGAGGCCAGGACCACGTTCATGCCGTCATGGCCCTGGGCGCAGCCGTCACAGATGTCAGTGGCATAGTATTTGGCCGGCTTGCCGCCGCACTCATACACGCCGTAGACCGCCTGCTCCACCATCTGATTTAGATGATAGCTGCCGGGGTGGGAGTCGCCGTAAACGCTCTCCACCATGATCTGAGGTTTGAGGATGTCGGTGTCGTCCCAGCCGGTGCCCATTTCCAGGGAATCAAACTGAGCCCAAAGCATCCGGTCGTCATGGCTCTTTTGAATCATAAAACATTTCTCCTTAATTATATACAACAAAACTGTAGGGGATCTGAAAAGAGGGGAGGCGGCCCGGTCTTTCGACGGGCCGCCTCTCTTATGCCGCGGAGCTTTGCCCTTTCCGGAGGCGGAACTCCATAGCGGCAGGGGTGCGGATCAGTGCAGCAGACCTACGGAGGCCAGGATGAAGACACAGATGAAGCCGATCACACCGGCCACGGCGTCCGGGATGGTGATGTACTTCAAGCCCTGCTTCAGGTCCAGATTGAAGAACTTGCTGACAACCCAGAAACCGGAGTTGGTCACATGGTTGAAAATCAGGGTACCGGCTCCGATGGCCAGAGCGGTGGAGACAGGCTCCAGGCCCAGCAGATCCATCATGGGAGCCACAACGCCAACGGCGGTCACGCCGGCGGTCGTCATGGAACCCACGGCGGTCATCATGATGGCACCCACCAGGAACGGAATCAGCAGGCCGGGCACGCCGGAATCCTGGATCAGCAGAGCCAGATCGTTGATGCCGGGGAAGGTTTTGATAACCTGGGAGAAGCCGCCGCCCATGGCGGTGACCAGCAGGGCGATCAGAGCGACCTCCATGCCGCGGGCGATCCAGCTGTTGAGGACAACCTCACGGAAAGACTGTGGGTCTTTTCCGGTGGCATCCAGGTTGCTCTTGCGAACAGAGGCCTTGTGGGCCAGAGCCAGGAACATGGTGTAGATCACGCCCATGGACAGGGCCACAACCTTATCGCTGGCGATGGCCACTAAGGTGCGGACCATAGCGTCGTCAGGAGTGGACTCGGGAATCAACATGCCAACAAAGGAGCCGCCGGCGATCAGGATGACTGGAATCAGAATAGTCAAGAAGGAAGCGAAAGTGTTGGGCAGATCCTTGTCCTTGATGATCAGATCGCTTACCTCGTCAGAGGAGGTTTCCTTGATTTCCGCGGTGACCGCAGGCACCGCGGGGATCCACTCCTTGGCGGTCCAGCGTTTCAGAATGAGCCAAGTCAGGAAGAAGGTGATGACGGTGATGACAATGCCCCAGGAAATCACCATACCCAGGTCAGCACTCAAGGCCACGGAAACGGCCAGAATGCCGGGAGTGGGAGGGACCATGGCGTGGGTCAGGTTCAGGCCGGTCTGGGTGAAAGAAGCCATGGTGGACATAGAAATGTGCTTGCGCTTGCCCAGCACGTTGGCGATGTTGGAGCAAAGGATAGTTGTAATATCGCCGAACACGGGGATAGACACCACATAAGCCGTCAAGGACGGGGCCAGCTCCAGATTCTTGCCGCGGAAAAGGCGGATGAAGAAGTTGGCGATAGACTTGGCGGCGCCAGTGTCCTGCACGCCCATGGCCAGCACAGCGCCCAGAATGATGGGCATACCCAGGCTGCCCAAGGTGTTGCCAAAGCCGGTGGTAATCAAGGTCAGAGTCTCCATAAAGGAGTACCCTTCGGTCCCAAAGATACCCAGGGTAACACCGAAGCCTAATGCTACCACGAACAGGGACATAACGGGATTGAGTTTCGCCTTTGTCATGAGCAGCATCAGTGCGATGATGGCAATGACAAGGAGAACCAGGAATCCGATTGCAGACATGGTTGTTGTTACTCTCCTTTCCATATGTAAGCGGCCGGCAGAGCCGGTACTGCCTGATGGCGGACGCCGAAAGAGAGACCGCTTTCAGGCCACACACGAGATGGCACAGTCTGCTCCGGAAAAACAGACTGCCAACCCACAGAATTTTATACAATATTTTTCGACACAAGTCAATTCAAAAATTTGGCGGTGTTCCATGACGGAAATATCTCCTCCTTCTGCGTTTTGGCTAAAGAGCAGGACTGCTTTTAGTTATATAGAGCGAACTGTCAAGATGCTGTTAAATAATCAAAAAAGCCAGTGAAAAAACGGTTATTTGCCCAAAAGCCCATCAGTCAAAAGTTTTTTGTTGCACGTACTCATTCATGTGGTATATAGTTATATATGCGTATCAAGAAGGTACACGTGTCAGATGCGGCGGCGCCCCAAGGGGTTCGGAAGCGGCTCCGATTGAATCGCAGCCATGCCGGAGGCGGTGCTCAGACCAGGGCCGTTGCCGTGAAAAGTAAAATCAGAAGACGAGACGCCGTCCCGCGCTGCTGGCCGGTGTCACAAGGAGGAATTTATGGAGCGCAGTGAAAGAATCTTGCAGGGCTTGGGGAACCAGTACTACCGGGCGACGCTGAAGTCCATGGGCTTCACCACGGAGGACCTGAAGCGGCCGGTGATCGGCATCGCCAACGCATGGAGTGAGTGCGCGTGCCCGGCCATTATAATCTCCGGCAGGTGGCCCAGCGGGTAAAGGATGGCATCTACCGGGCCGGAGGCACCCCCATTGAGTTTGGCGTCATCGGCGGCTGCGACGGCATGGGCCAGGGCCATGACGGGATGCACTACATCCTTCCCTCCCGGGAGCTGATCGCCAACTCTATCGAGTCCATGGCGCAGATCAACCTGTTTGACGGCCTGGTTCTGCTGGGGTCCTGCGATAAGATCGTCCCCGGCATGCTGATGGCCGCTGCCCGGCTGGACATCCCCTGCATCTTCCTGCCCGGCGGCCCCATGGAGGGCGGTGCGGAGTTTGACGGCCGCCAGGCCGACCAGACCTCCAGCACAGAGGCCTACGGCATGCTCTCCGCCGGAAAGATCACAGAGGCGGAGTATGTGGCTCTCGAGGACACCGCCTGCCCCGGCTGCGGCTCTTGCTCCTATCTGGGTACTGCCAATACCATGTGCGCTCTGGCCGAGGCTTTGGGCATGACCCTGCCGGACGGCGGTCTGGCCCCCGCCACCTCCGCCGTCCGTATGATGATGGCTGAGGAGACCGGTGTGAAGATCATGGAGCTGGTGGAAAAGCAGATCACCGCCCGGAAGATCATCACCAACGGCTCCATCCGCAACGCCATCAAGGCGTGCCTGGCCATGAGCGGCTCCACCAACGCCGTCATGCACCTGACGGCCATCGCCCACGAGGCGGACGCTGGCGGAGAACATCGCCTCTCACAAATACCGCTATCCTGCCACCGGCCTGGTGAATCACACCATGGACAATCCCTTTGGCTATACCGGCGGCGTGGCGGTGCTGCGGGGCAACCTGGCGCCCGACACCGGCATCACCAAGCCCGGCGCCTTTGACAAGAGCCTGCACCACTTCGAGGGCGAGGCCATCTGCTTTGACTCCGAGGAAGCGGCTGAGGAGGCCATCCTGGCCGGCAAGGTCCGCGACGGGCATGTGGTGGTCATCCGGTACGAGGGACCCAAGGGCGGCCCGGGCATGCGGGAGATGTACAAGGCCATGAAGTACCTGTATGGCCGGGGGCTCAGCAAGACTACGGCGCTGATCACGGACGGCCGGTTCTCCGGCACCAACAACGGCTGCTTCGTGGGGCACATCTCCCCCGAGGCGGCGGAGGGCGGCCCCATCGCCATCATCCATGATGGCGACCGGATCGTCATCGATATTGAAAGCCGCCGGCTGGACCTGATGGT
>QWCV01003797.1_pt1 | contig 11653 bp, 7 predicted proteins | sample 1972621 | NCBI WGS metagenome assembly QWCV01 (sample SAMN09866699, study PRJNA288562) | Human gut metagenome isolate pre2_stool, whole genome shotgun sequencing... | isolation source: gut | host: Homo sapiens | place: USA: California
ATTAAAGTTTTATCCGGCATTTATTTACTGCACAGGAAAAGTTGTCAATGAGAAAAGAGAATTTAAAATGGGAGTCGATCAGGAAGGAAGACCTGGTTATTTTGATGTGATGCATCCAAACTTTACGATCTTTCACAAAGATGATCATACATTTTCAGACATCTGGTCTTATTATGATGATGATTTTCAGACATGCTATCAAAACATTATAAATGATATGGAAACATACAAAGATGTCAAAGGACCCAAAGGAAAAGAAGGGCAGCCGCCAAACTTCTTTTGTATCTCCTGTGTGCCATGGATGGATTTCACAGGCTACAGCACATGGGTGCCAACCGGAAGACCAAATCTATTTCCGATCATTACATTTGGAAAATATGTGGAAGAAGAGGGCAGAAGAAAGCTGTCTGCTGCTTTGACGATATCTCATGCATCCGCAGATGGATATCATGCTAGTATGTTCTTTGAAAGACTGCAGGAAGTATTAGATGAGTTTGTAATTGATCAGTAATTGATGCATTGATCAAAGTTTATAATTCATTTTTAAGTGAAAAAATCGATGATTATAATAGCAGCATGTATTATGAAAATCCATTTTATTTATTTCCCTTGTAAAAATCCAGCCGAAGTAGAAGCGGACAACTTCTCCAACATTGATGAAATTTCCTCCTCAGACTCCTTAAAATCACCCGTGATCCACTGATCACCATGGTCTGAGAACAACAATCTTACCAACTGCTTATGCTCACTGATATAAAAGATAATAGAATTCATCAACTGTGAAATTGAATTTTCCTTCTCAAACTGGATCATATCTTCTTCTAGAGTATTTAAAATCTCATCTTCAATCGACTCCAGAAGATCCATCGGACTGGAATAATACGTATAAAATGTACTGCGGTTAATATCCGATTTCTCACATAGGCGGGAAACGGATATTTTTTGTATTGGCTGTTCTTTTAATAAATAAAGCAGGCTCTCTCTGAGCGCACGTTTTGTTTTCAAAATACGACGATCAGTTTTCTTCTCTACCATATCAAAAACTCCTTTAAAATCATATAAAAAAGATAATCTACAAAACAATGAAAAATGTTCGATAACCACCAAAAACACTATTTTGGTGGTTGTTGTATACACATACATTTATTATAATATACATATGAATGAAAAACAACAGTTGTATGATAAAAGGAGGCACAAACATGAACCGGCAAGATTTTTATGATGGAAAATTATTTGATGCATATCGTTATATGGGTGCGACGCACAAAGTGGTTTCTTTTTATTCTACTCCGACAAAGCTAAAGAAGGTCAGATGTACAAATACTGCATCTACGGACCAGATGGAAACCGGCAGGAACATTGTGATCCCTATGGATTTGAGATGGAACTAAGACCGGGGGCATGTTCTATTATCAGAGATATCACAACATACAGATTCAATGACAGATCATGGATGCAGATGAGAAGTGTCGGAATGGAAGATGCCATCAATATCTATGAGATGCATATGGGTTCATGGAGAATGAATAAGAAAGATGAGAATGGCTGGTATCAGTATGATGAGATTGCCAAGATGCTCGTTCCATATCTAAAACAAAATAATTATACCCATGTAGAATTAATGCCACTGTCAGAACATCCATTTGATGGATCATGGGGATACCAAAACACTGGATTTTTTGCACCAACGAAACGTTATGGAACTCCAGATAAATTAATGAAATTTGTCGATATGATGCATCAGGCAGGGATTGGAGTCATTATGGATTTTGTGCCAGTTCATTTTGCAGTAGATGGATATGGACTGAAATTATATGATGGAACTCCATTATATGAATACGATAATAAAGATACTGGAGAGAGTGAATGGGGAAGTTGTAACTTTATTCATTCCAGAAGAGAAGTTCAGTGCTTCTTGCAATCAGCGGCCAACTATTGGCTGGAAGAGTATCATTTTGATGGAATCCGTATGGATGCAGTGAGCCGCCTGATCTACTGGCAGGGAGATGAAAGCAGAGGAGTCAACGATACAGCGATCGACTTCTTAAAAGCATTCAATTTAGGTTTGAAACAACGTCATCCAACCGCCATGCTGATCGCAGAAGATTCCACTGCTTATCCAGGTGTGACAGAACCTGTATGGAAAGGCGGGTTAGGATTTGATTACAAATGGGATTTAGGATGGATGCACGATACTCTGGAATATTTTCAGACTGGACCAGAATATCGAAGTCGTGATTATCACAAACTAACATTCTCTATGGTGTATTTCTGGAATGAACGTTATATGTTAGAATATTGTCATGATGAAGTTGTACATGGCAAGGCAACGATCTTACAGAAGATGTATGGGGATTATGAAGATAAATTTCCACAGGCAAGGGCTATGTATATGTATATGATGATCCATCCAGGAAAGAAATTAAACTTTATGGGGAATGAATTTGGACAGATCAGGGAATGGAGCGAGGCACAAGAACAAGATTGGATGATCTTAAAATATCCGATTCATGATGCTTTCCATAAATATATGGTCAAATTAAATGACATTTACAAGAAAGAAAAAGCTTTCCATTATGATTATCATAGAGAAAACTTTGAATGGCTGGACTGCCATCAGGAAGAGCGATGTATTTATGCGATCGGAAGAAAAACGGCAGATCACATGATCGTTGGAATCTTTAATTTCTCTGATAAAGAGCAGAAAGATTATAAATTAGCGATCAAAGGACACCATACGAGAAGAACATTGTTACATACTGAATGGGAACAGTATGGTGGAACGATGAAGAAACGTAAAGAAAATATTCATCTAAAGAAAAAAGGAAAAGACAGTGAGCTTACGATCACACTTCCAAGATATAGTGGAGTTTTATTAAAACTAACGAAGAAAGAATAAGGCAGAAACTTTGAGTAAAAGGAGATAATATCATGAAAATATACGATTTAGTAATCATAGGTTCCGGACCAGCTGGAATGTCTGCAGCAATCTATGCACAGAGAGCAATGCTTGATTTTGTTATGATCGAGAAAGAATATATGCCAGGAGGACAGGTTGTACAGACTTATGAAGTTGATAATTATCCTGGAATTCCAAAGACAAATGGAATGGATCTTGGATTAAAATTTTCAGAGCATGCGAAAGAACTTGGTGCTAAAAGTATTACAGCAGAAGTTAAAGAAATCTATGCAGACGAAGAAATCAAAGAGATCATGCTTAAGAATGGAGATACATTAAAAACAAGGACGATCATTCTTGCAACAGGAGCAGTTCATCAGACTTTGGGAATAGAAGGAGAAGAAAAATTAAAGGGAATGGGAGTATCTTATTGTGCAACATGTGATGGAGCATTTTTTAGAAATAAGGTAACAGCAGTTGTTGGTGGTGGAAATGTTGCATTGGAAGATGCAATATTCTTAAGCCGTATGTGTAAAAAAGTTTATCTGATCCATCGAAGAGATGAATTTCGTGGTGCAAAGATTCTTCAGGATGAAGTAAAGAAGAACGACAAGATTGAAATCTTATGGAACACGATCGTGACAAAAATCGATGGAGATGAGGTTGTGGAGGGACTTCATATACAAGATGTAGATAACCATGTGGATAAGTTACTAGATGTTGATGGAATTTTTATCGCTGTGGGGACAAAACCAGCTTCCGAGCTTTTATCTGGAAAGTTATCAACAGACGAAAAAGGATATATTATCGCAGGAGAAGACGGTGTTACAAATATTCCGGGAATCTTTGCTGCAGGGGATGGAAGAAGCAAAAATCTTCGTCAGGTGGTGACGGCGGTGTCAGATGGTGCCAACTGTGTGTATTCAGTCGAGCGATATCTTCAAAATGCCTAATTTTCAGACAATTTAAGCTATTTTTATATAGTGACTCATAAATTAAAAATCAACCGCTTTTTGTCGATTTGTGCTAGTTGTATAACAAAAAGCAGGTTGATTTTTTTATGGAAAAATTACACACATATTGCTAACAAAATACCCACAAAGTTATCAACATACAGAAATGGCATATTTTAGCCAAAAATGAGTTACCCACAGAGTTATCCACATTATCCACATCCACAATTCGACAAATAATAATTGTGGATAACTTCAAAAAGAAACATATGTTTTGTTTACTATTTATAAAAAGATTTTGTTTTCTTAATCAGAATTATATGTTATAATGAATTCATACAAAAAAGGTAAAGGAGATGGGAGCCATGAAATTCATTATTAGTGGAAAGAACATTGAAGTTACAGAAGGTATCAAAGCAGCAATTGAAGAGAAACTCGGACGTCTCGACAAATATTTAGTAGACGATACGATCGTGAATGTAACTTTAAGTGTTCAGAAGGGAAGACAGAAGATAGAAGTTACCATTCCTATGAAAGGGCACATTATCCGTGCTGAAGAAGGCAGTGAAGACATGTATGTATCTATTGACCTGGTAGTAGATGTGATCGAACGCCAGATCCGCAGATATAAAACAAGACTTATGAATCAGAAATATGATGGAACAAGCTTCAAACAGGAATTTATGGAGCAGGAAGACGATGTGGAAGATGATGAGATCAGAATCATCCGAAGCAAGAAGTTTGCTATCAAACCAATGGATGTAGAAGAAGCTTGTGTACAGATGGAATTATTAGGACATGATTTCTTTGTATTCCGCAATGCTGATACATTTGAAGTCAATGTTGTATACAAGAGAAAAGGAAATACATACGGACTGATCGAACCTGAATTTTAGAAGATCGGAAGATGGAGGAGATCCTTATGACAAGGATCTCCTTTTTTCATACTTTTTTTTATAAAAAATTCAAAATTTATTGAGAATTTTTACAATTAGTTAACTTGCACCTTATAATGTTAAGTGTTACAATAGCAAAGACTATATAATAGATATAAGACTATCTTGATATCAGATGTCAGAGACAGAATGATCACAAGATGGAACAATCATAAAAAGAAACTTAGGAGATTATTTATGGGTTTATTTGATAAAGTATTTGGTTCTCACAGTGATAAGGAACTAAAACGAATCAGCAAGACGGTTGACAAGATCGAAGCACTCGATGAGTCCATGCAGAAATTGTCAGATGAGGAACTAAGACATAAGACCGTTGAATTTAAAGAAAGACTTGCAAATGGAGAGACATTAGATGATCTGTTACCAGAAGCATATGCAACAGTAAGAGAAGCCAGCAGCCGTGCGATCGGTTTAAAACATTACCGTGTACAGCTGATCGGTGGTATCATCCTGCATCAGGGACGTATCGCAGAGATGAGAACTGGTGAAGGTAAAACTTTAGTATCTACGTTACCTGCATATTTAAATGCACTGGAAGAAAAGGGCGTTCATATCGTAACAGTCAATGATTATCTGGCAACTCGAGATGCCGAGTGGATGGGAAAAGTTCATAATTTTCTTGGATTAACTGTTGGCGTTGTTACAAATGATATGGAGAATGATGAACGTCGTGAAGCATATAACTGTGATATTACTTATATTACAAACAATGAATTAGGATTTGACTACTTAAGAGATAACATGGTCATTGAGAAAGAAGATCTTGTACAGAGAGATCTTCACTATGCGATCGTCGATGAGGTCGATTCCGTACTGATTGATGAGGCAAGAACACCACTGATTATTTCCGGTGAAAGTGGTAAGTCTACAGAATTGTACCGTGCATGTGATATCTTAGCCCGCCAGATGGAACGAGGAAGTTCTGATGGTGAATTATCCAAGATGGATATCTTAATGAACGAGGATATCGAAGAAGATGGAGATTTCCTTGTCAATGAAAAAGATAAACAGATCATGCTGACTGCAGATGGCGTGAAGAAAGTCGAGAAATTCTTCCATATCGAGAATCTTGCAGATCCAGAGAACCTTGCGATCCAGCATAATATCATCTTAGCACTTCGTGCACATAACTTAATGTTTAAAGACAAAGACTATGTAGTAAAAGATGATGAAGTATTGATCGTCGATGAATTTACAGGACGTATCATGCCAGGAAGACGTTATTCTGATGGTCTGCATCAGGCAATCGAAGCGAAGGAAAATGTAAAGGTCAAGAGAGAATCCAAAACTCTTGCAACGATCACGTTCCAGAACTTCTTCAATAAATATGACAAGAAAGCAGGTATGACAGGTACTGCACTTACAGAAGAACAGGAATTTAGAGAGATTTATGGAATGGACGTTGTTGTGATCCCAACAAACAAACCAGTTCAGAGAATCGATCATGATGATGCGATCTACAAGACAAAACGTGAGAAGATGAATGCTGTTGTCGAAGATATCATTGAATCTCATGCAAAAGGACAGCCTGTTTTAGTTGGTACGATCACCATCGAGATGTCTGAAGAATTAAGTGCAATGCTTAAGAAACGTGGAATCAAACACAACGTACTGAATGCGAAATTCCACGAGAAAGAAGCAGAGATCATCTCTCACGCAGGTGAGATCGGTGCCGTAACGATCGCTACGAACATGGCTGGTCGTGGTACTGACATCGTGCTGGAAGATGGTGTTGCAGAACTTGGCGGATTAAAGATCATTGGTACAGAACGTCATGAATCCAGACGTATCGATAACCAGTTACGTGGTCGTGCTGGACGTCAGGGAGATCCAGGTGAATCTAAGTTCTATTTATCACTGGAAGATGATCTGATGAGATTGTTTGGATCTGAAAGAATGATCAGTATATACAATGCACTGGGAATTCCAGAAGGAGAAGAAATCCAGCATAAGACGATCAGCAAGACGATCGAGAAAGCCCAGAAGAAGATTGAGAATAACAACTTTGGTATTCGTAAGAATCTGTTAGATTATGATAGAGTCAACAATGAACAGAGAGAAGTTATGTACAAAGAACGCCGCCGTGTTCTTGACGGAGATGACATGAAAGAATCTGTTTTAGGCATGATGAAAGAAACAGTTGCAAATCATGTATATCAGGTGATCAGTGATGAGCTTCCACCAGAAGAGTGGGATCTGGCAGCACTGAATGCAGAGTTGCTTCCAATTGTACCACTGAATAAGATCGTATTAACAGACGCAGAGAAATCTTCTGGTAAAGTTGATGATCTGGTAGCAAGATTACAGGAAGAAACAGTTGCATTATATGAACAGAAAGAAAAAGAATTCGAAGACTTTGATCTTCGTGAGATTGAACGTATTATCTTACTGAAAGTCATCGACCGCAAGTGGATGGATCATATTGATGATATGGATCAATTAAGAGAAGGAATTGGTCTTCAGGCATATGGACAGAGAGATCCAGTTGTTGAATACCGTATGGCTGGATTTGAGATGTTCAATGATATGACAAAGGCAATTCAGGAAGAGACAACAGGTGCACTGTTCCACGTACAGGTTGAGCAGAAGATCGAGAGAGAAGAAGCTCCAAAGATCACTGGAACAAACAAAGATGCAGAAGTTGAGAAGAAGCCTTATGTAAGAAAAGGAGCAAAAGTCGGCAGAAATGATCCTTGCCCATGTGGAAGTGGTAAGAAGTATAAGAACTGCTGCGGAAGGAATAAATAAGGAGTTTTTTATCAATGATTGAAGCAGAACAATTAAAATATAAATTAAACTCTTTTCAGGAACCACTAGAAGATCTTAGTGGTTCCCTTGCGTTAGAAGCAAAAAAAGAGAGAATTGATCAATTAGAACTGAATATGGAAGAACCAGGATTCTGGGATAATGTTGAGGAATCCCAGAATGTTATGAAAGAAGTCAAAAGCCTGAAAGGTGTCGTGGAAGAATATGATGATCTGAAAACAAAATATGAAGATATCGAGACTTTGATCGATATGGCAGAAGAAGATGAAGATGCCGATCTGATCGAAGAAGCCACTGCTTTGATGGATGAATTTGAAAAAACATATGAGGAATTACGTATTTCAACACTGCTAACAGGTGAATATGATAAGGATGATGCAATTCTTACACTACATGCTGGGGCAGGTGGAACAGAGTCTTGCGACTGGGCAGGAATGCTATACCGTATGTTCACAAGATGGGCAGGAAAGAAAGGTTATGGAACAGAAGTTCTTGATTATCTTGATGGGGATGAAGCAGGGATCAAATCTGTTACTGTGAAGATCACGGGAATGAACGCTTATGGATATTTACGATCTGAAAAAGGTGTTCACCGTCTTGTCCGAATTTCTCCATTTAATGCAGCAGGAAAACGACAGACATCGTTTGCATCCTGTGATGTAATGCCAGATATCAAAGATGATATAGAAGTTGAGATTGCAGATGAAGATATCCGGATCGACACATATCGTGCAAGTGGAGCTGGTGGACAGCATATCAACAAAACAGATTCCGCAATCCGTATTACGCATTTACCAACAGGAATCGTTGTACAGTGCCAGAATGAGCGTTCACAGCACAAGAACAAAGATCAGGCAATGAAGATGTTAAAGACAAAACTGTATCTGTTAAAACAGCAGCAACATTTGGAAAAATTATCAGATATCCGAGGTGATGTTGGGGATAATGGATGGGGAAACCAGATCAGATCCTATGTCCTGCAGCCTTATACAATGGTAAAAGACCACAGAACAAACTTTGAAAGTGGAAATCCAAGCGCTGTATTAGATGGGGATTTAGATGGATTTATGAATGCCTATCTTGCATGGGATAACAACAGTAAGAAGGAAGAAAATTAAACAGAAAACTTCCGGTCAGATCATGTATTTATTTTAAAACCAAATTTTCTATTGCATCATAAAAATATCTGTGGTAGTATTTTGTGCAAAGACAACTGTACACCACAGGAAAACAAAAGGAACCAGACATGAAAGAAACCAACTATTATGTAATTAAAAAGAAAGCAGTTCCAGAAGTGTTGTTAAAGGTGTTAGAGGTCCAGAAACTGTTAGATTCAAAGAGAGCAGTTTCTGTATTAGAAGCTACAGAGAAGGTGGGAATCAGTCGAAGTTCTTATTATAAGTATAAGGATGATATTTTCCCATTTTATGCTGGTAAGAAAGGACGTAGTATCACATTCGTGATCGAAGTCGATGACCAGCCTGGCGTTATGGCCTCGATCCTTAACATTTTTGCACTTTATAAGGCAAATATCCTGACGATTCACCAGAGTATTCCAATTAATGGAAAGGGACTCTTAACAGTCAGTGTTGACATCGAAGACAGCGAGACGGATGTCTCGGCTATGATTCAGGATGTTGAGAAGATAGAAGATGTATCTTATGTAAAAATAATTGCAATGGAATAGATGTATAAATATACATGACACATTTTTGGAGGACAGAATGAAATACGTTATTGTTTTAGGAGATGGAATGGCTGACGAGCCAATCGAAGCAGCAGGTGGGAAGACACCACTTCAGTTAGCAGACAAACCAGTGATGGATGAGATGGCGAAAGTTTCCGAACAGGGAATCGCTTATACAGTACCATCCAATTTACCAGCAGGAAGTGATGTAGCCAATCTTTCTATGTTAGGATATGACCCACAGGTTTATTATTCCGGAAGATCACCCCTTGAGGCATTAAGCATTGGTGTTGATATGAAAGATACAGATATTGCACTTAGATGTAACGTTGTAACCGTATCTGAAGACGAAGATTATGAAGATAAGACGATCATCGACCACAGCGCAGGAGAGATCACTTCTGAGGAAGCAGCGATCCTGATCGAAGCTGTGAGAAAAGAATTAGAAGATGATGAATATAAATTTTATTCGGGAGTCAGCTACCGCCATTTAACGATCTGGGATCATGGAGAAGTAGTCGAACTTGTACCACCTCATGATGTTTTAGGACAGAAGATCGGGCAGTATCTTCCAAAGCAGGAGAAGCTAAAAGAGATGATGGAAAAGAGTTTTGATATCTTAAATCATCATCCGATCAATGAAGCAAGAGCTGAGAAAGGCTTGAATAAAGCAAACAGCATCTGGTTCTGGGGAGCAGGGACGAAACCGGCACTGGACGATTTTAAAGAGAAGACTGGAATGAATGGAGCTATGGTATCTGCCGTCGATCTATTAAAAGGAATCGCAGTTGGAGCAAACATGAGAAATCTTGATGTAGAGGGTGCCAATGGCGGTCTTGACACGAATTATCATGGGAAAGCGATGGCAGCAGTTGAAGCACTACTTGAAAAAAATGACGATTTCGCTTATATTCATGTAGAGGCACCTGATGAGATGGGTCATCAGGGAAGTCTTGAGAATAAGATCAAAGCAATCGAACATCTTGATAAAGAAGTTGTGAAGGTTGTTAAAGAAGAACTTGAGAAAGCTGGAGAGGATTTTAGAATTCTGATCGGACCGGATCATCCGACACCAATTGCGATCCGTACCCATTCCAAAGAACCGATACCATTTATGATCTATGACAGCACGAAAGATTATGAAGGTCAGGAAGAGTACAGCGAAGAAGCAGCGAGAGAGACAGGAATTGTCATTTCCCACGCTTATGATTTAATGAATCGGTTATTACAAAAATAAGAGAAATAATTTTAGGAGGCACAAGATGCTAGTAGTTAAGAAATTTGGTGGTACTTCTGTAGGAAATAAAGATCGTATCATGAACGTTGCAAAAAGATGTATTGAAGATTACAAAAAAGGAAATGATGTTGTTGTTGTCTTATCAGCAATGGGTAAGATGACAGATGAACTGATCGCAAAAGCAAAAGAGATCAATCCTAATCCATCCAGAAGAGAGATGGATATGTTATTAACAACAGGAGAACAGACTTCTGTATCATTAATGGCAATGGCAATGGATTCTCTTGGAGTTCCTGCTGTTTCCCTAAATGCATTCCAGGTAGCAATGCATACAACTTCTGTATACAGCAATGCAAGAATCAAAAGAATCGATACAGACCGTATTATGAATGAATTAGAACAGAGAAAGATCGTAATCGTTACAGGATTCCAGGGAGTTGACCAGTTCGATAACTACACAACACTTGGACGTGGTGGATCTGATACAACAGCTGTAGCACTGGCAGCAGCGTTACACGCAGATGCATGTGAGATTTATACAGACGTAGACGGAGTCTATACAGCAGACCCAAGAAAAGTATCAGAGGCTAAAAAATTAAATGAGATCACATATGATGAGATGTTAGAAATGGCAACACTCGGAGCAGGAGTACTTCATAATCGTTCTGTAGAACTTGCTAAGAAACATGGAGTTGCCTTAGTTGTTAGATCAAGTCTTACAACAGAAGAAGGAACTGTCGTAAAAGAAAGCGTAAAATCAAGAGACAACGAGATCAGCGGTGTAGCAGGAGATGATGATGCAGCAAGAATCGCAGTTATGGGAATCGAAGATACACCAGGTATGGCATTCAAGATCTTCAATGTATTAGCAAAGAAAAATGTAAACGTAGATATGATCTTGCAGTCAGTTGGACATAATGACAAGAAAGATATCTCCTTCACAGTCAAAGAAGAAGAATTAGATATCGCAGTTAAAGCATTAGAAGATTACCTTCCAGACAGCTATTATGAAGAGATCAAAGCAAGCAAAGAAGTTGCCAAAGTATCAATTATCGGAAAAGGATTATTAAACCACTATGGAATGGCAGCTCGTATGTTTAACGCTTTATATAAAGCAGATGTAAACATTCGAATGATCTCTACATCTGAGAT
>QWCV01004585.1_pt1 | contig 11641 bp, 11 predicted proteins | sample 1972621 | NCBI WGS metagenome assembly QWCV01 (sample SAMN09866699, study PRJNA288562) | Human gut metagenome isolate pre2_stool, whole genome shotgun sequencing... | isolation source: gut | host: Homo sapiens | place: USA: California
GATGAGTTTATGGAAACAAAGGACATTTTATTGCAGCTCAGAACGGAAAAAGGACTTTCGCAGGAGGAACTGGCCGGGCGGGTATTCGTGACGCGGCAGGCGGTCTCCCGCTGGGAAAACGGCGAGACGACGCCGGACACGGAGACGCTGAAGCTGCTGTCGAAGGAATTTGACGTGTCGATCAACACGCTGCTCGGCGCGCCGCGGCAGCTGATCTGCCAGTGCTGCGGGATGCCGCTCGAGGATGCGGTGATCAGCAAGGAGCCGGACGGCACATTCAATGAGGAATACTGCAAGTGGTGTTACACGGATGGGGAATTCAAATATGAAAGCCCGGAGCAGCTGATCAAATTCTGCGTGGAGCACATGGCGAGCGACGCCTGGCCGAAGGAACAGGTGCGGGCGCACATGGAGGCCGTGGTGCCGCAGCTGCGGCATTGGAAGAAATAAGTGAGGCATACCTGACACCAGAGCGCACGGAAGGTCAAGAAATACGGCCTGTTTTTTGATAGACTGTCCTCACAGAAAGGACGTGAAGCAATGAATTGGATTCAGGGCATTCAGCGGGCCATCGACTATGTGGAGGCAAACATCACTGAAGAACTCGATTTTGACGACGTGGCGCGGCAGGCGTTTTCCTCTCCGTTCCACTTTCAACGAGTGTTCAGCATGCTGTGCGGTTTTTCCCTCGGCGATTACATCCGGATGCGCAGGCTTTCACTGGCCGGAGAGGAGCTGTCGCGCGGGAACGCGAAGATCATCGAGATCGCGCTGAAATACGGCTATGACACGCCGGAGAGCTTTTCCCGCGCGTTTACCCGGTTCCACGGCATTGCGCCGAGCGAGGCCAGGCGCGGCGGAAAGGTCCGCATTTTCACGCCGCTTTCTGTCAAACTGACATTAACAGGAGGCAGCAAAATGGATTACAGAATTGAAAAACGGGACGCATTTCAGGTTGTGTGCAAGCGCAAGCGGGTGGACAAGCCGCAGTCGGGCACGGCGACGCGCGAAATCTCAGGCATGTGGCAGGAGTTCGGCGCGGACGGCACGCTGGGACGGCTGATCGGCTATCTGCCGGAGCAGCCGGTGCTGAAGGGGCTGCTCGGCATTTGCTTCTCGTCGGAGCTGGATGCGAAGCAGTTCCCCTACGGGATCGGCGTGGAGTATGACGGACGGGAGGTCGACAAGGATTTTGAGATCCTCACGATCCCGGCGAGCACCTATGCCGTGTTCATGAGCCGCGGGAAGATGCCGGACGCCTTTGCGGAGACGTATCACCGGATCGTGACCGAGTCCTTCCCGCAGAGCGCCCAGTATGAGTATGCGGAAAACACGGAGCTGGAGGTCTATCCGTCGGCGAATACGGCTGACCCGAATTACGCATGTGAGATCTGGATCGCGGTCAAGGAGAAGAAATAATCAACGTTACAACAGCCCGGCGCGGAGGATGCTCCGCGCCGGGCTGTTTGCGGTTTTAGTGGGGTTGTCCGGGAAAACGGCGGAATCTGGACGAGCGGCGGCGGAATATATATCAGCATGGAGGTGAAGCCCATGCTGTCTGCTGCGGTATGGCTGATGCTGAGCAGTATGCTCTGTTCGCTGCGGGTCGCCGGAGGCGGGAACTCGTTCCCGAAGCCGCTGAGCGCCGAGGAGGAGCGGCACTATCTGGCGCTGAGCGCACAGGGCGATCTCGCGGCGCGGAACGTGCTTATCGAGCGGAATCTGCGTCTGGTGGCGCACATTATGAAAAAATACTATTCACAGTCGGCGGATCAGGAGGATCTGCTGTCGATCGGGACGATCGGTCTCATCAAGGGCATTTCGACGTTCGACCCGTCGAAGGGCGCACGGCTCGCAACCTATGCGGCACGGTGTGTAGAAAATGAGATTTTGATGTATTTCCGGGCGCAGAAGAAGACGGCGGGGGACGTGTCGCTGTCGGAGTGCATCGAGACGGGGAAGGACGCAAATGCGCTGTCGCTGATGGATGTGATCTGCGCAGACGAGGATCTGTTCGAAAACCTGAGCACGAAGGAGATGAACCGGCAGCTCTACGACGCGATGGCGCGGGCGCTGACGCCGCGGGAGCGGACGATCCTGATTTTGCGCTACGGACTCGGCGGGCGAGACGCGCTGACGCAGCGGGAGATCGCCGCGAAGTGCGGCATTTCGCGTTCCTACGTATCCCGCCGGAACTAATGTAAGCGATGCCCGAAAAGCCTTGATTTGCAAAGGTTTCCGGGCATCTGGCATGTTAGGGGTAGCGCCGCCGTTATTGTAAGCGGTGAGGAAATTTAGGACAATAAGCGGCCATTCATCGAACCAATGTATAAATTGCAGTCCCAAGCAGTTCAATAAAATCAATAACCTCATCTACATCCGCTTTCTCTATACTTTGACGAGAGGTGTTTGATGTAATGTAATCTCCTTCGTGAACAATTTGGTTCCGTCGAATAGAGATGTTCTTTAATTCTGTACGGACAGCATTTTCAGCTTTACCCATTTGAGTCGCTATTGCTTGCCATTTATGTGGTTCAGCCCAAATGTAGGAGAGTCCATCGCTTATTTTATCTGGCTCCTGGAAGGACAATGTCTTATTTTTGGCGGTAACATATTGTTCAAAAACCAGAGGGGCAGATAATTGATTTTGCTGTAACTGTTGGTATGTGGAAAGTAATAGGCCGATTTCCTGAAAAACTCTCTCTCATTCCGATTCGAACAATATCATGAATCAGTTTATCTAAAGCAGAAACAGATTGCGCCCACTGCCAACGAAGCAAGTCATTGTAATCATACGGTGGTTTTACAACTTGGTGAAGATAATCGTACAGCGCACACGTATTCTTCGTATCTTGCATAAGTGTGCAAAAACATTGATATGCGTTTACCATTTATAGCAACTCCATGATTACTGATGCGATTTTGTTAAAAATAGCATTGAAACGATCCCGATTCTTAATCATCTGATCTAAAACCGTCCCAGATTCATGAATAGTTGTTGCGTCCAATTCAAATACCGGAATTCCTGCAGCATTTGCCTTTTGTAAGAGAGCACCGAATTCAGATATTTCGGCCAAACAGTAATCAGATAGTATGCCTTGCTCTATTAAGGCGGTATTATCAAATACCATGTTATTAGCCTTTAATGTTGGCACCAGTTTTGTTTCAATCGTTTCTTTGATTGCCGAGATCTTTCCTTCGTATGGCCGGGCTGCTTGTCCATTTCTCAAGTTAAACCGTTGAATTATCTCGCCGATGAACTTCATTTCGGAACTTGGTAATGGATATGCAGAATCCTCAAACATGGTTCTCGATTGAAGCGACCATTTCTTCCAGCGAGGCAAAACGGTATTTAATGTGTTTAAGGCCATAATAGAAAACGGATCTGGATTTGTTGGAATAATAAAACCATCGGCCATCATAAACAATGCTTGATTAATGGAACTTAGTCCCGGGTTCATATCAATGAAAACATAATCTATCTCGTATTTTTCAGAACAAAGTCTAATCAACTCGTAGAATGAACCAGGTAAATTTTGTAAGGTAGAAATAGCATTACTACTATTTAAAGAAAGGCTCAATGGTGCATCATATGAGGACAAGTCCATGTGGCCAGGAATCAAATATAAGTTAGGATTGCAGCCTGGAGAGAAACAATCAATTGCAGCAATAGGCATCGGTTTTCCTTCGAACGCCATCTTTACCGCATCTTTAATATTATTGTTCTTTGTTGCATCATTTTCGTAGTATTCATCAAATTGTTCGCGGAGTAACAAGCTTGTAAGATTACATTGTGGGTCTCCATCGACAAGCAAAACTTTTTTCCCCATTGTGCTTAATTTCCAGCCGATGTGATAAGTCGTAGTGGTTTTACTAACACCACCTTTGTGGTTGAATAAAGCAATTATCTTTGTATCCATGACAATTTCCTTTCGTATATTTTTATAATTTTTTAAGTTATACTCGCTTATATGCCCAATGACCACATTCACGATACTTGACCAATTTATTGTCCGTGGTCAACTTCGCGAGTATTCGATTTGCTGTAGCAGCAGACACACCACACAACTCCCGAACATCTGCATTCATGATAAACTCTTGCGCTTCCAGGAACTTCTCAATCTGATTCCAACGCAACGTCGCCTTATCCATCGAGCCATCGCTTGTTTCATCACTCGTATTAATTGCATCAATAAGCGAAGCTTTGATTGTTGAGAGCATGAACTCGATGAACACTGTGGACTCTCCAGAGGCGTTGATGGCTGCATAATATTCCGGCTGGCGGGCATGGATCATGGACTCTACTGGCAGCCAGGCAAAAGTAGGGTTCCATTTGGAAAGTAACAACGTATGCCAAAGACGGCCGATACGACCATTGCCATCTGCAAAGGGATGGATTAGTTCCAACTCATAGTGGAACACACAACTGCGGATCAAAATGTGTATGTCGCTGTCTTTGACCCAGTCCAGCAGCTCCATCACCAAATCAGGCACATACTGCGGAAGCGTTCCAAAGTGTAGGACATGCCCCTCCTGGTCGACGACTCCAACCGGGCGGGAACGGAACACACCGGATTCCTCTACGAGTCCCCGTGTCATAATGCCATGTGCAGTCAGCAGATCATCCACAGAATAGGGATCAAGCTCATCCAGACGCTCGTAGATTTCATAGGCGTTTTTGACTTCGGCAATATCCTTTGGGGGAGCCAGTACCTGCTTGCCGTTTAGGACTGCCGTGACCTGTTCCAGACTCAGGGTATTCTGCTCAATGGCCAGAGAGCCGTGGATCGTTCGGATGCGGTTTGTCCGCCGCAAGGTTGGGTTTGCAGACAGCTGATTGGTGGAAGTCAACTTGCCCACCAGTTCGGCGATTTCCGCCACCTCATGGATTATCGTATTTGTAATTTCAAAAGGAGGTTTTTTGTTCCTCATAGAAGCACCTCATGCGAAAGATTAATTCGACAGTATTATACCACACATCGATCATTTCATCAATCATTTTTGGTGACATGATTGAGTGATGGAGCGTATTACTTATATAAAAATTGGCCCGGAGAGGTAACTCTCCGGGCCGCTTCAATTTGGTTGTCATTCTTCAATTCGAACCCATACACAGATATCCCAAACTGATTTCGAGTCAAGCCGTTCATGCCCACTCGCATAAATCCGTAGAAAGTGGATCTGCCACGGCCCAAACGAGAATTGCAAGCCTCCTTTATGTAAAATGGAAGCAAAAATGGGAGGCGCTGATATGATTGCAGGGCACATGACAAAGAAAAACGGGTATTGGTACTTGATACTTATGGTGAAGGATGAAGCGGGGCGGTCAAAACAGAAGTGGATTTCCACCCACCTTCGGGTGGAGGGAAATAAAAAGAAAGCAGAAGCGATGCTCCTTGCCGCCCGACGGGAATATACGGATCTCGCCGAAATGCAGAAGCGTAGTAACGACATTCTCGTCAGCCACTACCTCACGACCTGGGTTGAGGGGTGTCGAGGGAAGGTTTCAATCGGTACTTATGAAGAATACAAAAACTGCATTAATAACAGAATTGTCCCTTACTTCGAAGAACGGAATATTTTACTTTTAGATCTGAAGCCGGCAGATGTTCTGGATTACTACAATTCGCTATATGCCAAAGGCCTCACCGGAAACACGGTTTTACACTATCATGTGCTTCTCCGCAGGGCTTTGAAGGAGGCAAGCATGCGGGGCTTAATTCAGAATGACCCCACAGACGTTATTCCACGACCTAAAAAGGGGCAGTCTGTTGCGGATTGCTATTCTCCGGAGGAGTGCAGAAAACTACTTGATGCGCTTCATGGCGATCCGCTTGAACTCCCTATTACTTTAGCTGTTTTGTATGGACTGCGGCGCAGTGAAGTTTTGGGGCTGCGATGGAGAGCTATTGATTTTAAAAGAGCCACGATTACGATTTCACATTCTGTAACATCGAGCGTGATTAACGGGAAACGGCAGATGATCGCGAAGGACAAGCTAAAGCGCAAGTCCAGCTTTCGGACATTGCCGCTCATGCCGCAGGTTGCAGCTATGCTTCAGAAGGCCGCAATTCAGCGCTATGGGATACAACCGCCGCCTAATGGGGACTACATCTGTGTGAATGGAGTGGGGCAGTTGCTTACACCTGACTATCTTTCCGAGCATTTCAAAACGATTCTGGCAAAGAACAACTTGCGCAGGATTCGATTTCATGATTTGAGGCATAGCTGTGCTAATTTGCTCATCTCTGCCCGTGTGCCGCTGATAGAGGTGCAGCAGTGGTTGGGACACAGCAGCCTGTCTACTACAGCAGATTTATATGTGCATCTGGAGTATGCCGCAAAAGAGCAAAATGCTCATGTCATCTCGCAGATGTTGCTTTGACAAAAGGAAGGAGGACACCATGGCGTTTGATATCATGAATCTTTTCAAAGAAACGGAAGATGTACTTACAGAATTGGACGAAGGGAACGAACTGGCTGCGGTGGATTTCGCAAACCGCATTTTCTCTATGTTGCCCTCGGGTTCGGCAACCGAAAGCTATACAGTCTACCAGGACGATGCCGCCATAAGATACGCCCAATGGTTTTTGGCCTGTAATAAGGAACTTGGGATTAACCGTTGCATAGATGGCCTGCACCAATATGCCGGTAGGATCTGGCACGCAGATACACCGATACTCACGGAAGATGGCGTGGTAACGGTGTTTCAGATGGTGGATGCCCTGTTTTTCTATTCTCAAAAAGTGCTGGACAAGCACCAGGTCGACATTTTAGTGATCGATGCCCAACATGAGTGTTTGAATGGGGAAACTTCTGCTGTGTTTACAGCGGAAGGAATGCAGGGCTGCATCTGCATGTACCGAATGCAAAGTGAGGAGGTAAGACCGATCCATGTACTGCTGCATGAACTGGGTCATCTGCTCCACATCAAAGTAACCGGAACACTGACCGAAATTCCGAAATCTTTCGTGGGACATTTGCTGAGTCTGGGGATAGAGTGCAGTAAGCTGACTGCTGCTCAGCTTCAGGAACTGTTTGCTGACACCTTCATGCTGGCTGTCATTAATAAGCATCCTGAATTAGGAGTACCTGAACCCAATTTCTCGGCTAAAACGCTTGCCCACTGTTATAAGTATATTTGCACACTTTTTGACAGCATGAGATAGTTCGACAAACTTATGCTATACAAGCGAAATAGAATAATCATCAGAAAGGAGCGTGCCTATGGAATTGATCGCCTCTCTCTTTTGTCATGTCCCAGAGGGCTTGCCTGAAACCGAAGTGCAGCAGGAATTACAGCGCCAGCATGACATGCTGGCTCAGCATGCAGCACATACCGGACGAGCAATCGAGCATTGCTTTTTTCATGTGGGTGAGTTCAACTTTGAAAAACCGGATGAGGTTTTGCTTCGCTTTTTGCAACGCGCGCAGGCTAATGATCTCGGACTTATTTTTGTAGAGAGCAAAGAAGTGTTCCCCTTGTCACAGCAAGCACACATTCCATGCGTGGAGGTATGCTTTGTGCGAGAGGGGGTACAAGAAACCCTTGGGCATGATGATATCCAAGTGGCTGAAGAGGAACTCCAGCCAAAGAATGTATATATGTACTGGGGCTTTTAGTTGAAATTTGTCGGAAACTATGCCACAATAGGAATACCTTTCCAGAGAGGATGTGTATGTTGTGGACGCAGTTTCCCATTATCTGAATAGTATCCTCGCGCCCAGGCTGCGCGGCTATGGTGTTTCGGGGCACTTTCTTCTGCACACCATCGGTATCATTCATACACAGATGACCGCTCTTCTACGCCATTGGGATGATCGGGTTTTCAAAAATACCGTTTTGCTGCTTGGCCTGGAGGAAGGAAGCTTTTATGAGCCTCCAGCTAAAATCGATATTCGCTGTTTTGTGGTCGTCGCTATTCGAAACAGTCCCATTGAAACGATCCAGAGTGACGCCTGTGGAGAGGCTGGGCTGAGCAAATCGTTGCCCAGCAAAGAAGTGAAGGAAATTACATCAGAGGCCATTCGCTATTTCAGCAAGCAGGATTTTGCTGAAATGTGCAGACAGGCAAAGCTTAGCGCAAGACAGGATTTGTATCAGGAACTCGCAAATGAGCACCCTGTCGCATGGGCTGCGCTGAAGCACCTTGCCGCAACGAACAGCAAGACCGTTGATTATCCGAAAGTATCCGTTTCCGAACCTTATTTTTTGGAAGGCGTGGATAAAGAGTCGGAGATTATCGCAACGTCCGGTGAAATGAAGATAGGAATTTACGATGGATATACTCCCAAAATAGAGCCTCCGCTTATGGCTTTTCTAAAAATGCTTTCCGCCGACTCCGATGGCGCGTTGATCGTTGATTCGTTGAAGTCCGTTACGAGAAACATCACCAAGCTACTCAGCATCCTCGAGTTTCTTCTTACGCGAGACCTTATATTTGCATCAACAAACTACTACATGGAGAACGGGCATGTTGAACGTCGTATGAAACCTTTGCGCGCAGGTCATAGTACGAATGACATGCTACGCAATGTCTCTAATACGAGTGGTCTGGGCTATAAGCACAAGGCTGCATTAAGCCAGTATGCCAAGCAAGCTAAATCAACTGAATAAATGTTGTGAACCCGTACCTAACCCGGTACGGGTTCTTTTTTGTTCGGCAGCTGCAAGTTGGCTGCCGTTTCTTCATAGTATCAATCCAGGAGGTGTCTCATGAAAAACAAGCAAATTATTGTTCGTTGTACATATTCCGATGCAGACCAGACACTGGCAGAACTCATCAAAGAGTCCTTTCGGTTCTTTCTTCAAAAAGAGCTTTTTGCCCTGGCTATTCGCCAGCCGATGTAGTATTGTCGTGGCGATGAATGGTCGCTTATTTCGGGAGGACAGTATATGTACTTAGAGATAAGCAACCCCATGGACTACCATGTAGCACTATACATCAGACTATCAAAGGAGGACGAAAACGAAGGGCCATCAGAAAGCGTCAACAACCAGAAATCCCTCTTGGATGATTTTGTGAAGAAACATCGACTGTCGGTTTATGACACTTATATCGATGACGGTTGGAGCGGCACCAATTTTGACCGACCGGATTTCCAGCGTATGATCGGTGACATCGAAGCCAAGAAGGTCAACATGGTCATCACTAAAGACCTGTCCCGTCTGGGCAGAGATTATATCATGACCGGTCATTATATGGAGCGTTACTTCCCGGAAAAACGGGTGCGGTATATCTCATTGCTGGACGGCATCGATACAGGCGTGGAATCTTCAGCCAATGACATTACTCCGTTCCGTGCCATCATGAACGACATGTATGCCAAGGACATTTCCAAGAAGATCAAATCCGTCAAGCGGGATAAGCAGCGTAAGGGACAGTTCATTGGTGGTAAGCCGGTCTATGGCTATAAAATGCACCCCACCGAGAAGAACAAAATCGTCATTGACGAGGAAGTAGCACCCATGGTGCGGCGTATCTTCAATATGGCACTGGACGGGATGAGCTGTAGGCAGATCGCTACACAGTTAAATGAAGAGGGTGTACCCACTCCGGCAACCTATGCAGGACTGCCTGTGGCGAAACCAGGTCCCTATACCGGACTGTGGAGCAGTGAGCGTATCTCAGATATGTTGCAGAACGAAACCTATATCGGAAACATGGTACAGGGCCGGACGGTGAAGATCAGCTACAAGTCCAAGAAGTGTCTGAAGCAGAACCGTGAAAACTGGGTCGTGGTAGAAAATACTCATGAGCCGCTGATCGACAAAGAAACTTTTCAAAAGGTACGAATGTTGGTCAACAGCCGTAAGCATACCCGAAGCCGCACCTATGACTTCCTGCTCAAAGGAATGATCTTCTGCCATGAGTGCGGTTACCCGCTGGCAGTACTCAACCGCAAAAATGCTGCAGGAGAAGATGTGCTGTACTTCGTCTGCCGGACTTATCAGCGCTTCACCAAAGCCGGTGTCTGCTCCTGCCATAGCATTAAAGAAAAGACTGTGACGGATGCCGTCATCGCCAAGATACAGGAGGTCTGCGAGGCCTATTTGGATCCGAGTCAGCTGCAGCCCATTGCTATTGCTACTGTGGAAGAGGTGCGCAAAGCAGAGGGCCACGATAGCGAGATTCAGTCCCTGCACAGCAAGATTGACGGCCTGACCGCCAATCTGGATAAGATGTACATGGATCGGCTGACAGGTCTGCTTGCTGAATCTGATTTCGAGCGGATCTATCAGCGCATCAAGATGGAGCGCAGCTTACTTGAGGAAAAGCTGAAGGACTTGGAAGTGCAAAAAGAAAGCCCGGTCAGTACGGAAGACCGAGCTAAAGAGTTGGTTCGACGCTTTATTGATTCTGCCTATACCAGCCGGGAACTCTTGGTCAGCCTTATCGAGAGAGTAGAACTGACCGAAGACAAACAAATCATTATCAAATTCCGCTTCCGTGAACTGGAAGCAATTTCTTAGGGCAAATCGTTTACAATAGGCGAGTCGCTATGTGTCGCGGATCGAGAAAAAGGCGCTGAAAAGCTTGCAGGAAGCGCTGAATGGCTGAGAAAGGCCCGCCGAACGGATTCGGCGGGCCTTTTGTTATTGCGGAAGTTCGACAAAGAAGGAGTTCAGGCCATTTGCACTCTCGCACCAGATTCTGCCGTGGTGCGTGTCGACGATGGACTGCGCGATGGAGAGACCCAGACCGAAGCTGCCATCGCGGCTGCGCGCATCGTCTAGACGGTAGAAGCGCTTGAAGATGTTTTTGCAGTCCTCGGGGGAGAGGGGCGCGCCGGTGTCGGCGACGCAGAGGCGGACATGATGGCCCTGACGGGCGAGCGTGACGCGGACGGTTCCGGGGGCTTCGGCGTATTTCTGCGCGTTATCGAGCAGAATTTCGACCACCTGCCGGAGCTGTGCCGCGTCGCCGGGGACGGTCAGATCGGGGGCGATGTCGGTCTCAAGCGTCAGCTCCTGCTCGAAGAACAGGGCCTCGAAGGGGAGCGTGGCATCGGAGACAAGCTTGCTGAGGTCGACCGGCGTGTGGGCCGCGGCCTTCTGGCCCTGATCGATGCGGGCGAGGTTCAGAAGGCTTTCGACCAGGCCGCGCATCTGATGCGACATGGTGAGAATGTTGGAGGAGAACTGCGTCTTGGCCTCCGGCGGGTAGTCCGGGCTTTCGAGCAGCTCGGCATTTGTCATGATGACGGTCAGCGGCGTTTTCAGTTCGTGCGAGGCATCGGCAACGAATTGCTTTTGTTGCTGCCACGCGGCTTCGACCGGCTGAACGGTCCGGCGAGCGAGCAGCAAGCTCACGCCGAAGAACAGCAAAAGCGCGGCAGCGCCGAGCAGGAGACTGTTGCGGAGCAGGGCGTGGAGCGTGGCCTGCTCGCTTGTGGTGTCGACGAAGACGAGGCGCTGCCCGTTTTGCAGCAGATAGCGGCTGTAGCGGAGGTTGTACTGCGGGATCTCGCCCTGCATGTCGGTGGAGGAATAGGTGACGGCAATCAGCTCTTGCAGGAAATCTTCGTCCGAGAGGTCGTAATAACCGCCGTTGGTGGCGAGAATCTCGCCGTATTTGTTGACCTGGAGCATGCAGTAGGGGAGGTTGACGCGGTTCGTCGCCTCGTCTAGCCGGGCCAG
>QWCV01003415.1_pt1 | contig 11638 bp, 10 predicted proteins | sample 1972621 | NCBI WGS metagenome assembly QWCV01 (sample SAMN09866699, study PRJNA288562) | Human gut metagenome isolate pre2_stool, whole genome shotgun sequencing... | isolation source: gut | host: Homo sapiens | place: USA: California
CGGGCACCAGCACGTCGCTGCGCAGCAGGGACATTTTGCCGTCCCGGAGCACCTTGCTGGTGGCGGCGGTCATCTCCTGGAGGGCCTCAATGGCCTTTTCCGCCTTGCTCTCCTGGTACACGCCCAGGATCGCATTGATGAGCACCACGATCAGAATAATGAATACGTCGGTGAAGCTCTCGCCGGAGTAAGCTGCGGTGACGCCCGATACGGCGGCAGCCACCAACAGAATGATGATCATGGGGTCGCACAGCTGTTGAATAAAGCGCTGGAGCAGGGTGACCTTTTTCCCCTCCGCCAGCTTGTTGGGGCCGCATTTGGCCAGCCGGTCACCGGCTTCCTGGTGGGAGAGTCCGGACTCTGTGGTCCGCAGCTCCTCCAGGACCTTTTCTGGGGATTCCTGGTAGTAGTTCATGGCGTCGCGTCCTTTCCGGTTCGTGTGGAGGAAAAGGGGCCGGCCCGCCGCTCCGGGCTGTGCGCAGGTGCTGTTGTCGTTCTTCTCCCCCCGCAAAAGAACAGCCAATCCAAGGAGAACCTGACAGGTGGTCCTACCTAGAAAAGCTGCCATCCTAGTATATTACCTATGGCGGAAAAAAGCAAGATGATTCCGGCAAAAAGGATGTTAAGGAATTGCAAAGAAGAGAAAGAATCAGAAACTTTTTGAAACATTTCCTGCAAGAGTTCCGACAAGCCGCAAGGCACTTCGGAAATCCTTGCAAAAGCGTGCCGAAAAAAGGCAGCGCCAAAGCCATGGCCTTGGCGCTGCCTCAGGCTGTCGAAAAAGTCCAAAGACTTTTCCGGCAGCCTGAAAAATGCCAATACTTTCCCGCCGCTGCGCGGCGGAAAAGTCCTCGCTGCGCTCGCTGAACGCCTTGTCATACAAGGCATTCAGGGCATTCGATCCCACTCGAGGCGGGCTGCCGCCCCCTCGAGCTCCCCCGCCCTAACTTGAGCGGATTCACCTATACAGGGGTTTTTTGACAAGCTGAGACAGCGCCAAAGCCGTGGCTTTGGCGCTGTCTCTCACTGGGACAAAATCTGGGACAGCAGCTCCCGTACCTCCAGCAGGTCGGTGCAGCGGCGAAACAGAAGGTCCTCCAGCTCTGGGGTGGGGGGGATCATGTCGGGGACCATGATGACCTGCATCCCCGCCCGGGAGGCGGAGAGAATGCCGTTGCGGGAGTCCTCCACGGCGATGGTGTGCCCCGGCTCGGTGCCCAGCGCCTGGCAGGCCAGGAGGTAGATCTCCGGGTCCGGCTTGCTGTGCACCACCTGGTCCCCGGTGATGATGGCGGAGAAATAGGGACCGAGGCCGGTCATCTCCATGCGCCGCTCCGTCCGGGGCCAGCCGGTGGAGGTGGCCAGGGCGGTGGGGATGCCATGCTCCTTGAGAAAGGCCAGGATCTCCCGGACGCCCGGCTTCATGGGTACGCCCTCCCGCTCCATGCGGGCCTGGGAGTAGGCGGAGCACACCTTCATAAAGGTCTCCTTGGGGAACTCCTCCCCAAACAGCTCCACCATCTTGCGGAAGATGTCCGTCCGGTTCTGGCCCACGAACTCCAGGTAGGCCTCCCCCACCTGGGGCCAGCCCATCTCCCGGCTGACGGTTTTCCAGGTCTGATGGGTGAGCCGCTCGGTGTCGAACAGCACCCCGTCCACGTCAAATACGATGCCTTGAATCTCCAACCGCGTCATACCTTTCCGATGTCGGTGCGGAAGTGCATATCCTGGAAGGAGATGGGCTTGCAGGCGGCGTAGGCCTTGGCGATGGCGTCCTCCAGGTCCTTTCCGGTGGCGGTGACCCCCAGGACACGGCCGCCGGCGGTGAGGACCGCGCCGTCCTCCCCGAGCTTGGTGCCCGCGTGGAACACGGTGGCCAGCCTGCCCGCCTCCTCCAGACCGGAGATGGGGTAGCCGCTCTGGTACTTCACCGGGTAGCCGCCGGAGGCCAGCACGATGCAGCAGGCCGCGCCGTCCTTCCACTTGATTTCCAGCTGGTCCAGGGTGCCGTCCACACAGGCCTGGAAAATGTCCATCAGGTCGGTGTCCAGCATGGACAGAAGGGGCTGGGTTTCCGGGTCGCCGAAGCGGGCGTTGTACTCCACCACCTTGGGGCCGTCCTGGGTGAGCATCAGGCCGAAGTAGATGACACCCTTGAAGGGCCGGCCCTCCGCCTTCATGGCGGCCACGGTGGGCAGGAAGATCTCCTCCATGCACCGCTGGGCGATCTCCGGGGTGTACTTGGGGGAGGGGCAGAAGGCGCCCATGCCGCCGGTGTTGGGGCCCTGGTTGCCGTCGTAGGCCCGCTTGTGGTCCTGGGAGGACAGCATGGGGATCAGGTGCTCCCCGTCGCAGAAGGCCAGCACGGTGACCTCGGGGCCCACCATGCACTCCTCGATGACCACGGTGCTGCCGGAGTCGCCGAACTTGTGGCCCTCCATCATCTCCCGCACGGCGGTCTCGGCCTCCTCCACGGTGGAGGCCACCACCACGCCCTTACCCAGGGCCAGGCCGTCCGCCTTCACCACGATGGGGGCCCCCTCGGCGCGCACATAGGCCAGGGCGGCGTCCATATCGGTGAAGGTCTCGTACTTGGCGGTGGGGATGTGGTACTTTTTCATCAGTTCCTTGGAGAAGGCCTTGCTGGCCTCGATGATGGCCGCGTTGGCCCGGGGGCCGAAGGCGGGGATGCCCGCCGCCTCCAGGGCGTCCACCATGCCCAGGGCCAGGGGGTCGTCGGGGGCCACCATGACGAAGTCCATGGCGTTGTCCTTGGCCCACTGCACCATGGCCTCCACGTCGGTGGCCTTGATGGGCACGCACTGGGCCACCTGGGCGATGCCCCCGTTGCCGGGGGCGCAGTATAACTCGGTCACCTTGGGGCTCTGGGCGAGCTTCCAGCAGATGGCGTGCTCACGCCCGCCGCCTCCAACCACTAAAACTTTCATAATACGCTCCTCTCGAGCGGGCGGCCAGAGACCGCCCCTACAAAATATGGGGCAAAGGCGGCCGCAGGCCGCCCAGCCTCGCAGAGTTTCCGCCGCAGGCGGAAAAAAATTTAAAAAAGTCCGAAGGCGAATTCACTTCGCCGTAGGACACCACGACCCCTGGCCGCGGCGGCCAGGACCGCCTTTTCTGTGAAAAGGCGAGGGGGGTATCGGCGGCGGTTTCCTTGGGAACCGCCGCCGTATCTAGGGGGGACAACGTCCCCCCTAGAGGCGTTTAGTGGTGGAACAGTCTGATCCCGGTAAACGCCATCACCATGTCGTACTTGTTGGCGGTGTCGATGACCTGCTGGTCCCGGATGGAGCCGCCGGGCTGGGCGATGTACTGCACGCCGGACTTCCGGGCCCGCTCCACGTTGTCCCCGAAGGGGAAGAAGGCGTCGGAGCCCACGGTGACTCCGGACATCTGGGCGATCCAGGCGGCCTTCTCCTCGGCGGTGAGCACCTCGGGCTTCACCTTGAAGGTGTTCTGCCACACGCCCTCCGCCAGCACGTCCTCGTACTCGTCGGAGATGTACAGGTCGATGGCGTTGTCCCGGTCGGGGCGGCGGATGTTGTCCACGAACTGGAGGCCCAGGACCTTCGGATGCTGGCGCAGCCACCAGATGTCCGCCTTGTTGCCTGCCAGGCGGGTGCAGTGGATGCGGCTCTGCTGGCCGGCCCCCACGCCGATGGTCATGCCGTTCTTCACGTAGCACACGGAGTTGGACTGGGTGTACTTCAGGGTGATGAGGGACAGGAGCATGTCGTGCTTGGCCTGCTGGGGCAGTTCCTTGTTCTCGGTGACGATGTTCTGGAGCATCTCCTCATTGATGTCCAGGCTGTTGTAGCCCTGCTCGAAGGTGATGCCGTAGATGTTCCGGCGCTCGATGGGGGCGGGCTCGTAGCTGGGGTCGATCTCCACCACGTTGTAGCCGCCCTTGCGCTTGGTCTTTAAAATCTCCAGGGCCTCGTCGGTGTAGCCGGGGGCGATGACGCCGTCAGACACCTCCAGGGCCAGGAAGCGGGCGGTGTCCGCGTCGCACACGTCGCTGAGGGCGGCCCAGTCCCCGAAGGAGCACAGCCGGTCGGCTCCACGGGCCCGGATGTAGGCGCAGGCGATGGGGGAGAGCTCCCCCTCGGGGGCGAAGTAGATGTGCCGCTCCACGTCGGTGAGGGGCAGGCCCAGGGCGGCCCCGGCGGGGGAGACGTGCTTGAAGGAGGCGGCGGCGGGCAGGCCGGTGGCCTTCTTCAGGGCCTTCACCAGCTGCCAGGAGTTGAGGGCGTCCATGAAGTTGATGTACCCAGGCTTGCCGTTGAGCACCTTCAGGGGCAGCTCCCCGTTCTCCATGAAGATGCGGGCGGGCTTCTGGTTGGGGTTGCAGCCGTATTTCAGTTCCAGTTCGGTCATGGCAGGTCATCCTTTCTGTATCTGAGGTTGTGGTTGTGGCGGAAGATCATGTGCGTGTGCAGGGGCGGATACCATCCGCCCGTGGTGTATGAAAGAAAACGGGGGGCGGGCGGCTGACAGCCGCCCCTGCAGGATCAGGGCTCCGGCGCTTCCAAGGGCTCGGCGTGGAACTTCCCGTCCTCCCCCCGGGCGTAGGCGGTGCCGTAGGGGGCGGTGAGGAGGGGGAGGATGTCCGGGTCATAGTTGCAGATGGTGTTCAGGGAGTAGACTCCCACATTGTTGACGTCGTTGGCGTACTCGTCGGTCTCCTCCCCGGAGAAGAACCGCCAGCCGCTGTCCGGGTACTGGCCGTCGGGCTTCTCCCGGTAGCAGTAGCCCACTTTCTTCCCCAGGACGGTGATGTGGTCGGTGGCCAGACAGCCGTCCGGCCCCTCCCAGTTCCGGAGCAGCGCCCGCATCTCAGGCGGAGAGAGCTTGTAGGCCTTTCCCTGGGGGCGGCGCCACATGCGGCCCGCCCAGGCCTGCTTGCTGCCCAGCAGCTGTTCCACCAGCCGCAGGTTCAGGTCCAGGTAGGCGGCGGCGTCCTCCGCCCCCTGGTCCCCGCCCATGCGGAAGGCCCAGTAGGCGGCCCCGCACACCAGGCCCACGGCGTACTCGTCCCAGCTGTGGAAGGCGGCGGCCTGCTCCACCCAGTGCTGGGAGAGCTCTTTGTACTCCTGGGGGGAGATCAGGTCGCAGGCACAGGCTATGCGCAGGTGCCCCAGGGTCTCGCTGATGTCCCAGGCCAGGAAGCCCCGGCGGCCCACAAAGGGCTGGAACTGCCGGGCGAAGGCGGACAGCCGCTGGAAGGTAGCCCGGGCGCCGGGGTTCAGCTCGTCCAGGGGGAAGGCGGGCCGGTCCTCCCAGAAGGACTCGAAGTCCAGATACTCCGGGTGGACCCACAGCTCATTTTGGCAGAAGGCGGCCATGCTGTCCCGGCCGGTGATGCCGTAGACCTGTTCCAGGTGTTTCCGGGTCTTCTGCCGGTCCTCCCCGCTCAGACAGTAGGGGATGGAGGTGAAGTAATCCTCCCCGGCGTCCTCCAGCGTGGCCAGGCCGGGGACCTTCCGCAGGGCGGGCACCCCCGCCAGGAGGATGGGGAAGGTCTCCGCCGTGCACACGGTGGGGGGCTGAAAGGGGACCTGGGCGCGGGTCTGCTGAAATTGCAAAATGGGATCGGTGAGAGACATGAAGGGCCTCCTTTTTGTCTGAGAGGAATTTTGCCGCCTGCGGGCGGCAGGTGCCGGTTACTGATGCTTGTTGAGGATCACGGTATCCTTCCCGCCGGAGGCCAGGTCGATGTACTGGACAAACAGGGAGACCTTGTTGTCCTCATTCAGATTGGCCCACACCTCCTGGGCCAGGGCCTGGGCGCTGGGGGCGGTGATGGCCACCCGGCGGGGCTCTCCCTCAAAGGAGGGCAGGGGCTCGGCGTTCTCCTGGTAGGTGTGGATGAAGTGGCCCACCCCGGCCTTGGGGTTGTCATACTCGTAGTAGTACCGGCAGCAGCAGGAGGGGTCCCCGTCCAGGCTCTTGAGGATGGACAGGTTGTAGGTGTAGTCGGGCTTGAGCACGCCGGAGATGCGGGGGGTGTAGTTGGGGCCGTCGGGCTCAAACTCCCGGGTGTTCAGGGCGTGGCGGTAGCAGTGGCCGTCCAGGATGTGGTCCCGGATGGTGTCGGTCTGGTCCCCGTTGGTGACGATGACCGTGCCGTCCTCCAGGGCGCGCACCGGGTGGTAGATGATAAGGGAGGGGTCGGTCATCTTGCTCTCGTCAAAGGCCTTGGTGCGGATGCCGTCCTCGGTGGCCTCGAAGATGCGGTTGCGGCTGTTCTCACTGCGGCCCATGATGAAGTAGACGATGACCGCCTTCTTGTTGTCGGCGGAGCGGCCCAGGACGATGCCACGGCCGGGGTAGGGGTGGGTGTTCAAAATCTCGTTCAAATCCAGTGTTTTCATTTGATTAGTCCTCCTTTTTGGGGGTGTCTGTGGGGAAAATGGGCAATTTACAATACCAGATGAAACAGCGCTTGGCCAGGTGAATGACCAGGGGGATCACTCCCAGCAGCATACAAAGTCGGCTGAAGAGATCCACCCAGTCGCCGAGAAAATATATGCTGTCGACAATGAAAAGCAGAATCCCGCCCAGGAATAGAAAACCGGCTGCCAAAATAGTCTGCACAGACATAAAATCTTCCTCCCTCGCGGTCACACCAGCAAAAAGGGCGCACCGCGTTTGTTCAAACGGGTGCGCCCAGACGGTCGGCAATTCAGAGGCGATGCTCCCCGTGGTCGATTCCACTTCCGTCAGTTACACCGCGTGTTTCATTTGTAAAATTCCTGAATCCAGTTTGTATTCCCAAGTTGAAATTTTTTCTTGGTGCTCCCGCCCCCTGCGGGGGCAGGAACGCACAGAAGGATTAAAACTTGTAAAAAAGATCCCGCAGAACGAAAGATCATTCTGCCTTCTGCATTCTGCCTTCTGTATTCAAAATCCGCACCGTCCGCCCCTCCACCTTCAGCCGGTCCTGGCAGAACAGGGACACCGCCTGGGGCAGGAGCTGCCACTCGCACTGCTCCATGACCCGGCGCTGGAGCACCTCCGGGGTGTCGTCGGGCAGAACCTCCACCGCCTTCTGAGAGACGATGGGGCCCCCGTCGCACTCCTCGCTGACAAAGTGGACGGTGGCGCCGGTGAGCTTCACCCCGTACTCCAGGGCCTTCTCGTGGACGTGGAGGCCGTAGCACCCGGGCCCGGCGAAGGAGGGGATGAGAGCGGGGTGGACGTTCAAAATGGCGTTGGGATAGGCCTGCACCATCTCCTGGGTAAGGATGACCATGAAGCCGGCCAGCACCACCAGGTCGATCCGGGCCTCCTTCAGCTTGTCCACCAGGGCCACGGTCATGGCCTGGTTGGAGGGGTACTCCTTCCGGGCCACCACACAGCTGGGGATGCCCGCCTTGTCCGCCCGCTCCAGGGCGTAGGCGCTGGGGGTGGAGGAGATCACCAGGACGATCTCCCCGTTGACGATCTCCCCCCGGGCCTGGGCGTCAATGAGGGCCTGTAAGTTGGTCCCCCCGCCGGAGACCAGTACGGCAATGCGCTTAGGCATAGACAAACCTCCTGTAAATCAAGATAGGAGACAAAATTGAGATAGGAGATAGAAGATAGGAGATAGAAGATAGGAGTTGCGGCAGATAGAAGGAAATATCTCCTATCTCATATCTCCTCACTCCTATCTAAATTCAGGGGACCAGCTTCACGCCGTCCTCGCCGGAGATCACCTCGCCGATCTGATAGGCGGTCTCGCCGGCGGCGGACAGGATCTCCAGGGCCAGAGCGGCCTGGGCGGCGGGCAGGGCCAGCACCATGCCGATGCCCATGTTGAAGGTGTTGTACATGTCCCGCTCCGGGATGTTCCCGGTCTTCTGGATCAGGTCGAAGATGGGCAGGCGGGGGAAGGAGTCCAGGTGGATCTGGGCGGTGAGGCCGCCGGTCATCATCCGGGGCACGTTCTCATAGAAGCCGCCGCCGGTGATGTGACTCACCGCGTGGACGTCGACGCCGCCCTTGAGCAGAGCCTTCACCGCCTTCACATAGATGCGGGTGGGGGCCAGCAGGGCCTCGCCCAGGCTCTTGCCGCCCAGGTCGTCCCGGGGGGTCTTCAGGTCGGCGTGCTCCACGTCGAAGATCTTCCGCACCAGGGAGAAGCCGTTGGAGTGGACGCCGGAGGAGGCCAGGCCGATGAGCACGTCCCCCTGGGCCAGCTTCTTGCCGTCGATGATCTTCTCCTCGTCCACCAGCCCGACAGAGAAGCCGGCCAGGTCGTACTCCTCCTCGGGGTAGAAGCCGGGCATCTCGGCGGTCTCGCCGCCCACCAGGGCGCACTCGGCCTGGCGGCAGCCCTCGGTGATGCCGGAGACGATGTCCGCGATGCGGGCGGGGTGGTTCTTGCCGCAGGCGATGTAGTCCAGGAAGAACATGGGAGCGGCGCCCCCGCACACGATGTCGTTGACGCACATGGCCACGCAGTCGATGCCCACGGTGTCGTGCTTGTCCATGAGAAAGGCGATCTTCAGCTTGGTGCCCACGCCGTCGGTGCCGGACACCAGCACCGGCTTCTTCATGCCGGTGAGATCGGGGGCGAACATGCCGCCGAAGCCGCCCAGGGTGCCCATCACCCCGGGGATGTAGGTGGACTCCACCATGGGCTTGATGCGCTCCACCGCCTCATAGCCGGCGGTCACGTCCACGCCGGCGGCGGCGTAAGACTCAGAGTGAGAATTTTTCATACTTAAACCCTCCAAAATTAGATAGGAGATAGAAGATAGGAGATAGGAGTTTTCGTATCCAGGAGAGAATATCTCCTATCTCATATCTCCTAATTCCTATCTGGAATAGACGCTTCGCGTTTATTCCTTGCCGTTCCAGCAGTAGGTGCACACCTTGTCCCGGTCCAGGCCGATGGCCTCCAGCAGGCCGTCCAGGGACTGGTACCCCAGGGAGGTGAAGCCGAACTTCTCGCAGATGGTCTTGAGCATGCACTGGCCGCGCTCGCTGGTGCCGTCGGCGTACTCCTCCAGGTGCTGCTGTCCCTCGTCCCCCTCCAGCTCCTGGACGGTGCGGCGGGCCAGCAGGTCCATGTCCGAGTTGCCCCGGGAGAAGTTCAGGTACTTGCAGCTGTACATGATGGGGGGGCAGGCGGAGCGCATGTGGACCTCCTCCGCCCCGGACTCATAGAGGAATTCCACCGTCTCCCGCAGCTGGGTGCCCCGGACGATGGAGTCGTCCACGAACAGCAGCTTCTTGCCCTCGATGAGCTCGGGGACGGGGATCTGCTTCATCTTGGCCACCTGGTTGCGCACCTCCTGGTTGGCCGGCATGAAGGAGCGGGGCCAGGTGGGGGTGTACTTCACGAAGGGCCGGGCGAAGGGCTTGCCGCTGCGGTTGGCGAAGCCGATGGCGTGGGGCAGGCCGGAGTCGGGCACGCCGGCCACATAGTCCACCTTGGGCAGGGCGCCCCGGCTGATCTCGTCCCGGGCCATGATCTCACCGTTGCGGTAGCGCATGACCTCCACGTTGATGCCCTGGTAGTTGGAGTTGGGGTAGCCGTAGTAGGTCCACAGGAAGGCGCAGATCTTCATCTCCTTCCCGGCGGGGGAGAGGGTCTCGAACCCGTCGGCGGTGATGCGCACGATCTCCTGGGGCCCCAGCTCATAGGCGTCGGTGTAGCCCAGCTTGTGGTAGGCGAAGGACTCAAAGGAGACGCAGTGGGCCCCCTCCTTCTGCCCGATCAGGACCGGCAGGCGGCCCACCCGGTCCCGGGCGGCGATGATCTCCCCCTTCTCGGTGAGGATGAGCAGGGTGAGAGAGCCCTGGATCATCTCCTGAGCGTGGAGAATGCCGTCCACCAGATTGTCCTTCTGGTTGATGAGGGCGGCGGCCAGCTCGGTGGAGTTGACCTTGCCGGAGCTCATGGCCATGAACTGATTGCCGTGGTGGTCGAAGTAATTCTGGATCAGTTCCTCCGCGTTGTTGATGATGCCCACCGTGGTGATGGCGTAAAGCCCCAGGTGGGACCGCACCAGCAGAGGCTGAGGGTCGGTATCGCTGATGCAGCCGATGCCGCTCTGTCCGTGAAACTCGGTCAGGTCCTTTTCAAATTTGGTCCGGAACGGAGTGTTCTCAATGGAGTGGATCTGCCGCTGGAAGCCGTCCTGCTCATCGTGGATGAGCATGCCGCCCCGGCGGGTCCCCAGGTGGGAGTGGTAGTCCACTCCGAAGAAAATATCCAGGGTCACGTCCTGGTGTGCTACTGCGCCAAAAAAGCCGCCCATGAAGTTCCTCCTTGAACTTGTTTGTATTCCTCAGGACCCCCATTGGTCCGTGTGCGTTGGTGCGTTGGAAAGATAGGAGTTAGGAGATAGAAGATAGGAGTTGAGGTGTCCGGCGGAGCCGGACGTTTGAAACTGCGCGCGCAGCGCGCCCCATAACTCCTATCTCATCACTCCCATCTCCTATCTGGGAAATAAGCTGCGCAGCAGCTTATTTCCCCAAAAGCCGGCGGGCCATCTCCTGATAGGCGCCCTCCACATTGCCCAGGTCCCGGCGGAAGCGGTCCTTGTCCAGCTTCTCCCCGGTCTTGGAGTCCCAGAACCGGCAGGTATCGGGGCTGATCTCGTCGGCCAGCACGATGGCGCCGTCGGCGGTCTTGCCGAACTCCAGCTTGAAGTCCACCAGGGTGACGCCGCACTCGGCCAGGGTCTTCTTCAGGAAGTCGTTGACCTGGAAGGCGTACTTCTTGATGGTGTCGATCTCGTCCCAGGTGGCCAGCTTCAGGGCCACGGCGTGATAGCTGTTGATGAGGGGGTCGTGGAGATCGTCGTTCTTATAGGAGAACTCGATGGTGGGCTCGTCGAACACGATGCCCTCCTCCACGCCGTAGCGCTTGGCGAAGGAGCCGGCGGAGATGTTGCGGATGATGACCTCCAGGGGCACGATGGACACCTTCTTCACGGCGGTCTCCCGCTCGCTGAGCTCCTCCACAAAGTGGGTGGGCACGCCGGCCTTCTCCAGCTGCTGCATCAGGTAGTTGGTCATCTGGTTGTTGATGGCCCCCTTGCCGGTGATGGTGCCCTTCTTCAGACCGTCAAAAGCGGTGGCGTCGTCCTTGTAGGACACGATGACCACGTTGGGGTCCTCGGTGGAGTAGACCTTCTTGGCCTTGCCCTCATACAGCTGCTCGATCTTGTTCATAGTAGACCTTCCTTTCCAACAATTAAGAATGAAGAATTAAGAATGAAGAATTATGGTGTCCGGCTGCGCCGGACGGATATCTATGATTTCGCCGAAGGCGAAATGGGGCTTACAGCTCCGCCTGGAGCTTGGCTTCCTTCTCGGCGATCTGCTGGGCCATCTTCTCCCGGGCCTCGTCCAGCTTGGCGGCCAGCGCGTCGTCGGAGACCGCCAGGATCTGGGCGGCCAGCACGGCGGCGTTCTTGGCCCCGTTGATGGCCACGGTGGCCACGGGGATGCCGCTGGGCATCTGGACGGTGGCCAGCAGGGCGTCCAGACCGTCCATGGCGCCCCCCTTCATGGGGATGCCGATGACGGGCAGGGTGGAGTTGCCGGCGAAGGCCCCGGCCAGGTGGGCGGCCATGCCGGCGGCGCAGATGAGCACGCCGAAGCCGTTCTGACGGGCCCC
>QWCV01003417.1_pt1 | contig 11632 bp, 10 predicted proteins | sample 1972621 | NCBI WGS metagenome assembly QWCV01 (sample SAMN09866699, study PRJNA288562) | Human gut metagenome isolate pre2_stool, whole genome shotgun sequencing... | isolation source: gut | host: Homo sapiens | place: USA: California
TGCGACTTCTCTGTATTCCGTATTTATGCCGATCCTAAGACCAATGGTCCTGCTGAATACTCAAAGGACAATGTGCCATACCACCCTGCACACTGGGCTCCTGTTAGTATGCAAGGTTATCAAGAAAAGTCGTTTGCTATGACAGTGGGCTATCCCGGCTCTACCAATCGTTACCTTTCTTCATACGGTATCCAGCAACGTCGCATTGATAACACAGCACGTGTTCACTCTCGCGATATTAAGCTAGCTATCATGAAGAAATATATGGATGCTGATGAGGCTACACGTATTAATTATGAAGATAAGTATGTGGGAGCAGCCAACTATTGGAAGAACTCAATGGGTATGAACAAATGTATCGATTCCATTGGGCTTATTCGCCAAAAGCTACAGTATGAGGAGAAAATCCAAAAGTGGTTGAAGGAAAAAACGACACAAGACGATCGTACTAATGTCGATTTTGAAAAGCTCGCACAGCTATATACAAAGGTGGCTGCACCAACAAAGGCTACTACTTATTGGATAGAATCGTTTTGGAATACTTCAGAGTTATTTACACGTGCTATCAATATCGCTCGTGGTAGAGGTATGAAGTTTGAGGGCAAAGACGGCGATAAAAAACAATATGGTGTATTTGAGGACAACTCAAAAACGTGGAACCTAGCTCTTGATAAGGAAATGACTGCTGCCATGTTAAAGGACTATGCCGAACAAGTGCCTGGCGAATATCAGCCTGCTTTCTTAAAAACGATCAAGACAAAGTTTGGTGGCGATTATAAAAAATATACCGAGTGGTTATATAAGAAGTCTAAGTTGCTCACTCCGGGCGTTAAGTTTTATGCTCGCAGCAAGCAGCTATTTAAAGATCCGGGCTTTATAGTAGGTAAGCAATTGTTTGATATGTTCCGCCAAATCAATATTCAGAAAGCCGATACACAAGAAGAAATCGAACTTCAAGAGAAGAAGCTTTGCCAAGCAAAGGTAGAGATGGAGATGGATATGCCACACTATAGTGATGCTAACTTCACTATGCGTCTCTCTTACGGTCAGGTGGGAGGCTATCAGTTAGGCGCTTGGGATAGCAACTATTACACCACTGCCGAAAGCATCGTTGAGAAGATGAAGCGTGCCAACGAAGTAGAGGAATACAAGGTAGAACCTATTATGATGGATCTTATGAGTCAGAAAGACTATGGTAAATATGCCGATAAGACCACAGGTAAGATGCAGCTTTGCTTCCTAACCAACAATGATATTACGGGTGGTAACTCTGGTTCTGCTATCTTTAATGGTAAGGGCGAGGTAATCGGTCTAGCTTTTGATGGCAACTGGGATAGCCTTTCTAGCGACATCAACTTCGACCGTAAGCTTGCTCGCTGCATTGGTGTTGATATTCGTTTCGTACTCTACTTGATGGATAAGTGGGGTCATGCTGACCGCCTGTTGAAGGAAATTAATGCGCAGTAAAGTAGGCATTTAGCAATTTACTAATCACCAAGATCGAGACTAGGAAGTAGCTGTATCCTGTCTCGATCTTTTTTATAAGCCTTAATAGTATCCTATAAACAGAGCCGAACAGTAGTGAAAAATATAGCTACTGTTCGGCTTTTTTGTGCAAAAATGTTCCATTTCATCGAATATTTTGTACCTTTGACAAAGGTAACGACTTTGATTAAAACGACAAAATATCATCTATAAAATGACATAAGGTTATCTTTCTTCTAGTAAAAGCTTATCTATAGTTTAGTAAAAGCTTATCTATAGTTTAGTAAAAGATAATCTTTTTGTTTGAAAAATAAATTAAAAAGTGTGCAAAAATAAATTGTTTTTACTTTAAAAATAATTTATTTTTCAACACAAAATGTAACTATTTGATAATCAATAGGTAACGTTTTGACAAAATAAAGATGAGCTTTTACTTCAAGAAAGGTTGTCCTTATAAACACAATAATAGCGCTATGGCAAAGAAACAACGCTCCAAGGATCCTATCTATTACTGTTTGATCTCCGCTTTGGGATCTCCTTTTTTTGTCGCAGAACGAGATAATAAAATATGCGGTTGTGGCTGGCAAAATACCGATTATTTCGATGATTTTGCCAATTGTGTACTTGTGCAACGCAATGATCGCCCTTTATTAGCAGAGGCTTGTAAGCAGTTAGACGAATATTTTGCAGGCAATCGTACACAATTCGATCTACCACTATTGCTTGAAGGCACCGATTTTCAGCGTAAGGCATGGACTACTCTCTGTAACATTCCATACGGTGAAACCGTGTCTTATGGAGAGGAAGCCCGCCGAATGGGTATGCCTAAAGCGGTAAGGGCAGTAGGAGGAGCTAATCATGCTAACCCTATCGCAATCATAGTGCCTTGTCATCGGGTGATAGCTGCTAGTGGAAAACTATGCGGTTACGGTGGTGGTGTTGAGAGAAAAGTGAAGCTGTTAGCACTTGAGAAAGCTCATAAGCCTCAATGAGGCTTTAACAAAAAAAGTCTTGAGGGGGGCTTGAGGTCGGGGGGGAAAAGTTTTAGTGTGTTATCTTTGACAAGATTTACAAGATTGAAGTGCTTAGTTATGGGGTTTGGTCAATCTTGTTAATCTTGTCAAATAAAGAGATAACTCTGTAAATCTTCTCAAATAGAGAGAGGATTCTTATTGGAATTACTCTGAAGCAGGAACAAACTTGATGCAAGCTGGTTTGCTAAGCTCAATATCCTGCTGTGTATTTTCTAGTAAGCCTGTTGTGGCATCGCGGCGGAAAACTTGTATTTTATTCGAGTCGCGGCAAGCCACCAAGAGGAATTTACCATTTGGAGTGATGGCAAAGTTGCGTGGGTGAATACCCGTTTGCTGATAGCCTACGCGTGTCAATCTGCCATTTGCTGCCACACGAAATATTGTGATACCATCGTTTTTAAGGCGGTTGCTAGTGTAAAGGAATTGCCCATCAGGAGAAAGATGAATATCGGCAGCCCCTTTTGCATGCGCTTCATCTGAAACAATAGATTGTAGGAAGCCCAATTTTCCGTTAACATAATTGAAGGCAGTTACCTTCCCCGATAACTCATTAATAAGGTAGGCATGTGCGCCATTCTTCGAGAAAATAAGATGGCGAGGTCCCGAGTGTTCTTCTATTTTTGCAGCAATACCTTGTGGAACGATCTTTTTCTTTGTCTTGTCGAACGAATAAGCAAGAATTTTATCACCACTGAAGTCGGTGGCAAATATATAGCCATCGTAGGCAATCTTTGTGCAATGAATGTGGGGCAGATGCTGACACCCAAGGTCGGTAACGTTTTTAGTGCCTTTAAAAAGCGCATAGTTAGGTCCTACCTCCCCATTTAATAAAAGCGGAAAGTACGACATAGTGCCACCGCTATAATTAGCCGTAAGTGCAAAGCCGTTGCCCAGCTCCACATAGCAAGGATCCTCACCGTGGGTAGGTTCCGAGTTTAATAGTATCATCTTACCTGTTTTTTTGTTGAAGCTAATAGCACTAAGTGTAGCATTAGTATTACCCACTTCGCTCACCGCATAGATAAATTTTCCATTCTTTGAAATCGTGAGGTACGAAGGATTAGTCAGCATAAGGTTGGCTTGCTTGGTAGCAATTCCTGTTTCTTGATCGAATGAAAAGGAGTAGATACCTTGGCTACCACTGCCTGTGTAAGTGCCTACCACCATACTTATGTTATTGCCAGCCCATGCCAAAGTACTCATAGATGAAGCGAGTAGCATACATAAAATGTTTTTAAATCTCATTGTTTTTTGTTTTTGGTAATGTTATTGTTAGAATAATTAAGTTTATGGCTTTTGAAAATTTGTTGCAAAATTAGTGAAACTAGATGTTTTTATTGAGGACATAAGCACAAAGCCACTCATTTTTAATTCTTTTTGGCATACGCAAGTTTTTAAGGTAAGTTCAAGTGAATAGTGGTTTGCTCTTTGCTGAGTAGTTACCTTTGCTGAATATTATAGTTAATAATTTATAAAAATACTATCTCTTAAAATGCTATCTCTCTTTTCACATCATTAATTAGTACCTTTGCAGTCCGATTATTATGGGGATTTTCTTAGAATCCCATACGTTACGTGTTAATAACATAGTCTTTGGCCGGGCTATGTGGTTAGGAAAAGCATGTGCGTGAATTAATAAAAACGTTTTTTAGTAGTAAAATTTAATTTTTAAAATGGACACTTTAAGTTACAAGACTATTTCCGTAAACAAGGAAACAGCTAAGAAAGAGTGGGTCGTAGTCGACGCTAGCGAACAAGTAGTTGGTCGCCTTTGCTCTAAAGTAGCTAAATTGCTTCGCGGTAAGTACAAACCAACTTTCACTCCTCATGTAGATTGTGGAGACAATGTTATTATCATTAACGCAGACAAAGTCGTTTTCACAGGTAAGAAAGAAACTGACAAGGTTTACACACGTTACACTGGTTATCCTGGTGGTCAGCGTTTTAATACTCCTGCACAGCTTCGCAAGCGCGATAACGGTATCGATAAGATGATCCGCCACGCAGTAAAGGGTATGCTACCAAAGGGTATTTTAGGTCGTCATTTGCTTAATAACCTTTATGTAATTAAGGGTACAGAGCTAAACGGTTTAGAGGCTCAAAAGCCAAAGGCAATTGATATTAACCAGTATAAATAATAAAGAAAGATGGAAGTAATAAACGCAATTGGTCGCCGTAAGAGCGCAGTAGCTCGTATTTACCTTTCTGAAGGTACCGGTAAGATCACAATTAATAAGAAAGATTTAACTGAATTCTTCCCATCAGCTATTCTACAGTATGTAGTAAAGCAGCCATTGGTATTGCTAGGTGTTGAAGGTCAGTATGATATTAAAGTTAATCTTTATGGTGGAGGTTTCACAGGTCAGAGCCAAGCACTTCGCCTAGCGATTGCTCGCGCATTGGTAAAGATTAATGCGGAAGATAAGAAAGCATTGAAGGCTCAGGGCTTCCTAACTCGCGATAGCCGTGAGGTAGAACGTAAGAAGCCAGGTCAGCCAAAGGCTCGTGCTCACTTCCAGTTCAGCAAGCGTTAATATTTTATGGGCTGCTTAATTTACGAGTAGCTTGTTAAAGGAAAACGCTTGAGTTTAGCATCTAAACTGACGAGATTTCTTATCGGGGAACTACCCGCCAGTTGATTCTAACCAAGCTTGGCAAAGCTTATTTGCCACGAAAGAATTAAAAAGAAAGTAAACAAAGAAATTCAAAAGAAAATGTCAAGAACAAATTTTGACCAATTATTGCAGGCTGGTTGTCATTTCGGACACCTTCGTCGTAAGTGGAATCCAGCTATGGCTCCTTATATTTTTATGGAGCGTAACGGTATTCACATCATTGATCTTCATAAGACTGTAGCTAAGATTGACGAAGCTGCAGAGGCTCTAAAGGGCATCGCTAAGAGCGGCAAGAAGATCTTGTTCGTTGCTACTAAAAAACAATCTAAGGAAGTTGTAGCCGATAAGGCAGCAGCTGTTAATATGCCATACGTAAACGAGCGTTGGGCTGGCGGTATGCTAACTAACTTCCCTACGATCCGTAAGGCCGTAAAGAAAATGACGAACATCGACAAGTTAATGAACGATGGTACATTCTCAAACCTATCAAAGCGTGAGCTTCTTCAGATCTCACGTCAGCGTGCTAAGTTAGAGAAGAACCTTGGTTCAATCTCTGATTTGACACGTCTTCCTTCTGCACTATTCGTTATCGATGTAATGAAGGAACACATCGCTGTTAAGGAAGCTAACCGTCTTGGTATCCCTGTGTTTGCTATCGTTGATACAAACTCTGATCCTAAGAATGTAGATTATGTTATCCCTGCTAACGACGATGCTAAGGATTCTGTAGAGGTTATCCTATCTGCTTGTTGTGCTGCTATCGCTGAAGGTTTGGAAGAGCGTAAGGCTGAGAAGGCTGACGAGAAAGCTGCTGCTGAGCAAGCTGAGGTGGCTGCTGAGGCTAAACCAAAGCGTGCTGCTCGCAAAGCAGAAAAGGAAGAGGCACCAGCTGCTGAATAATTAAAAGAGACATGTGGGCGCTGGTGAGTGCATGACGGTGAGATAATTGCCGCATTAATCATTCACCAACGCCCATTTTTATAAAATACTTAAAAGGAGATATTACAAAATGGCTGTATCTATTGATGATATTAAGAAGCTCCGCGCAATGACAGGAGCTGGGCTTGCAGATGTTAAGAAGGCACTAACTGAGGCTGAAGGCGACTTTGATAAGGCTAAGGAGTTGCTTCGTGAGCGTGGTTTGGCTATTGCTGCAAAGCGTTCTGATCGCGAAACATCTAACGGTTGCGTTCTTGTTAAGCAAGAAGGCGACTTTGCTGCTATGGTAGCTATTAAGTGTGAGACCGACTTCGTTGCTAATGGTGCCGACTTTATAGCACTTGTTAAGGAAATCCTTGACGCTGCTGTAGCTGCTAAGGTTAAGACACTTGATGAAGTAAAGGCTTTGAAACTTGCTAATGGTGAGGATGCTGCAACGGCTGTTCAGCAGCGTTCTGGTGTAACAGGTGAGAAGATGGAGCTTGATGGTTACAACTATATGGAAGGTGCAAACGTATCTGTTTATGACCACATGAACAAGCACACTCTTGCTACTATGGTTCAGTTGAGCGATAGCAATGAGGATGCAGGGCATAAGATTGCAATGCAGGTAGCTGCTATGAAGCCAGTGGCTCTTGATGAAGCTTCTGTTTCACAGGCACAGAAAGACGAGGAATATCGTATCGCTGTAGAGAAAACTAAGGAAGAGCAGGTAGAGAAGGCTGTAGTTGCTGCTATTAAGAAGGCTGGTATCAATGCTAACTTGGTAGATAGCGACGATCACATTGAGTCAAATATCAACAAGGGTTGGTTGACACGTGAAGAGGCTGACAAGGCTATCGAAATCCGCAAAACAGTAGGTGCTGAAAAGGCTGCAAACCTTAATCAGAATATGATTGAGAACATTGCTAAGGGTCGTTTGGCTAAGTTCTTCAAGGAGAACTGCTTGGTTGATCAGGAATTCCAGTTCACAGAAGGCGATAAGATTAGTGTAGGCGATTGGTTGGAAGCACAGGCTAAGGGCTTGAAGATCACAGATTACAAGCGTTTCTCTCTTGCTGCTGACTAATTCTCGTTAAGCAAAATATAACGAAACAAATCTCTTTTGAGATTGAAATACATGGAGTTATAGGGCATAATGAAAGGCTCCTATAACTCCTTTTTTGTTTACTTTAACTTCAAACAATGAAAATATTTGCAGTGGGTATGAACTATCCACAACACAATAAGGTGTTGCATGGGGATAGCTCAAAGACCGAAAATCCAGTTATCTTTTTAAAGGCTGACTCGTCTTTGCTGAAGGATCACAAACCTTTCTTTATCCCTGACGATCTTGGGCATATAGAGTATGAAACTGAGGTGGTTGTGCGTATCAATAAGCTCGGTAAAACTGTTTCTGAGCGTTTCGCATCGCGTTATTACGATGCGGTAACCGTTGGTATTGATTTCACTGCTCGTGAGCTACAAGCTAAGTTAAAGGCAAAAGACTTACCGTGGGAACTTGCTAAAAGCTTTGATGGTGCTGCTGCCCTCGGAGAATGGATCCCAAAAGAGAAATTCCTTGATCTTCAACGGCTTCATTTCCATCTTGACATCAATGGAAATACCGTACAAGAGGGCTGCACGAGTGATATGTTTTATAAAATAGACACGCTCATTAGCTATATTAGCCAATACTTTACGCTTAAAACAGGGGATATTCTCTTCACGGGTTGCCCTACGGGTTGTGGCCCAGTTCATATTGATGACCATTTAGAAGGCTATATAGAAGACCGTAAAGTGCTAGATTTTAATTGTAAATAAACCACCTTTCTGTGCCATTAAAAGCATAGAAATCACATAATACAGCAGCTTATGATACGAGTAGGAATGGGATATGACGTTCATCGTTTAGTGGAAGGACGCAAGCTTTTTTTAGGAGGAATACAAATAGAGCATAGCTTAGGCTTGTTAGGACATAGCGATGCTGATGTGTTGATACATGCTATTTGTGATGCATTGCTGGGTGCTGCAAATATGCGCGATATAGGGTTTAATTTCCCCGATACGTCAGATGCAACGCTAGATATGGACTCAAAGATCATTCTTCGTAAGACTATGGAGCTTATTCAGTCGAAAGGCTACCATTTAGGCAATATTGATGCTACTATCTGTGCTGAACGTCCTAAAATAAATCCACATATTACCGCTATGGTAAAGTGTATGGCGGAGGTCATTGGATGCGACGAAGATGCTATTTCTATCAAAGCCACTACTTCCGAAAAAATGGGCTTCGTAGGTAGAGAAGAGGGCATTGCTGCTTATGCTGTGTGCTTGATTGAAAAGTAAACTACTACTTTTCTTGTTGTATATATTTTTCCTTGTTTTATATTTTCAAATATTATAAATTATAAAATTGCATCTATTTGAAAATAAGTACGTTGAGGATAGAAAATGAAAGGTTATCTTTTACAACGCAGAATAATAACCTATAGGCTATCGTTCTGCGTTTAATTCTATAAAAACATAATGTCTTTTACACTATAGTATAAGTTTTATAGCCTTTATGTATCATACAAAACGCCCTCAGAAGTTAAAACTTTCTGAGGGCGTTAGTAGTATAAGTAGGGCTTACTTTGTAATTTTCAGCAATTGACCTGCTCGTGGGCGAGTAAACTTACTCAGACCATTCATGCGACAAAGCTGTTCAACGGTTATTCCATGCTGTTCGGCTATAGAAGCCAATGTTTCGCTATCTGACACTTTGTGATAGAATAATCGCTCACTAGTGTTGCTATAAGTAGTTTGTGGCGTACGACTAGAATAGTCGGTGTTATACTCTTCAGCGTTCATATTTGTATAAGTCTTTGGGCGTGTTCGATAGTTACCATCACCTTGTATATTCCGACGCGAGTAAGGAAGGCTTGAGCTAGTGCCACGAAGTGCTGTAGCACGAGCCGACTCGCTAGAGATATTGCTACGGCGGTACACATAATAGTCGCCTGTTACATCTTGATTAGCAAAGTCGAAGAAAAGAGCTGGGTTTAAAGCTACACCACAAAGACGCGTTTCAAAATGAAGATGCGAGCCTGTAGAACGCCCAGTATTACCTCCAAGCCCAATAGGTTGCCCTGCTTGTACATACTGATTTTCTCTTACTAATTGGCGTGAGAGATGTCCATAGATTGTCTCTAAACCATTGTTATGTCGAATAACAATGTATTTTCCATAACCATTAGCATTATATTTTACGATACGAACTCGCCCAGAAAAAGCCGAACGTATGGTATCGCCGATATATACTTTAATATCCATTCCTTGATGATTACGCCCCCAACGGCGACCAAAGTTACTTGTAATCACACGGCTAGGTGTTGGTATTACAAAGCCACGGAGATCAATTTTGTAAACATCAGGAAGAGTAGTCTGACGATGTGCATAGGTATTATTCCAATCATCGTATAAGTCTGATGCTGGCTCTTCCTTTTCTTCTGCCTCTTTTAGCCTATTGATGACCATAGTGTCAAGCGTATTAACACGTCTGTCAACAGGTGCTTGCAAAGCTAATCGATCTTGTGCTTTAGCAGATTGGGCTGAAAAAGCCAATACAGAACCAAGGAATATCGTTTTTATTATATTCTTTATTATCATAAAAATATACTACTTTTTATACGCTTCTTACTTATCAAAAGGTAGGAGCAAAAAGGTTAAGTTATGGTGGCTGAAATAGGAAAGATGAACATTACAAAAGGTCATCAAAATCAAGCCTACTTTGCAAAGATAAAAAAAATATGCCTTTCTACTTGCACCTTAACAGTTTTTATAGCAATATTAACACACTTGTGATAGTCATAAAAGGCTTTGTAACTACTATAAACAGGGGGTATGAGAGATATTTTGTAGTTAAAATGCAATATTGCTGTTATGAGATAGCAGCCCAGTTTATATTAGTTTTTCTTAACGTTTTTAGTCTGCTCCAAAGCATTTGATATTCTGATTTATTACAAGTAGGATCGGTTTCAATGATATTTCTAGCCTCATCACGTGCCATTTGCACCAACTGCCCATCACGTGCTATATCGGCTATCTTTAAGTCGAACGCTATACCACTTTGCTGTGTACCTTCCAAATCGCCAGGACCACGAAGCTTTAAGTCGGCTTCTGCTATTTCAAATCCATCGTTTGTACCACAAATTACATCAATGCGTTTCTTGGTTTCTTTGGTGAGTTTATGATTGGTTACTAAGATGCAATAGCTCTGTTGGGCACCTCTGCCTACACGACCACGCAACTGATGCAACTGTGATAGTCCGAAACGCTGGGCATCAAGAATTACCATTACCGAGGCATTAGGCACGTTTACACCTACCTCTATTACTGTTGTAGCCACAAGTATTTGCGTTTGTCCTAAAACAAACTTCTGCATCTCTTCTTCCTTTTCCTTATCTTTCATCTTGCCATGGATCTTGCTAAGGTGAAATTCGGGAAAGGCTTCTTTGAGCGTAATATACCCTTCTTCGAGGTTTTTAAGGTCGCTCTTCTCGCTTTCTTTTATGAGCGGGAATACAATATACACCTGCCGACCTCGCAGTATCTGCTGCCGAATGCCTTGATAAAGACTCGTTGTTTGGTCGTCATATTTATGAATGGTTGCAATGGGTTTACGTCCTGGAGGCAATTCGTCGATGATACTCACGTCCAAATCGCCATAAATGGTCATAGCAAGGGTGCGAGGAATGGGGGTAGCGGTCATTACTAGCACGTGTGGAGGTTGCTCGCTTTTTGTCCAAAGGCGTGCGCGCTGTGCCACGCCAAAGCGATGCTGCTCATCAATAACTGCTACACCTAACTTTTGAAAGGCGACAGTTTCTTCTAAAATAGCATGTGTTCCCACCAAAATATGAATGGTACCATCTACCAATCCCTCCAATATTGCCTTGCGCTTCTTACCTTTTACAATGCCTGTAAGTAGCTCTACACGGAGGTTCATACCATGGAGAAATTCACGGATGGTTTGCAAATGTTGCTCTGCCAATATCTCTGTAGGAGCCACTAGGCAAGCCTGAAAACCATTATCAACACCTATAAGCATCGACATCAGTGCTACAAGCGTTTTACCAGAGCCAACATCGCCCTGCAAAAGGCGGTTCATTTGCCGTCCACTTCCCATATCGGCACGGATCTCTTTCATAACACGTTTCTGCGCATTGGTAAGTGCAAAAGGGAGGTTATGATGATAGAACCAATTGAATTGCTCGCCTATTCGCTTAAATGCATAGCCTCTATATTTGCGATGATGGTCGCTAGCATAGCGAAGAATATTGAGCTGAACATAAAACAATTCTTCAAACTTTAAGCGCATTCTGGCACGCTGGGTGTCCTCAACGCTCTTAGGATAATGTATTTTTCGGAAAGCTTCATCGCGCGAAATGAGATGAAGATGGGTGGTAATAAAGGGGGGAAGCGTTTCTTCTAAGGGGGTGGTAAGCTTAGAAATGAGTACTTTTGTGAGCTTTTCCATAGTACGCGAGGAAAGAGAAGCATTCTTCATCTTCTCTGTTGTAACATAGAAAGGCTGCA
>QWCV01003421.1_pt1 | contig 11624 bp, 16 predicted proteins | sample 1972621 | NCBI WGS metagenome assembly QWCV01 (sample SAMN09866699, study PRJNA288562) | Human gut metagenome isolate pre2_stool, whole genome shotgun sequencing... | isolation source: gut | host: Homo sapiens | place: USA: California
TACCTTCCACATTCCTGTCTTGAAGCAGCCTTCCAGCGCATACATGCAGCCGCTCTCTCTGGTAAGGGGATATGTGTACTCCTCTTCGTCATTGCCTTTGATCTGTAAAACTACTAATAAAAAATATAGTACAGAAATTCCGACTTTGTCAAGGAAATCTTGTTTTCCTGCAGAATGTTGAAAATTATACAATAGTCTTGTGATAAGGAAATGACACGAAATTCCGATCACAAGGCTATTTTTTATATCGGTTCGAACGTTCGAACCCCACACAAGGAGGACAAAAACATGAAAAAAATCACAGTAGCACACATTACAGACAGAGCAACCTTTCCCGGTGTCCAGATTAACCACATTGAAGAAATTGAACTCGACAACGTTTCCGGTCTGGTGTTCGTAAAGGATGCCCCTTTTTCTGATAACCCTATTCCTAGTGTTGATGTAATAATGGCAGACGGCACAGAAAAACATTTTCACATTGACGATATTGCTTTTATTGCGTTTCCTCCCTCTCTGGCATTTGATACAGAACCGAACGAAACAGCGGCAAATGTTGAAATGGATGATCTGGTTAGTTATATCCTTAACGCTTATAAGCGTGGAAAGATTAAATATACAGAGATTAAGGACGGATCTATATATTCCTATTTAGCCGGTAGATTTCCGTTAGCATCTATGTCTTTATGTTTCAATGCTGTTATGAAAGCCTGGGATGATATTTTGAAAGATGATGAACCTATTGATTATGAGGAGGACAAATAAATGAGTACAACAACCATAGAGAAGAAAACCGCAATCCAGACCCCGGCAAAAGCAAAGACCACCAGAAAGAAAGCCGTTGCCGCTCCTATGAATCCCCCCACCGCCCCGGCGGTGGAGGACACCAATAAAGCAGACGTGGAAGCCAAAAAGTCACAGGAACTGAAAGACATTGAAACCTTGAAAGAAGCTAAAAAGCGTAATGTATCTATCAGTAAGTCATTGTGCAATGTCCAGAGTTCATTCACTAGAATCGCTTTTGATCTCTACTGGATGTATTCAACGTCCGCTTTTGGTCTGTTGGGTTACAAAAATATTTACGACTGCGCCGCTAAAGAACACGGCATTGCACGTGGAACGTGTAGTGATTTTATCCACATTGTAGAACGTTTTGCAAAGCGTGACAATGCCGGGAACGTTCTGGAAGAGATCCGCCCGGAACTGAAAGATTATCAGAGTAGTAAGCTTATAGCCCTGTTGGGTGTGACGGATGCACAGTTGACGGAATTTTCCGTTGATATGTCCGTCCGTGATATTAAGAAAAAGATAAAAGAACTTCACGGAGAAGCACAGGACGAAACACAGGGCGAAGCACAGGGCAAAACAGTAGAAGCTGACATTTCCAATGGTAAAGCAATCATCGACACCACAGCACAGGAGGTAAACAGCCAGACCCTTGTAACGTTCCACAACATTGACGAATACAACAAATATCTTGACGGTCTCAACGATCTGATCGAAAAGGCTCTGAAAAGCAAGAACTTTGAAGCTGACCATAAGCGTATTGAGATCGTTGTGAAATGGTAACTCCTAGCCTTTCCCCGGTTGGTCGTGCGGTGCTTGATGATATAGAATCATGCGCCGCTGATCTGGGGAAAGATACTCCCCCCAATACCTTGCAAACAGTAGTGGAACGTCTGGTTGCGCTTTCGTTGAAAATGAATCAGTTGCATAATGACGGCGTTCTTATAGAACGTGATTATATCCCTCTTAATACATTGCTGTTGGCTCTTGGTATTTATTGCATGAATCACCTTGCATTGTTTAGGTGTTCAAAATAAACATATAACATTATCCCCATGGTGCTGATCGCCCATGTGTAAAGAAAGTTGAGGTAAAACATTATGAAATTAGCAACACAGTTCAGAGGTACTTTGGTAGCGATTGAAGAAAAGAGCATGACAGGAAGCAACAACAAGTATTATCAGCTTGCTGTATTGCAGGGATCGGAAGCAACAAGCATGTCATGCACAGAGGAAGTCTATAAGCAGAACAAGGAACTTTTCAAGGAGTACGTTTTCGGTATGCAGATCAGTGAGTATGAGGGTAAAAAGACTTTGCGTGTGACTGGTATCTATGATCTCCCCGGAACTGCTACCGCCCCCGGTACTGCCGCCGCTGATCCCGGCAAGGATAAGGACAAGAAGTAAGCCGCCCAGAACATCCGGGTCTAGGGAGTAAAGAGAAGCAAGAACGGTATCCCTTGGGTGTGCCAGTGTGCCGCCACTGTGAACTATGCCTTAAAATCTTCTCCCCGGTACGTTCTCCGGTGTGATGCCCGGTTAGTCTCCCTACAGACTACCGGGCAAGTGTGAAGTGAAAAACGCCGGGAGTGTTCGAACGTTCGAACTTTACCTTTTACCACCTTTCTATCTTTTGGATTTCCCAGAAGAACCGAACGCCAGACGTTTTCCCGGCTTTTTCTATATATGGAGGTGCAAAGCATTATGAATGCTATCCCGGCTATAGTAGCGACAACAGTGTCTAGACATTGTAATTGTAATGTCGAACCCACTGATCCGCTTTTGAATTTTGTTTTTTACGTGGTTACTGTGCTTGTTGTATTAGCGGTTTTTAAGATCTCCGTACATTTTATATACAACCACTAACAAGATCGCCCTTGATCTTTTTGCATTCTGCCGGGATGTGGGCACACCATCCCACTTCCCGGCGCAAAAAGATGATAACAGCCCTTACGAAGCCCCGGACAGCCACACCGCAGACCATAGCCAAACAGCTACCGTCTGCCGCCGCCCGCCTTTCTTCGTTGGTGATGCCCTTGCCCTTAAAAACTACGCCATTGCGTTTCCTGTGGCAAGGGTGAAGTCCGGAGGATTCAGCCCGACCATAAGCAATTATATCTTTACCAGTTCCCGGATCAAGCGCTTTTGCCCTTGACCTTTTGTCCCCTTGGGAGGGGGCAAGGGGACACCATAGAAAAACAAGAAAAGCGCATTTTGCTTTCGTAGTTTTTCATGGGAGGGGTTCGGAATGGTACACAAAGTATCACCCCCACCCATGCAACAGCAACACATAGCCCAACAACAAAATAACATGAGGAATATATCTCAATAGGCAAGAGTGGCGTGCGCACAGGAAACAACAACGAGAGCCGCACCCGGGTTCGAGTCCCGGTATTCCTCCTAAAGTTCGAACGTTCGAACTTTTACCCCCGGTAATTTCAGCAAGCTGATTTTATAAACAAAAACATTTATAGATATCTAAGCCGGTTGCACAGACGTGTGTATTCTGCATTATCTGTAAGAAAGGAGAAACAATATGCCCGGTATTGCAATCATTGCGGCGGCTGAAGCCGCTCCCACTTTCGACACTGGATTGGTAACCACCATTCTTGATGTATGTAAAAAGATCATGGGTCTGTTCGGAGAGTATCCGTTAAACATTATGCTTGCTATTTCCATTGCTTGTATGTGTTTCGGTGTATTTGCCGTAGCGAAGCGTTCCGCTCACTAATCAAGATCGCACACAAGGAGGTACGGAACAATTACACCGTACCTCCTTTTTTCACGAAAGGAGAACACAATGGAAGTTTCACTATACGTTTTTATCTTTTCTATTGGTTTATCTGTTTGTCTTGGGTGCGTTACTACAGATAACCCCTCACCTATGTTTGACATTGGTTTTGTTGTCGGTCTTTTTACAACAATATGCGCTTTTATTATGATGCTTTCATCTTCATTGTCAGATATCTTTGACCATATTTTACTATTATTTCAATAAGGAGGGAAAAAAGTTGGAACAAAAAACAATCAATCAAAACAAACTGCTGACGATCCTCTGCATCATAGCCTTAACGCTTGGCGTTCTGGTCTCCGCTGTGCTGTTCAGTATGCTTCCGGTTCATGCGGCTTCGGTCACCCCTAAAGGATCACTTATTTTGGAATCATCAAGCGGTGATTATTTATCTACGGCTTATACAATGTATGTCCGCATTTATAGTGAAGATTCACCTCCGGTAAAATTTGCATCACTTGTCAGATATGATGATATTGATAAGGGTGATTCCGCTACTCTTGATTTTATTATGTACACGACCGATATCGATGCTTCTTTTACCTTTTATTCCGGTAACGAAACTCAATATACAGATACTTCTAAAAGTCCTTATACATCATATACGGAAATTTCTAGTTCCGGCATGACAGTATATACGCTTTCAGATGGTACAAAAGTCCGTGCTATAGCTGGTGGTCTTGGTAGGAAATGTTATACAATTACTCCTTATGTACCTATGTATAACGGTGCGCCCGGGTATAAATCATTAAACGGTAAAGAAACTATACAAGCATTTTTAGAACATCTTCTTGTTATCGGTGATTTAAAGCCCAACAATGAGCCAGATGTTCCGGATACTTCTGATGAATCATATACATTTACCGGCTTTTCTATCAACGGCAAAACAGCCCGGTGGACTGGTACAACGGAGCGTTCTTACCTCAAAGATCAAGATGTTGAGGAATACACCACTATTACATATGCATGGGCTACCACCACAGAACCGGACAATATTGGAACGTTTCAAGAGTACAATGGAGAATTCCCCACCTCTGCGAAGCAGTTAAAACTACCATGGCCAGATATGGAAAGCGGCAAGGTAGATTTTCAGTTTATCCGACAAGTTAATATCATCCCCTGTTACCGTGTACCGGGAGCGTTCTACCATGGACAAGCTGTAAAGATTTTTTTCAAGCCTAACGGTACTCTTGACAGAATAGAACAAGTTACTATTCCGTCCGATTCTGAAACTATAGGAAATGATATATCACTAATCGGTTTCAGATATGATAGTTCGTTTCATGCGGAATGGGTTGACGTTTGGTCGAATGGTGCAAATAAATCTGCTTTTGATCTTGTCGGAAGTCAATACCTTTCTTTAGGTATAAAGGCGGTTTATTATGACGGTTCAAAGTCGGATATTGATTTTTTCACATTGGATCGTAAGAATCTTGTCTGGGATAAAGCATTTTCAGATTTCAAGGAAAATAACGGCTCACCCATAAAAAGTTTATACTTCACCCCTTACGCAAAGACCGGGGTTAATAACCCGTGGAATAAAGGAAACAGTACCGTTGTTAATTTTGATGAAAAGGGCAATCCGTCCTCTTCGTTCGATACTGGTGATGATGGCACAGTTCACCTTAATGATTTTAAGTTGACGGGGGTTGTCTGGAATAAACCAGTTGTTCAGAGCGGAACTATTACATGGACAGGAACAACACCTAACAGTGACTTATTATTTATTCCTGATTCTGATACGTTGGTCGTTGCTACATATCCTCGTTATGATTCCGATATGAATTCTTCTATTGAAACATGGAGTACAACAACAATCGGAAAAGGTTCAATGAAAGTGAATGTTGATTACCTTATAGATTATTACCAAAATAGCGAACTTGCATGGAATGGTGAAATGTGGCTCACCCCTTGCTATAAAAAAGGTGGCGTTTTATATATGGGTGAACCCGTTATTGTAAATTGTCTTAAGGGTACAGTTAGTGACATAGTTGTTGATGAAGATAGCGGAAAAGCTGAGCAAGTAGACAAGACTGACCAAAACAAAAATGATGCTGATTCAATTTTGAACGTGGGTAACCAGTTTTATTCTATTGTTAATGGCTTGATTGGATCGTTACAACAACTTCCGTCTTTACTGACTGCTATTTTCGGTTTCCTCCCTAGTTCAGTAACAAATTTACTTTATGCTTCATTCGCTGTCATTATCATTTGCCGCATTTTGGGGAGGTAGCTATGTATATTTTGAAAGCTTTTATTGATATGTGTTTTGGTATTCTAAATATCCAGATTGTGTTGTTCGGCTATGCTTTTACCTTATATTCAGTCTTTCTGTATTGCATTATAGGCGGTCTATTGCTATATCTGGTTTTCAGATTATGGTATTAAACTTTTCCAGTATGTTTATAATGACTGCACCTTTGCAAGCGAAAAGGATCACAGTAATTACAATTTTTGCAAGAATGTAGATTCCTATAATCATTACCCAAAAATGTATTTTGTCTAACACGGATAATATTGCGTCAGTTCTGCTATCTGCTTTATCGTCATTATACCGGGTTAAATTGATATAATCATTTTTCTGTATTGGTTCTGAGTTTTCATTTTCTGTATCTTTCATGTATTCATATATTGCATTGTGTTCCTTTTCATCACGGCTTTTTGTGTAAGCATACCCACAAACAATTATAAGCAGAGCAACCCCAAAAATAATTAACGTATTCATTTGTAACCCCTCCTGTTTTTTCTCAATTTTACCACAGGGGCACATTTTTCACAAGAAAGGACAAAACATGAATGAAAACATTACGATTCAAAACGATATGCAAACAGATTTACAGAACAATTCTTTCGATACTGTCGTATCTGATAACCCAGCTTGTACCGATTCTGACGTTGTCGGTTATGTCGTTTTTGTCGGCAACGACACCGGAACATCTGTCACAGAGAGCGCCGCAGACGGTATCTCCGAAGACATTGCAACAAGTGATAGCCCTGTCACAGGCTCTGACACCCTTTCGGTCTCTTCTGGTGATCTGGTTAGCGGTGACAACGTTTATATTAGTCTGGCAGACTTGCAAGCCTATCAAACGGACACTGTGGAAAGCCAGACTGATTACTCCGATACTCTGGGCGGCATTGAAGAAAAAATTGATAATCTGAATTACAACATTACAGCCTTGTTATTTTTTATTGTGTTCGCATGGTGCTATGAACGTATCAAAAACGCCGTCCGTTCCTTTAACGGTGTAGGTCTTAAATAGGAGGAAATATACATGGAAAATCTTATTCAGTTTATCATCGGTGATGCAACAACGTTTACCCCGGCTTGCATGGTCGGTCTGATCGTCTTTTGTGCGATCCTTGAATGCATCGGTTCACTTGCTTATAACATTATGAAAGCCGGGAGGTGATAATCATGGCATTCTTGATTCTTGCAAGTTTTGCGGCAATGATGTATTTCAGTGTATGTTTCCGGATTGCTGTGCTGTATCTGCCGCTAGTCATTTTCAATTTTTTAAAGGATGTTCCAAAGTATTTCATACATAAGAAATGGCGCAATCTGAAAACCGGAAAACTGGTTTGTTATGTAGCGCTGTTCGGTAAGGGCAAGACCCTCTCCGCTGTACATAAGGTAACAAGACTGTACAAGAAATATAATAATAAGATTGTCTATGATGATCTCCGGAAAAAATGGGTTACCCAGAAAGTAAACATCATTTCCAACGTGGATTTGATTGGAACGCCCTACACGTCTTTTGTCTCCTTGCGCCAGATCGTAGACGTTGCCGAAACTGTCCGGGCATATGATGAACAACACGACACATTGACTTGCACCCTTGTCCTGGGTGATGAGTTTTCGGTACAGCTTAACAGCCGTACTTTTAAGACAAACATTGACCCTCTGTTTCTCAACACTCTGCTGACGTGCCGCCATCATCACATCAGCTTGTATTACACTTCACAGCGGTTTAACCACGTAGATGCATTATTGCGACAAGTGACAAACCGGGTTATATCTTGCGACAAGCAATGGCGGTTTCTGGTACATAGAGAATATGATGCTTACCAGTTGGAATATGCTACTGACCCCACGTTGGTGCGCCCCTTGCGCCGCTTTGGTTGGTTCGTAAAGGATAAAGACTATCATGCCTATGATACACTGGCTTGCGTGGACAATCTTGCAAAAGACTGTAAAGCCGGGAATATGATTCCGGAATCAGAAATCATCATGCTACAAAACAATACGCCCTCTGATATGGATGCCGTAACTACACCGTCAAAGAAGTATACCAGAGCGCAGAAGAAAGCGCAGAAGTAAGAGGGAAACGGTGCGCCGTGGTAAGCGTTGCGCACGGCGCACCGTTCGAACGTTCGAACTTTCACACACCACACACAAGGAGAAAAAAACAATGTTTCAATATATGCACTATCTGTTTAATGAAACAGAGATTAGATTCTACAAAAAGTATAAACTATTTCCAGACGAATTATATCAACAACTTCAAAATCTGGGTTTCTCCCGGCAATCATTCCAACCGATTCAGAAAGAAATGGACAGATTATTCCTATTACAAAAAGAAGAAAGCACATGGACAAAGGCAGACTGTGACCCGTTTTCTGGGTCACCTACTTGACAATAGCAACACTTTAGAACCACCTTGCAAAAAATATACAAGGAGTGTTGAAACATGGAAACAGTTTATAATTGTCGGCGTTACCAGTATGAGACCGGGGAACATATCACATTTTACCACCATGCTATTAACGCCGGGAAAGAAAAGCCAGAGGACTGCTTGCTAAACAAGACCCATGATATAAGTGACCGCACCCCGGAAGCCGAAAAGCACGCAATGACGGTTTCTGCATCCAGAGCCAAAAACAACGTTTATAGGATTGCACGATCCAACAAATGGGATTGGTTTATCACTCTGACTTTTGACCGTACCAAAACAGACGCATCCGATTATGAAATGATTGTCTACCGATTAAAAACATTTCTCAATCATTTACAACAACGCAAGTGCCCAGATATGAAATACATCATAGTTCCAGAATTACACAAAGACAAGGAACATTATCATTTTCACGGACTACTTGCAAATGTGGACAATCTCACATTCAAGGCGTGGAAAATTGACCGCAAGAAAAACCAGATTATCTATAATATAACTGACTGGTCATACGGCTTTACTACCGCCACGAAAGTCTTAGACACTGGCAGAGTAAGCAGTTATATCACAAAGTACATCACCAAAAGCGTTGATGAACATTTGAAAGAGAAACGCCGTTACTACTACAGCCGTAATTGTCACATAGCGGAAGAAGAACATTTTTTACTTGATGAAGAAGAATTTCGCAAAATCTACGCAGACCGTATTGTATATGTAAAAACCGTAGACATACCGCAAGCAAGTCAACAGATCACCTACTACGAACTAAAGTATTAACTATTACAGAGATCACCCCGGACAGCCACAAGGAAATTTTACTCCCCTTGAGGGGTTGGGGGTGATCTAATCCCACCTCTGTTAATTTTTCCACCCACTCCCTATAAAAATTAAACACGAGAGTTCAGAGTACTGTCTGTGCTCTGGAAGCCCCCGCCCACCACAAGCCCCATACAGAGCCGTAAGCCCCGGACAGCTATAATACAAGCCATCCCTCACTACCGCCGCCAGAAGCCCCACCAGAGAAGCCGCAGAGGGTCAAGGCACATCCCCAGAGACACCGCCCTCCTTGACGCTCCGGGGCTTGCTCTGGTACGGTTGAATATAGGCAGATTGTGCCATAGAGGGAGGAAACTTATGTCAAAAAACATGACTTACGCAGACCGTCTAAAGATCGAAATATATCTAAAGGACGGCAAGACCCAGAGAGAAATTGCCCGGCTGATGAACCGGCATTATAATACGATCAACTACGAAATAAAGAGAGGTCGTACAAAACTTCGTGACGGTCAGACGTGGCTTGAATATGATTACTACAGTGCAGAGATCGGACAACAGAAACATGACTACCATGCAGAAAGTAAAGGGCGTAATCTAAAGATTGGCAACGATTACGATTTTGTGAAGCACGTTGAACATTGTATTATTGATCTTAAATATAGCCCCTATGCCGCATTACAGTCTGCTAAAGGCAAGTGCCGCACGGAAGTTTGTGTAACTACTCTGTACCATTATATAGATCGTGGTTTGTTTATGAATGTGACCAACAAAGACTTACCATGGCGCAGAGATACGCCAAAACAGGATTGTAAACAAGTACGCCCTTCCTATAAGAATTTAAAAGGGCGCTCTATAGAGAAGCGCCCAAAAGAGATTAAGAAGCGTAAGACCGCCGGGCACTGGGAACTCGATACCGTAGTAGGTGGACAAGGAAAAAGCAGTAATTGTCTGCTTGTTCTCACAGAGCGTAAGCACCGGAACGAAATCATTATGACACTGCCTGATAAGACTGGAAACGCTGTTGCCCGTGCTTTGGACGATCTGGAGCGCACTTACGGTACTGACAAGTTCCGGGAGATATTCCAGACGATCACTTGCGACAACGGTACAGAGTTTCTCGACCAACAGGCATTGGAAGCGTCAATAAATGGCGGTGCAACCAGAACGACAATATACTACTGTCACCCTCATAACCCCGGAGAGCGTGGAAGCAATGAGAACCAGAACCGCATGATCCGCCGTTGGTTTCCTAAAGGCTGTGACTTTGCAGAGGTTACCCCGGAGCAAGTCGCAGATGTGCAAGAGTGGCTTAATAACTACCCCCGGCGTATATTCGGCGGTAAGTCCTCTAATGAAATGAAAGCTATATAAAAGTTCGAACGATCGAACGGCAATACAAAAGACGGCTACTATTGGCAACCGTCTTGTTTTGCTGTCTGTTTTTGTGCATCTTCAACAATTTCATCAGTCACAATCATATGTAAAACTATGCAATATGATGAATTTACGGTTTTTCGCAGAAAATCACAAAAACTTATTGACATTTACATTTCCTGCAGAATGTATGGTTTTTATGTGTAAACTGGCATGGTAAAAAAAACATATTCTGGCTCTTTTAAGCAAGCCACTTTTTCTATACACTGAATCCTAACATATTCCACCGAACAAATGGGAATTATGAAAAAGAAACCTAAAGAGGAGATCATCATTATGGAAAAGAAAAAATCATACGGCGTATTGATCGTGGGAGCCATTCTCCTAATCCTGGGAATCGTCCTGGCAGTCATTACCCACAATAACAGTTATCAAGAGTCCGTTGCTTATGGCAGCCAATTAAGTGATGTCAAGGCACAGTTGGAAAAAGTAGAAGCTTCCATCGAGGCAGTCACCGGCGGCACAGCAGACGGTGATCTGGATGCCCTGAATGCGCAGAAGGATGAATTGACCGCTTCGAAGTCCACTCTGTCCGACCAGAAACTGTCCGCAGAGCGCCCTTACTCCTACAGCCTGGTTCTGGTATTCTTCGCTATTTTGCTGACGATCAAGGGATTGTATAATGCGATTGCAGGCGTGGTTCCCGCACAGAAGGCAGATGTGAAGAAGCTGGCGCAGGCAGGTCTGTTAGCAGCTCTGTGCTATATCGGATTTGCTTTCTTCAAGATCGACATTCCCGTAGGTCCCGAGAAAACAGCGTTCCATCTGGGCAATGTGTTCTGTGTACTGGCAGCTTTATTGCTTGGCGGATACTGGGGCGGACTTGCCGGTGCCATCGGTATGACCATCGCCGATCTGACCACCGCTTATGTGACCAGTGCTCCTAAGACCTTCCTGTTAAAGCTGTGCATCGGTCTGATCGTAGGTCTGGTAGCTCACAAGATCTTCCACTTAAGCAAAGAACATTCCGCAAAATACGTGACCGGCGTAACGATCCTTGCTTCTGCCTGCGGTATGGCATTTAACGTGGTAGCGGATCCGTTGGTTGGTTACTTCTATAAAATGTATCTGCTGGGTGTGCCTCAGGATATTTCCAAGGCTCTTGCCAAGATCAGCACCGTAACTACCGGTGTCAACGCCATCGTTGCTGTGATCTGTGCTTCCGTA
>QWCV01003426.1_pt1 | contig 11605 bp, 4 predicted proteins | sample 1972621 | NCBI WGS metagenome assembly QWCV01 (sample SAMN09866699, study PRJNA288562) | Human gut metagenome isolate pre2_stool, whole genome shotgun sequencing... | isolation source: gut | host: Homo sapiens | place: USA: California
GATCCGACGATTTATGCAACAGGTGCATTTGCCGGAAGGCTAGTGGGAGATGTTTCCATTGAAAACTGTGATGTGACAGGAAAAGTCAGTGTTTCGAATATTAATGATCGTACGGGTGGGTTTGTCGGTTATACAGAAGGTGTAACAGAGTATGACGGATTGTCAAAAGCTCTTGGAGTAACGGTGAATGCATTATCATCATTGTTAAATGCAATTCCGGGACTTGGACTTGGAGATTTGATTACAATTCTTCTGAACAATGCATTACCGGTAGACAGCTTAATTCCTACTGGATACAAAAATGTAAATATCAAAAACTGTCATGTAGAGAATCTGGCAGGAACTATCGGAGATACTGATAAAGATTATGCGGGTGGTTTCATAGGACAGCAGGTAGGAACAAGAATCGTTGACTGTTCCGTGAAAAACAGTAGTTATTCTGTAACCGCAAAAGAATACGGCGGAGGTTTTGCAGGAATCAGCAGAGATGCGGAAATCCGTGGATTGTTAAGTGATGTAGGTGTTGAACTTATTCGAGTAATGCAGCCCCAGAGTATACTGTTAAATTGCAATCTGACAGGATGCAGTGTCTCAGTATCTGGTGAAAATTATCAAGGCGGTATCGTAGGAGCACAGGCAAACAGTTATGCGGTCAACTGCGGAGCGAATGGAAGCATTGCAGTTAAAGCAAGCGGAAGTTATGCCGGTGGTGTGAGTGGTATTTCAACGGTTGGATGGATTACAAACCTTGGAAATAAAGAAGTCAAGGATGAAAGCCTTTTAAAAACAGTGAAAGAATTATTGACAAGACTCTTGTCCAGTGATCCGGAAAAAGCGGGTATGCTCTTGTCACTCGTAGGAATTGCACCATCAGCAATCCTGGGATGTAACATGGATTGTTCATCAGTTTCGGTTGAGGCTGGCAAGAGTTATTCCGGTGGTATTCTTGGTGGTGGTGATGGTGTCTATATTGCAGAATCCAGTCTCGAATATTTAAATAAACTTCCGTACTGGAAACATGGCGGAGGGGATGCGAGCAGTGTAGCCCAAAGAGATAATGTGCTCACAGGATTAAAAACAGTTACGGCAGGTGAAAATCGTGCCGGAGGTATTGCCGGAAGTGTAACAACAGCAAATGTCACAGGACTTTTAAATAATACGCTTGGAATCGGAAACTTCCTTGGATTTACTGTGCATCATGTAACTGTGACAGGAGTAAATGATGGATATACAGTTGAAGCAAAAGAAAATTATGCCGGCGGAGCGCTTGGCGAGGCTGTTGGTGGAGATGTACAAAATGTAACATTAATTCAGTTGAAATCTGTTACTGCAAAAAACAGAGTTGGTGGTTTTATCGGTTGTGCAGGTCCTGGAGATTTGGTTGGTGGAAATGGTCTGACTTTGAATTTACTTGGACTAAACAATTTGTTGAAAGTAGGAAATCTGCTTTCTGTTGCCAAAGGCGTTAGAGTAAAAATAAATGATACACATGTAAATGGTATTGATGAAGGTTTCACTGTAAAGGCTACGGGTTCAAATGAGCATGGTGAAGTTGTTGATTATGTAGCTGGTGGCTTCATTGGAAAGAGTAACAGCTGTGAAATCAATTCTTCAGATGTTACAAACTTAAAAGAAGTTAGTGCAAATGATACAGATGGTTTTGCCGGAGGATTTGTAGGTTCTTCTCAAACTGGAGGTCTTGCAGATGTAGCGAGTGAAACAGATGTTAAGGGATTGCTAAATATAAATGGGTTGCTTGGTGCAATATCATATCTTGTTCCCTCGTATACGAAGTGTACGGTTACGTATGTTGAAATAGGTGGCGTTTCTGCGGATACGGCAGGTGGCTTTGCAGGAAACTTCCAGAGTGGAAAAGTTAATAATCAAGATTTAGGCGAAGGTAAGTATTATTCTGTCTATAATCTAGATCATGTGAATGGTCAAAGTTATGCAGGTGGCTTTGGAGGCAATGTTTATTCTGGAGCATTGGCGGATGCAAGTAAGGGTATTAGTATTCTTGGGGATATTAAAGGCTTTGATATCAAAATTGGAGATCTTGTTAACTTAATTAATGCATATGTTCCAATTATTGAATATGCAGGAGTTAAATCTGATAATGGATTTACAGTTACGGCTAATAAAATTAAATCCGATGATACAAATTCTGGTAGTGCTGGTGGCTTTATTGGTTATGACAGTGGTGTTCAGGTTAGTCATTGTGATGTAACAAATTTAAAACATACAAAAGTAAAGCCTCCTAAAGATTTAGAGGGTGAAGATAGTTCAAATTATTTTGGTCAGGAAAGTACATATGCAGTAACGGGGGCTAGATATGCTGGTGGATATATTGGATATATGAATATTGGTTCTGCTGCTTCGGTTGGAAAAGGTTTGAAGGTTTTAGGTACAGCGATTGGCTTGAATGATGTATTGGATGCATTAAATGTTGTAGTTTCTACAATAGAACATTCTGATGTTACTGGAGGTCCTGGAGGATTTGCAGTTAAAGCTTCTATGAAAAATACAGCTTCTGATGCTTCAGATAATGATGTATTAGGAGATGCCGGTGGATTTGTTGGTAAGATTTCTGGTGGTCATATTCAGAATTCAAATTCTTATAACTTCTCATATATCATTGGTCAGATTACAGCTGGTGGTTATGTTGGAGATTTACAGCCTGGTAGTGTGGCAGATGCTTTAGGTGGAACAAGTATATTAGGTGGTCTTGTTAATACTAAAGAAACACTTGCTTCTTTAGCACAGGATTTTGTTCCTACGATTCGAAATAGTTCTACAACTTGTATTCCTTGTGGTGGTGCAGTTCGTGCAAATGCAAGTTCTACTACAACAACTCAAAGAGGTATGGCTGGTGGTTATGCTGGTCACAATGAAGGCGGTCATATCTGGGGTATTAATACAAAGAAATGGAAAGGTCAAGATTACACAGGACCAACAAGTACTTGTAAGGCTGTTCGTATTCGATCTGTTTTTGGAGAAGAGATTGCGGGTGGATTTACAGGTTTAATGGAATCGGCAGATACAGCAAAAGCTGGAAGCTTGTCTCTATTATGGGGATTGGTAAAAGCTGATAACATCTTAGGCGCATTAAGTGTTGTTTATCCAACTGAAGAAAACACAGAAGTCTATGGTCCGCTTGCATTAATGGATTTAAACACATGGAATTCATGGGTTGAATATGTAGGTAAGTATGGTGGCTATGGTAGTGATTTCAGTAACTTAGTTCAAAGTGGAAAGATAAAAACTCAAGAAGATTTGGATAAGATTCTAGGTCAATATGTCTATGGCTATAATGTTATAGCTGGAAGAGCTAACTACCGTGATGAGACGATTCTTTCAAATGGTGGTGCGGCTGGTGGCTATGTGGGTTCCATGTTAACAGGAACTATCACAAACGGTCAGGCTCATGATACTAAGTTAGTTAAAGGACTTCGTTGTGCTGGTGGATTTGCCGGAGAAATGATCAATGGTGGTGTTGCAAATCTTGGTGGTACAAGTATTTTAGGATTGAAATTAGAACTAGGACAGATGCTTAAAGTTCTAAATGTATTTGTACCAGTAATCAAACAATCTTCAGTCGAAGGCTATCAAAGTGGTCTTAATGTTCAATCAACAGGAGTGAATGATGATAAAGAGTTACTTGGATATGCGGGTGGCTATGTTGGAAAACTGATTGGTGGTCAGATCTGGGGAGAAGAAAACTCACGTTGTAAGGTCACTAAGCTTAGACGAGTGGATGGGACAAGCTATGTCGGAGGTTTTGTAGGCAGTTCAAGACCTGGTAGTGTGGCTACAGTAGATCCTGTTCGTGGTGAAGGATTGTTAAGTAAGTTACTAGGTACTTTATTAAATACACCTACAGATCTTATTAAAGTCTTAAATGCAACAGTCGCAACTATTCGATATGCAGATGTTGAAGCATGGAATGACTGGGGTGTTATTGTCAATGGAGCTTATGATAGCGGAGGTAATAATACTTCTTATGCAAAAGCAGCAGGAGGATTTGCAGGAAGTCTCTGCGGAGCGGTCCTCGGCGAGAAGGATAAGCCGGGAAGCGGAATCCGTGTAGACAAGATCCGTTCCGTAGTAGCCGGTGAATATGCCGGTGGATGCTTCGGTATTGCGGATGTTTCCGGTGCCGCAAATATCAGTGCAGGCAATGAGACCTCGGTATTACAGTATCTTTTAAAACTTGGAAGAACCGATGTGCTGGATGCGTTCCGAAGCTATGTATATTACGGAAATGTCACAGGCAGTCCCGATGCAGGGCTTGGCGTCAGTGCCAACACAGCAACAGATGCAGGACAGAATAATCAGGTTACATACAGCGGAACAGCTGGCGGATTTGGTGGTTCACTGTTAAATGGATCTGTCAAAAACAGCAGCGTAACAGGATTAAATTATGTAACAGGCCTGAACAGCGTAGGTGGCTTTGTAGGATACTCCGGAAAAAGCGGAGTTGTAAAAATGGAGAAGCTGGATGTGCTGGGAGATAAATTTGGACAGCTTCTGGGCGGTGCCCTCGGCGTTTTGGATATTTTTGGTTCCCACATAGATGACAGTAGCGTGACAGGAGTGCCTGGTGGTTATACGGTTCAGAGTAAAGGCGGAAAGGAGCAGATCGCCGGAGGATTTATCGGCTACGCAAATCTTGCCAGAATGTCAGGATGCAATGCAGGAGATGCTCAAAATCAGGAAAACAGCCTGAAACTGGTAGAATCCGGTGGAACAGCTGGTGGCTTCGCAGGAAGAACAAGCTTTGCCTATCTTGCAGATGTAAAACTGGATTCCACAGTGGTGGATGCATTATTCGTAGTTCTGAATCAGCTTGTAAGGGCATTGTATTTGGATAAGATCCAGGATTCCGACTTGTTGCATATTAATCTTGGAATTGTGAAGGTTGATGCGCTGTATGAAGGAAATCTTCTTCATGTGAATCTGCTGGGACTGGATATTTCTGTTGGGCTGTCTAAAAAATCGACAGACAACGGGCAGCAGACTGATTTTGCAATCATTAAGATTGGAGATTCTTCTATCAAGCTTCCATGTGATAAGAATGGAATCATAACGAAAGATAATGATGTAAAGTCCAATATCAGTGTCAACCTGATTAAGGCAAACAGGACAAAAATTACAGACAGCAAAGTATATGGAATCAGTACGGGATACGATGTCTATGCCGGCGGTGCCGGAAATGATGCAGACGGTACTGCAACAGATGGACGAAGCGGAGGCTTTGTAGGATACAACGACGAAGGACTGCTGAAAAATAATAACATGTATTACTGCGATGTGGTCCGTGGAACATCTAAGCTGGTGGGACCATTCAGCGGAAAAAGTGATCTGAACTCTGTATATAACTTTAATACAAAAGCAGGTGTAGAAGGTGAGAATAACAATTATCGTATCTACCGAAAACCGGCGATTAGTTTTGATGAGATCAAAAAGAATTCGAAACTTCTGACAGATACGTTCAGTCAGGAAAATGGATGGAGCATCTTCTCAGTAAAACATGTAGTGCAGGTAGATGAGTATAACACCTTGCAGAATGCAGTTATGGCAACAAAAGATTCTTCTGAAACAGCAGATCTGAATGCTTATGTATCAGATGCAAAAGCCGTTCTGATGTCAGATACCAAAACGACAGTAAATACAGGGGATAGCACGTCACCGGAACCATCTGATACACAGGATCCATGTGATGAATTTGTAAATCTGACCATTAATAAGGTATGGAAAGATTTCCGGAATATGGACAACATCAGACCAGACACTATTAAGGTTACAATCTCCAGAAGCTGGACGGATGCGGAAGGAACAAAACATACAGAAGTTGTGCCGGGATATGAAAACTATGAAATAAAAGGTGATATCTCAAAATCTACATGGCAGAAAGTGGTTGAAACTCTTCCAGCCTACATAAAAGATGATGCTGAAAAACCGCATTATTATGAATATTCTGTTACAGAAACGGAAATAAACGGATATACAACTACAATAAAAAGCTCTGATGATGGATTTACCTTCACGATTATCAACCGGCATTTTGCACTGCTTCCGGATACCGGCGGCGAGGGCATTATGATGTTTATCATAGCAGGTGGCCTGTTGTTAGCGTTCCTGCTTTATACCGAACGTAGAAGGAAAAGGAAACAGACGATGTAGGAAAGGAGGAGCAGAGTCATGAGAGAGGTAAGGCTGCGTGGGGAACTTCCACCGTAAAGGCTGAAAGAATCCCCAGCGAACCACTAAAAAATCAAAAGAAAGTGAGAAAAAGAACATGAAAAAATTAGTATCAAGATTTATGGCAGTTCTGATGGCAATGACTATGATACTGTCCATGAGTATGACTGCATTTGCAGCAGATGCTCCAAAAGGAACCCTGACAGTCAACAATACAGTAGCAGGAAAGACTCTGAATCTGTATCAGATTTTTACCGCAACAAAAAGCGGCGAGAATGTAGCATATACACTGAACAGTGCATATGAAGGATTCTTCCAGAGCAAAATTTCTGGTGCTTCTGCATTAACAGGTGAAGCATTAAGTGAAAAAGCTTATGAATATGTTAAAACACAGGTCGGAACAAATGGAGATGCTGAGACAGCGAAAACATTTGCTAAAGATGTGCTTGGATGGATTTTAGATTCAGGGAACAATATTACAGCAACAAAAAGTGTTACTACAACAGCAAATTCTACACAGATTTCTGATTTAACATATGGATACTATTTAGTTTATCCAAAAGGAGCAACAGATACCTCCGCAGCACCAGGAAATCAGACTTATACATCTGCAGCATCTTTAGTTAGCATTACAGCTGATACAGCTACAATTAACATGAAGAGCAATTACCCGACAGTAGACAAGAAAATCATTCCGGCACAGAGTGGAAGCGGAATTACAGTTGGTGCTATTGTGGATGGCTCATGGGAAGGCAACCATCAGATGGAGTTGGATGATGAGAATGATCCTGAGGATACCATCGCACCACACGGTGCAGCAGATGAAAAGAAAGCTGGAGATTTTGCGATTGGAGATACTGTTACTTACCAGCTGACATCTAAAGTACCGGATATGACAGGATATAATTCTTATACTTTTAAATTTACCGATACATTATCAAAAGGACTAGACTTAAAAGCAATTCTGTCTGTAAAAGTTGGAAATACAACACTTACAGCTAAGGGAACAGGAGCAAATACATATGCACTTGCATATGACCAGGCTAAACGTACTTTAACAGTTACCTTAAATGATTTCTATAATTCCTATAAGAATCATACAGGCGAGACAATCACAGTTGTTTATACTGCAACCTTAAACAAAGATGCTGTTATCGGTATGAATCCAAATACCAACAAGGCGGTCGTTGAATACAGCAATGACCCGACAACAGGTGGAACAGGTACATCTGAGCCAAGCATCGTAGATGTACATACCTTTGATTTCACAATTCATAAATATTATTTAAAAGGTCAGAATAAGACTGCACTTGCAAATGCAGAATTCGAGCTTTACAAGGCAAACACTACAGGTGATGCAGCAGATACAAATGCAAAGATTAATATTGTAGACGAAGGAAACGGTGTATACCGTCAGGCAACCGCTGATGAAGCTAAAGCAACAGGCTTTACTTCTGCAAAGATTGTGTCGGATGCTGATGGTAAAGTTCTTGTAAAAGGTCTTGATGCCGGAATTTACTACTTAAGAGAGACAAAAGCTCCAGAAGGATACAATAAGCTTCTCAGCGACATCAAGGTTGAGATCAAACCAGTATATGATAAAACAACTGGCAAACTGACAAGCTATTCAGTTGATTACACATACAATGGAAAGACTACAAATGGTACTGCAATCACAGACAAAAATAGCCATCCAGAAGTAGCTGTAGAAAACAAAACAGGTGCACAGCTTCCATCCACTGGTAGCAAGGGTGCCCTCATGGTAACACTGGCTGGTATCGTTCTTTTCGGTGTATTAACAGCAAGCAAAGCTTTTGGCAAAAAGAAAGCAAACAACTAAGACATTCTGAAGTTTAAGAATGGACAAAAAGACAGTTCATCTTCCCGGTATTGCACCGGGAGGATGTCTGCTTTTTCTGAAATGTCCAGTGTGGACTGAGTATTTCAGAAGAAACAGACGAAAAGGTGAAAGGTATTATGAAGAAAGTAGTGAAAATACTAAGAGGAATCGGATATCTGGCGGCATTTTCTTTAATCCTGTATCCGGTAGTGAGCAATTACATCAATCAGATGAACAGCACAACGATTGCTACAGATTATGAACAGGAAGTTTCTCATCTGTCGGAAGAACAGGAAAATGCCATGATCAAGCAGGCACAGGAATACAATGAAAGCCTGATTGGAACTGGCTCTATAACAGATCCATTTTCAGAAAGCAATGAAAACCAGACAGAAGATGATGTGTATAACAATCTTTTGAAAATTGATGATACTGGAATGATGGGATATATTGATATTCCAAAGCTTGATGTTGTTCTTCCGGTTTATCATGGAACATCCGAAAAAGTACTGCAGTCAGGTGTAGGACATCTGAAAAACACCTCGCTTCCGGCAGGCGGTGAGAGCTGTCATGCGGTATTATCTGGACACCGTGGACTTGCAAATGCCAAGATATTCACCGACCTGAACAAGATGGAGGTTGGAGATGTATTTTATATTAAAGTTCTTCATCATACCTTTGCCTATCAGGTGGATCAGATTCTGACAGTATTGCCATCCGATACAGATGCTTTACAGATTGAAAAAGGCAAGGATTATGTAACACTGGTCACATGCACTCCTTATGCAGTTAATACACACAGACTGCTTGTACGTGGCACCAGAATTCCGTATGAAGAGGCACAGAAGATAGATGAGGAAGTTGGTCTTCATCATACAATTCCATTCAATTTGATTCTATTGATTGGGGGAATTGTTGCTTTAATCATCATATGGGTGAGCATTAAATCTCATAAACGCAGGAAGGAGAAAAAACATGAGCAGAATAAGTAAACGTAAGCGAATATATATGTGTATGGCCAGTGTGATGTGTATGCTTTTACTCCTCATTCCGTTACCTGTGTCTGCGAATGATCTGGGAAGTATATTATTAAAAGCAACTGTTGAAGATGAGACCACGGTATATAAGCTAAGTAATACTGAATTTACGATGTATCAGGTTGGAACATATAAAAATAATTCATGGGCATTAGTGAGTGAGTTTGCAAAGTCTGGAGTCATATTTGATTTTGATGATTCTTCCGCTCAGGCAGAAGCTGCAAGAAAACTGGAAAAATATGTACAGGATAACAACATCAAAGGAATGTCCGGAAAGACCAACTCAGACGGAGAAGTTATGTACAGAGATCTGGAAAAAGGAGTGTATCTTTTTGTCCAGACACAAAAAACACAAATTAGCAATCAAGTATATCAAAGCGAACCGTTTATCATAACAGTTCCAGGTAATTATGATGGTCAGATAATTTGGAATGTAACGGCAGAACCTAAATTTAAAAATGAATCGATACCACCAATTACCCAGAATACGCCACCAGTTTCAGAAGAACCATCGGGTGATAATAGCAGTCGTACTCCAAATGTAAAAACGGGAGACGATACGAATGTAATTATGTGGCTTTCCTTAATGGGAATATCCTTAATCATATTTAGTATATGTAAAAGAAAAGTCCATAAATAATATGAGAAGATCGGGATTTCCCGGTCTTTTCGTTTCGTTATATAACTGGTATAACCCAAAAACAAATACCTCCGGAGGTGCACCGTATGGTGTCACCTGGGAGGAAATGGGTTTGAAACCATGGGAAGATTTGGAAGAAAATGAGTGAGTTGCCAGTGCAATCTTATTTATCTCTTGTGACAGAAATAGGTTCCCGTTTTGCTGGAAGTAAGTCTGAACTGATCTCAGGAGCATCGAGCAGTGCAGTGAAATTTTGTCGGATGATATCCAGTGTCTTTTGATTTTTCTGCAATTCCTTATTTTCCCGGACAGTAGCAGCCTGTTCAGATTCAAGATTTTCTATCCTCTTTTGGATTTTTAGCAGATTTGCAATCTTCAATTACCTTACGGCAGAGCCGGTAAGAATTCCTTCTCGATTACCGGTTGTAACATACATGGAGATATTGATATACAGGCGAGCTTCTCTGGACAAATGCTTTGGAGTTTTCACTTTGCTACGGGTTTTAGCCAGACGGATACGGATATTTTCTTCGCTATAATAACTTCCAAGAGATTTCATATAAGTGAAGTTTTTCTGCTCCTGTGCACGGAAGGATAAGTGCTTTCCTTGCTTTTTCAATTTAGGGCAGGGTACCCTAAATTGGGTAACGTCATTAACTTAAGAAAATTTATAAAATAAAACAGAAAAAAGTCTTGACAAAGGTCAGAAAAAATGTGGCGAAGTCTCCTTGAATGAATACATTTTAGGAGGAATTGCTAATGAACACAGATGGAAACACAGAATTCTATTAAGAAGAAAAGGACCGGAGAAGTGAGACTGCCATCGGATAACAAGGCAAACAACTAGATGGATTATTTCTAATAATAAATATCACACATAGGCATACATAATCGTAAGCGACAGAATAGGTGTTGAGGGATGTAGAAGTTAAAAGTTTGTGAAAAGTTAATCCTATGGATTAACTATCAGGTGAGGATAATTAAAGTTGTGGGTACAACCGCATACTATAAAGGATAAAATCTATGAGTAAAAAAGTCTGCATAGAAATTAAGCAGTTGCTGAATAAAGTTATAAAACTTGTTTCTCATGGAAATACATCTCCTTTCTGTTGATAAGGCAATTATAAAATGTGAAACAAAATAAAAGTTTGCAAAAAGTCAATCCTAAAAATTTAAATATCAGTTGTGGAAATAAAGTTGTGGAAACAACTGCATATTATAAAGGATAATATCTGCGAGTAAAAAAATCTGCATAAAAGTTAAGTAGTTGTTGAACAAAGTTGTGGAATTTGTTTCTCATAGAAGTTCATCTCCTTTCTGTTGACAAGGTCATTATAAAATGTGAAACGAAATATTACTTGCCAAATAAATATAAAAGGTGGACAAAATTTGCAAACAAGAAGGAAGAGTTGATAAATATGACTGATCAACTCTTCCTTTTTTTGCACTTTATATGTTTTTACGATACTCAGATGGAGATATGCCTATCGTTCGTTGAAAGATTCGACTGAAATATAAAGGATTATCATAACCTATTATCTGTGCAATCTCCTTAATGGTAAGGCCCTTTATTTTTAATTCCAGAGCCTCGATTCCCAGCCGCGCGATGCCGTTATAATCCTGCTTCCTGGATTCCAGCAGTTCGAGCGTCTCCAGCATGGAAATATGTGCGCTGAATCCATCGACACGGTTTAAGACGGCGCCATCGGCAATCAACTCCCCCTGTTCACCAATCTCCAGCCGGGTGAAGTGACGCTGTTTGTCGCACATAGTCCGGCAGTAGGAGAGCAGCCCGTTGCGGACAACCTTTCTTGCATAAGTGGAAAACTGGGATAGGGACGGGTCATAGGAGACAGCGGCCCTGCATAGCCAGACACAACCCTCCTG
>QWCV01003430.1_pt1 | contig 11592 bp, 9 predicted proteins | sample 1972621 | NCBI WGS metagenome assembly QWCV01 (sample SAMN09866699, study PRJNA288562) | Human gut metagenome isolate pre2_stool, whole genome shotgun sequencing... | isolation source: gut | host: Homo sapiens | place: USA: California
GTTGAAGCTTCTTTACGTGATAACAAAGGCCGTGGAAGAAAAGCGGAAATCACCGATGACGATATCACCTGGGTAATCAGTAAAGCCTGCCAAAAACCGTAGGGATCGCAGGTCTTAACTTTGTTGGAAATGCGGTTTATGCCGAAGTGCAGGATGGCAAAGAAAATGTGGCACAGTTTGAGCTGATTCCATGGATTCTGGGGCAGTGTGCTTCCATGAAAGAGGTACATGAACTGCTGGATCGAATCAATATTGTAAATACTCCATTCAGCCCACAGTTTCCTCTGGCTCTGTTGATAAACAGAGAGGATGCTGTGAGGTGGCAGAGGGTAAATATGAGATTACCTTGTATACATCCTGCTGCAATGCCACGAAAGGTATTTATTACTACAATACCTATGAAAACCACCAGATCAGTGGAGTGGACATGCACAGAGAAAACCTTGACAGTGACCACCCGATCCGTTACCCGGCAATCCAGGGTGAAAAGATTCATTTCCAGAATTAGAACATCAAAGGCCAATAAGAAGCTTTTTGATTAGGTACGCGAGCAACGAGCCAAAGTCCGTGCGTGCACGAGACCTTGGCGACTGTCGCGATAGTGAGCTAAGATTATTTTGCAGAATCTGCGTCAATCACTGCCTTGATCTGTTTCATCAGTGCATCATAATTTTTCTGATCATCAACACCACCCATGAACTGCTCTCCAATGATATTTCCGTTCCGGTCTACCAGAACAGTGGTAGGAAATGCCATGATATTGGAAGCATATTTTCCTGCATCAGAATCGGAGGTGAGGGAAAGGTTACGATATTTTGCTCCCTGGCTTTTCAGGACCTTTTTTGCTTCCTTAATTGCAGATTCATTTCCATCAAAGGTTTCTGTATTGATACCAACAACTTCACCACCCATGGATTTGATGGCTTCGTTCATTTCATTCAGTTTGGATAATTCACCAACACACGGTTTACAACCGGTAAACCAGAAATTCAGAACAGTTACCGCATTGTTGGAAAACAGAGAATCGTCTACTTTATTTCCGTCATAGTCGGTGGCACTGAAGTTCTTGAATGGGGTATCTGCATCAGAAGAGTCAGCTGCTGTTTCCGGGGTTCCTGCACTTTCCAGAGCTGCAATTTTTTCTTCGATTCCACGAATAGTTTCGATATCTTTATGGAGAACTTCAAGTTCTTCCTCTGTAAATTCATCTTTGTTGGAGTCTACAAGATCAGCAAGATAATCCCCATAGTTTCCGCTTGGGTCTGCAGAGCTTTTGTTTGCCATAGCAAATGCTTTGTTCCATTCATCCTGATGATCTGCAAACAGCTGGTTTTCCTGCTGGAATAAATCGTTGATCTCAGAACTGGATTCCGGAGTCGATGCTGCATCTGTAGTCTGTGTGTCAGTAGTGTCTTTTGTTTCCTTGCCTGTACAGGCGGTAAGTGATAAAGCTGCGCAAAGAGTAAGTACAGTGATGATATTTTTTCTTGTTTTCATGATAAAATCTCCTTTTATATATGTTATTTTGTAACTATTCTATTTTGCAATTTTAATAAAGTTAATCAGTTAATACAAACTTTACTTTGTTCCTTTATGTTTATGTATGCACATGTCTTTCCCCATAAATTGATAGTGGATTGCATCCTTTGGACATACCTTCATGCAGGCTCCGCAACGGATACATTCCGGATGGTTGGGTGTCTTGAGCACATTTACGTCCATCTTACACGCTTTTGTACACTGTTGGCAACCGATACATTTATCATTTTCGATTTTAATCCCTAAAAATGATATTTTGTTAAATAAAGAATATATTGCTCCCAGCGGGCAGATCCATTTGCAGAAAGGTCTGTAAAACAGAATGCTTAGTACCACAACCGTAATAAGGATGATGCTTTTAAAAGTAAATAGTTTGCCAAGTGCCGACCGGATAGCTGCATTGCCAAGAGAAAGTGGGATGGCACCTTCCAATACACCCTGAGGGCATATGTATTTGCAGAAGAAGGGATCGCCCATTCCAATCGAATTGGTGACCAACATTGGCAAAAGGATTACGAATACCAGAAGAATCAGGTATTTCAGATAACGCAGTGGTTTCAGCTTTTGTGTAGAGAACTTTTTGCCTGGTATCTTGTGCAGCAGATCCTGGAACCATCCGAAGGGACAGAGGAAACCGCATATAAATCGACCTAAGATTACACCAAGTAAGATGATAAATCCCGTGATGTAATAGGAAAATTTGAATTTTGAAGACCCAACCACTGCCTGAAAAGCACCGATGGGACAGGCTCCTGAAGCGGCAGGGCATGAGTAACAGTTCAAACCGGGAACACATACCGTTTTCCCATTACCCTGGTATATTTTTCCTTTAAAGAAATTCGGCAGATGTATATTTGTAAGTAATGTGGCTGCTGCCTGAACCCAGCCACGAAATCGTGCTATTTGTTTTGAGATGATACTTGTTTTCTTATCCAATTCCTACACACTCCATACATAATTTTATTGCCTTGGCAAGTACAACAGCTGCCTCGCCTCTGTATGCTCCGAATACGATCATGAGCACTCCAAAGGCAGGTAGTACAATCTGTGTGATACGTCTGTAATTCAAGATACGGATACTCCTTTCTACTGTATAATTTTATAACTGTCCGCCAGCAAACCTTTTGTTTTGGATAACGCATGTTACAGTTCACACAGCAGCCAGACACTTGCTGTCAGACTGCGTAAGAACATGATTCAGGAGTGAGCAGGCTTCTTTTGCGAAACACAATTTCAGATGAGCCTGCGAATCGTTACTGGAACAAGGTACGAGTGAACAGTAACTAACGCTTCACTGCATAAGACTTTGTTGACCTGTTGACTTGGCTATTATACAATAGAGGGTGTAAAATTTCTGTTAAGAAACGAGAATGGAGAAAAAATATTTTGAGATTATTAATTGTGGAAGATGAAAAAGAATTATGCGACACTGTAGCAAAGAGCTTATATAGTGCCGGGTATGAGGTTGATACCTGTTATGATGGTGAAGAAGCCCTGGATTATGTTCTGACGGAAGAATACGATCTGATCGTACTGGATCTGAACTTGCCGGGGATGGATGGAATGGATATTCTGAGGGAACTTCGTATGAAAAACGAGGAGACAAAGGTGCTGATTCTTTCTGCCAGAAGCCAGATTGCCGATAAGGTAGAGGGCCTGGATGCAGGTGCAAACGATTATATGGAGAAGCCTTTTCATCTCCAGGAGCTGGAAGCCAGGATTCGAAGCCTGACGAGACGAAAGTTTATACAAAAGGATGTATGTCTTAGTTATGGAGATATCAGATTCGACACGAAGAAGAGGGAAGCCTGTGCCAATGGTGAACCTGTGTCTCTGACGCGTAAAGAAAATGGGATTCTGGAATATATGCTGCTGAATCAGGGGCGTCCCGTAAGTCAGGAAGAACTTATTGAACATGTATGGGACGCATCTGTAGACAGTTTCAGCGGTTCCATTCGGGTACATGTGTCTTCTCTGAGAAGAAAACTGAAGGCAGTACTTAGTTATGATCCCATTATGAACAAGATCGGTGAGGGATATCGGCTGGAGAGGAAGGAAAAATGAAAAAATTGTCATTACAGTGGAGACTTACCCTGATCACAACTCTTTTTATTGCGATCATCTGCGGATGCCTTACCATGTTTGTCTACGGAAGTGGAGTATATTACATGGATTCTCTCCAGGAAACTGTAGATGCCCAGAATACAGATGGTGACGACAGCCATCAAAACGAAATCTATATCAGTATACCCGACGACAAATGGGATGACTTCGCCAATGATTTTTCTGTACAGGTATACAATAATAAAGCGGATTATAAAAAGAAAAGCCTGTTTTTTTCCATCTTTCTGGCGATTCTTGGAGGAGTTGCCACTTATTATTTCAGTGGCAGGTCTTTAAAACCACTGAAAGAGTTTTCTGAAAAAATAGAAGAAGTGGAAGCCAGAAACCTGTCAGATTCCAGAATCGAAGAAAATAAAGTGAAAGAACTGAATCAGCTTAGCATTTCTTATAATAAAATGCTGGATCGTCTTTCAGAATCCTTTGAGATGCAGCGTCTATTCACAGCCAATGCAGCCCATGAGCTGCGCACACCTCTTGCAGTGATGCAGGCACAACTGGACCTATATCATACAACCGGGCATCCTGCGACAGATGCCTGTACCGAGAAAACAATACAGATGGTAACGGATCAGAACGAACGTCTCAGCAAGATGGTGAAGACACTGTTGGATATGAGTGAATTGCAGACCGTGGCCAGAGATGAAAAAATTGAAGTGGATGCACTGGTTGAAGAAGTGCTGGCAGATCTTGATCCTCTTGCCGAGGAAAAAAATGTTATTCTCGAAAGTGTTTGCGATGCAGTAACGATGATGGGAAGTGATATCCTGGTCTATCGGGTCGTATATAACCTGGTGGAAAATGCCATCAAGTATAACAATCCCGGCGGTAAGGTACAGGTTACGGTTTGCAGTGATAAAGAACAGATCTGTATACAGGTTATGGATAACGGAAGCGGAATTCCTGCAGATATGAAAGAACGAGTCTTTGAACCATTTTTCCGGGTGGACAAATCCCGCAGCCGGGCTCTGGGTGGCGTAGGTCTTGGACTGGCACTGGTCCGTGAGATCGTGAGAGTCCATGATGGAGCGATCCGTGTGCTGGATAATTCTAATGGAGGCACAACCTTTGAGATTCTCTTTCCGGAAACTGTGTAGCGTATCATTTGAAATGAAATAACGTACCTGAACAGTTATGACTACTGTAAAGGTACGTTATGTGATTGGTTTGAGAATGAACGACGATTTGTGATTATGACTACAGCAGCCAATGAATCTATAAAGACTTAAAACAAAAACAGAAGAGTGCAATAGCGGATAAAACATACAAAATATACTTGAAGTTTTATCTTGAAAATCAGCGAATGCCGGATGTTACTGAAATGAATGATATATGCAAAAGTTTGTTTACGGCAGTTCAATCGCTTGCTCCTAAAACGGAATATGAAGAATTTTATAAAGAAGAAATATATCTTTGATCCAAAGTCTGGCGTAATTGAAGAGGCGACACCGGAGACTTATGTGGAAGATACATATTTGACGAAGAAATAAGGAAGTGAAAATATGCAGTTAGGATGGATAGATTTTTCAAAAGAAGACCGGCAGAAGGCATTAGATGTGATTAACCTTCTGAGTGAACAGGGAGCAGTCGATGAACTTGGAATCGGCATTATTCGTGATGCTTTTGCCAATTATTTCTTTCCAGGGACATCTACCGTCCAGACCAGAGCAAAGTACTTCCTTATTGTTCCATATGTGTTAAGGGAAGCTGTTGATGGCAAGTATGGAAAGGATGCAAATAGAGTTTTAAGGGCTATAGATTCTGCTGAAAAAGATTGTGGCATCAGATTGTTAGAAGCAGATCCCAAGGCAGAAGGTGTTATTGGAACCCGTGTATTACCAAAGGGCTGGGTAGCAAGAAAACCATCAGATATCTACTGGAATGGAATTCGTACCTTTGGAATATTCTGTGATTATGGTCTGTCTATACCAGAGTATGTTTCATTGGCAGTAAAATTAAAAGAACAGAGGTCTGTCAGCTGGTTAGGAAACAGGAATGATGATGCGGATGAGAATGACAAGGATGATTCTGATGCAGGAGATATCGGCAATATTAGATTCTGGAATCTTCCGATTTATCATGATGACTGGCGAGACAACCTTACGATAGAGTTGACACAGGAGGAAGCTTTCTATCTGGATAAGCAGATTCAGAAGTCAACGAAAGGGTCTCTTTTGGAATATGTGCTGAAAAATCACATTGATTTGAATGAATATGATGATTTTGCTTCTTTAACGGCTGAACTATCAGAAAAAGTAAGTGAAAAGCTGGCATATATGATGAAGCTTGCCTGCAATTTTAATAATCTGGTGTATATGGCAAGAGTAAGATACAATGTCATGCTTTCGGAAGGCGAGAATACATACGCAAATGATGAATGGAGCAGGATACTTCCGGATATAAAGCATAATGCGACAGTCGATCTGGATGCAGTGTTTGGAGAATTGCAGTTGATAAATCCAAGGGCAAAGAGCTTCCTGTGTGGGATACAAACAGCATTTATGGCATCGGATACTCATATGGCGGATGAACTGATTCGTAAGAGGGAACGGAGCCTGAAAGGAGCAGCCAGAGCGAAGTTAAGCAGAACAAAGGAATTTGATCACTCAAAATGGGTAGGCGGAGGAATGCTTGATTACAGATTTTCAAATGCCAGGAGAATTGTGAATGACATATATGCCGGGGAGGTGAGTGCTGATGTTTAGACCGGATTCAAACCGAGATAGAACGGATTACAGCGGTATTTTGATACCTCCAGACGGATATAGACTGGACAGAGCAGTAGGCACTACATATTCACTTGACCTGGAAGCACTCACAGCAGTGGCGATATGTCTTGGATTATCTGAAGAAACAGATAGTAAGCTTATGCAAAATCCAATTGGTATGCTGAATGCATTGCAGAAGGTATCAGATAAAATCGTGCTGTTTTGTGAAGCAGGACAGATTAAAGTGCCAACAAAACCGACTGCACTATCTATTTTATTAGAGAAAATGGTAGTAGAAGTTGCACTGCCAAAAGATAGACAGCTTGGTCGATACCCTTCATTTCATCCGAAAACATGGGTATTGGCATATGTAAACGCTGATGGAGATAAAAAATATCGTTTTGTGGTAATGAGCAGAAATCTGACTTTTGACAGGAGCTGGGATATCAGCTTTGCAATGGATAGCAGTAAAAATGTCAGACAGAAGAAAAAGACTCAGCCTATCTGTGATTTTCTGGATTATCTTGTAACGAATGTACATAATACCAGCAATAATGCTGGGAAGAAAAGAAATCTGATTCGTGGATTATGTGCAGACATTAAGGATGTATCCTTTTCACTTGATAGTAAAATATTTGGCGAGGATTTTGAAGTGCTTCCGCTTGGAATTGGGGAAAATGCCTACCAGATGCAGGATGACATTCTATTCTGTACGGAAAGAGGAAATGCCAATTCGACATTTAATGAGCTTGTAGTGATGTCTCCGTTTTTATCAGAAAGTGTGATTGCTGATTTTAATCTTACAGACAGGGCATTGTCAGACTGTAAGAGAACACTTATTACCAGACGTTCTGAGCTTGGAAAACTCAAAGCATCAGATGTAGATAATTTTACCATCTATGCATTAAAGGATGAGATTATAGATGGTGAGGATGAAATCTCAGATGAGCTTGCAGATAAAAAGAAACAGGATATTCATGCAAAAATTTATCTGAGAAGGAAATATTCAGATGTTGACCTGTATCTTGGTTCCATGAATGCTTCCTATTCTGCAATTAATAAAAATGTTGAAATGATGCTGTGGCTTGGTACAAAGAATATGTATCTGAATGGGAATAAATTCTTAGAGGATATATTCTGTGGTCCAGCAGGAGATGTAAAAAATCCATTTGAAGAAGTTACAGTAGCGGATGCAGTTTTGGAAACAGAAAGTGACAATAGAGATCTGCTGGAGCAGAAAATCAAGGAATTGTGCCGTGTGAAAAGGCAGGCTGTAATTCAAAAGGATAGTGAGAATGCCGGAAAATATAAGATAGCGGTTGCTTTTAGCGGTATTGAATCTGATAGTACAATCACAGTATCGCCCTTTAATTCAAGGCAAGAGCAGACATTGTCAGAACACATAGAGTTTTCAGAACTTGAGATATTACAGTTATCTGAGTTCTATGAGATTACTGTAAGATCAGGTGATGATACAATCCGCAGAATTATTATGATCCCTACAAGTGGTTTCCCAGATGACAGAGAAAGTGCAGCAGTAAACAGTGTGGTAAAAGATAGGACATCATTTGTGGAATATATAGCTTTTGCCCTTGGCGATGATTATGTAGCATCTATGCTTGAAGGAAAGCAGATGGGAGAATCCGGATTTTTTGCTAATTCGAGTGATGCAATGCCGGCACTCTATGAAAAAATGCTTAAGACATCCGTAGAAGAGCCGGAAAGAATAAAAGATATCGGATATGTGCTTAAGATGGTTACAGATAAGGATATTATACCTGACGAATTCCGTGAACTGTATGAGACTTTTTGTAATACTTTGAAAATCAGAAGATAACGAGGTGATGTTATGTCACAATTTAATATAGATGAAATTGAAAAGCACACCCTCTCAGGTCTGAAAGATTTTCAAAGAGCAACTGTTGAGAGAGTGGATTATCTGTTCCGGCATAATCAAAATCGTGTGCTTGTAGCAGATGAAGTGGGGATGGGAAAAACTCTTATTGCCAGAGGAGCAATTGTAAAGACTGCAAGGCTTAAAATAGAAGAGAAAGATGATCTGTTTAAGATAATTTATATCTGCTCTAATCAGAACATAGCAAATCAGAATATCAGAAAGCTTGATGTAACAGGAAAGAATGCCATCGGTTCAGTATCAGATACCAGACTGTCTATGCAGCATTTAAAGATTACCGAGCAGGAGAACGATCCGCAGATAAAGGAAGGCTATATACAGCTTATCCCGCTTACGCCGGAAACATCTTTCCGTATGACTTCCGGAGGCGGAAGTGTGCAGGAAAGAGCACTGATGTATGCCATTTTAAGGAGAATGCCGGACTTTAAAGGTCATGCAGCTTCTCTTGAAAAATTTATGATACTGGATGCTGTAAAAGCATGGGATGGATGGGCAAAATGGAGCTTTGAAAATCGTGTGGTTGAATGTGAAAAGATGACGAATGGTGTCTACCCACAAAATGTAATTGATAAGATTTTAAATTATTCGGAATATAGTGAAATCAAGGACATGCTACTTAATCATTTACATGAAAGAAGATATAATAAACAGCTTACATATTCCAATTATTATGTGATGAATAAGCTTCGTGTGATGTTTGCGAGAATCAGTGTATCCATGCTTGAACCGGATCTGGTAATCATGGATGAATTTCAGAGATTTAAATTTCTTCTGTCATCTGATGACAGTGAACTTGGCATCCTTGCACATAGTTTTCTTAGCGGACATGATACAAGAGTGCTTCTGTTGTCAGCAACACCATATAAATTGTATTCTACGCTTGAAGAGATTGATGAAAATCAGCTGGACGAACATTATGCAGAGTTCTTTCAGGTTATGAACTTCCTTTTTGATGATGAGGTCAAAGATACAAGTTTTAAGGAAATCTGGAAAAACTATTCAGTTGCTTTAAGTGAGTTAAAAGCTGGAGACAGTGCAATTATCCGTATGAAGGAATTGGCAGAGAATGCGATGTATCAGGGAGTCAGCAGGACTGAGCGTATATCTGTCATGGATTCCGGTGATTATACGGATGACAGCAGCGTGAAGCATCATTTGCAGATAGATGAAAATGACATAAACTCCTATATACAGATGTCACGATTATTGTCAAAAACGGATTCAAATCACTCTTTACCGGTAGATTATGCAAAGAGCTGTCCGTATCTTATGTCCTTTATGAAGAAATATAAGATTAAGGAGCAGATTGAAAAATATTACACAAAACATCCAGATGAATTTGGAAATGAAAGAGAACAAAGTCTTTTGTGGCTGAATCGCAATAAAATCAATCAATATGCTGAATTGCCGAAAACCAATGCAAGGCTTGAGGCACTGAAAGAAAAAGCATTTATCGGCGGTGCTGAAAAATATCTGTGGATTCCTCCATCGCTGCCATATTATGAGATGCAGGGAGCATATAAAAACAGCAAAGGCTTTTCAAAAATACTTGTATTTTCTGCATGGGAGATGGTTCCACGAATGATAGGTGCACTTGTGTCTTACGAGGCGGAAAGACTTACAGTTGGAAAACTGGTACATCAGATAAAGAACCAGGATAAGAAGAATACAGGTTATTTTGCAGAAGGTTCGAGAAGATACCCGGTGGCAAGACTGAGATTTAATGTCTCAAATGGAGAAGTAAGAGGCATGAGCCTGTTTGCACTGCTTTATCCATCAAAGACACTTTCGGATATGTACTTACCGATTGAATCATTGAATAACCATGAATCGTTAGAAGCTATAGAAAAATCTGTACGGCTGAAACTGAAAGAGAAGCTTGCAATAATCGAAGAAAAATATGGTGATTCGGGTAACAATAAGGAAGATGCCAGATGGTATTATCTTGCACCGATGCTTATGGATGGAGTCATCTATGCAAAGCATTGGATAGAGGATATTGTGTGGGAAATGAATACAGACGAAGAGGATACAACATCTGAAGTCAGAAGCAGTTCAAAGGATAAGAGAAATAAAGGCTTTATTGCTCATATTGATAAGCTAAGAAGTTATTTGGATGCCCCAGAGGAGATTCATCTTGGAAGAAAGCCGGATGATCTTCTGGAAACATTGGTAAATATGGTACTGGGTTCGCCGGCAATATGCATTTATCGCTCTAATGGAAGAAGCACAGCCAGAGCAACATCGCTTGCAAAGGTATTTGTCAATAATTTCAATTTGCCGGAGTCAACAGCTATCATTGATCTTGCTTATGGCAGATGCAGGGATGATAATTCTCATTGGCAGAATGTTCTTAAATACTGTAAGGATGGCTGTTTTCAGGCAATGATTGATGAGTATATCCATATGCTGAAAGAAACAGCAGGTTTTCAGTCGGATGGAAATCAGTATCAGATTGTGCATGACATGATGATGGATTCATTGAAAATACATACAGCCACCTATATCGCTGATACTTATCCTGATTTCAAAAAGCGTATTAACGGAGCTGACAGGAAGAGCGATGGGTGTCGAATCAGGTCGAGCTATGCAGTTGGATTTACAAAGGATGCAGGCGATAATTCCAAGGTAGTCATGCGTAAAGAAAATATCAGAAATGCCTTTAACTCACCAATGCGTCCATTTGTGCTTGCCACAACATCAATCGGACAGGAAGGACTGGATTTTCATAATTACTGTCGAGTGATTATGCACTGGAATCTTCCAAGTAATCCCATCGATCTGGAACAAAGGGAAGGCAGAATCAATAGATTTAAGTGTCTGGCAATAAGACAGAATGTTGCTGATAAATATGGTAAGGCGGATGATATTACATTTAAGCGGGACATATGGACAGAAATGTTTGAAGCTGCTAAAGCGGAAAAGCAGAATGACCAGTCAGAGCTTGTACCATTCTGGTGTTTCGGGAAAAATCAGAGTGTAAAAATAGAAAGGCTTGTGCCAATGTATCCTATGAGTAAGGATGAGGTTAATTATGAAAGGCTGATAAAGGTATTGTCTCTTTACCGGCTTACATTAGGGCAGGCAAGGCAGGAAGAACTTCTGGAGTATTTATTCAAGGAGTTCAAGGACACAAACGGATTGAAGAAACTGTTTATCGACTTGAGTCCATTTTCAAAAGGAAAAGAAGGTTGATATGATGAGAATACTTTTTTGTAATATAGCGTGGATGAAGGAGTATCGAGGAAATGAAGATGGAAAGGATACTCCGTTAAATGGTGGAAGCTATGTTGATGAGACAGGAGATGC
>QWCV01007067.1_pt1 | contig 11578 bp, 10 predicted proteins | sample 1972621 | NCBI WGS metagenome assembly QWCV01 (sample SAMN09866699, study PRJNA288562) | Human gut metagenome isolate pre2_stool, whole genome shotgun sequencing... | isolation source: gut | host: Homo sapiens | place: USA: California
TTTGCGACCTCGCTGATGGGGTGCAGCTCAGTGGTACACTGATAGGGGCTGTTGGAGATGCGCTTCAGGGCCACCATCTGGCCGGTGACGCCCTCAAACGCAGCCTTTACAGCAGCACCGCCGACCTGATAGGCCTCGGTGATGTCGGTGCGGCTGGTCAGGTGGCCGGCGCAGCGCTGCAGGGTGGAAAGCTCGATGCAGCGGGTCTTGGTGTCCAGATTGCGGGCCACGACGTTGGCCAGATAGCGGGCGGTGCCGGTCAGGGCCTTGTGGCCGAAAGCATCCACCGCGTGGACATCGTCGGCCAGCTCACAGACATAGCGGCCATCCTCGAGCTTGACGCCCTCAGACACCGCGATGACGATGCTGGGCTTCTTCTCCTGCATCACGCGCACCTTCTCGATGAAGTGCTCCACATTGAAGGGGACTTCGGGCAGGCAGATCATGTCCACGCCTTCGCAGTCGTCGCTCTTGGCCAGTGCGGCGGCGGCGGTCAGCCAGCCGGCGTTGCGGCCCATGATCTCGACGACGGTGACGTACTTGGTGCCGTAGACGGTGGCGTCGCGGATGATCTCCTTCATCACCACGCCGATGTACTTGGCCGCAGAGCCGTAGCCGGGGGTGTGGTCGGTGACCATCAGATCGTTGTCGATGGTCTTAGGCACGCCCATGAAGCGGATGTCGCTCTGGATGCACTCGCCGTACTCAGCCAGCTTGCCGATGGTGTCCATCGAGTCGTTGCCGCCGATGTAGAAGAAGTAGCCGATGTCCAGCTTTTCGAGGATGGCGAAGAGCTTCTTATACACGGCTTCGTCGGTGTGCCAGTCGGGCAGCTTGTAGCGGCAGCTGCCGAGGAAGCTGGAGGGGGTGCGCTTGAGCAGCTCGATGTCGAGGTCATCGGTCAGCAGGGTGGACAGGTCCACGACCCGCTCCTCCAGCAGACCGGCGACGCCGTTGCACATGCCGTAGACGATGTCCGCGCCGCGGCTCTTGCAGCTCTCGAACACACCAGCCAGACTTGCGTTGATGACAGAGGTGGGGCCGCCGGATTGGCCAACGATTGCATTTTTACCCATGATGATTTCTCCTTTTTTGTTTTTCTGTTTCGGCTTTATAACGAAGCCGTTTTCTAAGCATTGCACACCGTCTGAGCGGTCTTTTTGCCTGCATACTGCGTTGCTTTCCCTTGCAATCCGTCAGGATTGCTGCGGAAAATCGCCTTGTCTGCCGACAAAAATCCTCGCCATTCGGCGTACCCTGCTTACGAAAACAACTTCTTTAATCGTGCAGGAGCACGAAAACAGACGCGGGGAAGGGGAGAAGCGAGTTTCCTTACAGGCAGATGTGGCGGGGCGTACCGTTGACGTAGACGGGGGTGACCTCGTCGAGGATGAGCGGGCGGGCGTATTCCTCGAACGCCGCCGTCACCTGCATCCCGTCGGGGGTGATCCAGTCCAGCGGCACCTTCTTTTCGAGGTTTGCCACCTGCTGGACGTCCACCGCTTCGGTGATGCACTGGTAAGGATACTCGGAAACGCGCTTGAGCGCGATCATTTTGCCCGTCTCACCGGCAAAGGCTGCGGCTGCCGCTGCGCCGCCCACGGCGTAGGCCTCGTTGACATCGGTGCGGCTGGCCAGATGGCTGGCGCAGCGCTGCAGCGTCGAGAACTCGATGGCGCGGCTCTTGCAGTTCAGCTTGTCGTGGATGAGGTCGGACAGATAGCGGCTGGTGCCGCTGAGGATGGCTTTGTGGCCGAAAGCGTCCAGCTGGCCTGCCGTGGACACGAGGTCGCACAGATAGGTGCCGTCGGCGGTCTTGACGCCCTCGCTGGCCGCGATGATGACGTTGGACTTCACCCGCTGCAGCTCATCCACTCTGGCGAGGAACTTGTCCTGGTCAAAGGGGACTTCCGGCAGAAGGATGAGGTCGGGGCCGTCGCTGTCGTCGCCGCCTGCGAGGCAGGCCGCACCAGCCAGCCATCCGGCGTGACGGCCCATGATCTCGGCCACAGTCACGCTGCGGATGTCGTAGACGGAGGAGTCACGGATGACCTCCTTGAGGATGGTGGCGATGTACTTGGCCGCAGAGCCGTAGCCGGGGGTGTGGTCGGTGAGGCAGAGGTCATTATCGATGGTCTTGGGTACACCGATAAAACGCACCGCACTGCCTACCTGTGCGCCGTAGCGGCTGAGCTTGGCGATGGTGTCCATCGAGTCGTTGCCGCCGATGTAGAACACCGCGCAGATGTCGTACTTGTCAAACAGGGTGAACAGCTTGACGTAGGGCGTGGAGTCCGCCTCCGGCTCGGGGAGCTTGTAGCGGCAGCTGCCCAGATAGCTGGACGGCGTGCGCTTGAGCAGCTCGATGCTGAGCCGGTCGTCCAGCAGGACGTTCAGCTCCACGAGTTCCTCTTTTAGCAGTCCCTCGATGCCGTACTTCATGCCGTAGACCTTGTCTGCGCCCAGACTGCAGGCGGCTTTATAGACGCCTGCGAGACTGGAATTGATGACGGCGGTAGGACCGCCGCTCTGGCCGATGATGACATTCTTGGCCATGAGAACCTCCTTGTACCATTTACCGATAAATTGGACTTCCTGTGCGCCGCAGCACCGCTCCGCGCTGTCCCCGTTTCGCGGTCCGTACACCCTGCACAGTGTACGGACGGGGGAACAGCCAACAATCGATGACTGCAACTCGCACAAAAATTCTGGCAGGTCGAGCAAGCACTTCGAGGAATGTGTGCAAAAACCTGCTCTTCTTCTATTGTAACCGTTTTGCCTGTTGTATGCAAGTCCTAATTGGTTGCAGAGGCAAAAAAATTATGATAAAATAGGTGCTGCACAGCTCTGCCGGGCCGGAAAGCGGGGATAACCCGCCGACGCCCGGGCAGACTAAGAGCAGAACCAAACGAAAGCGGGAACACCTTTATGGGCATTTCACACGATTATCATAGCACGGGTCGGCGCCGCAGAGGCGGCCCCGGCGGCGTCATCCGGTTTGCGGGGGCCGTGGCCGGCATCCTGCTGGTGAGCTTCGCCATCACGGCCATCCTTGAGCACGGACAGGCACAGCCCGAAGAGCTGCCCACCGTGACGGCCAACGGCACGGCGCAGAACATTCTGGCTCCGCTGCCCATGCAGGGCGCGGCGGACAGCACCACCGACAGCGGCAGCGCAGGCACAGCGGCAGCGGACGGCACGCCCGCCGTGACCCTCGAGCAGTTCGGCCCGGCCCGTCAGACGGCGGGAGCCTACAGCGTCAAAGCCTACGACAGCAGCGTCATCCGCCAGCCTGCCAGCGGCCAGGTCGATTTGAGCTACTTCTCCGATGCCGCCTTCCTCGGCGACAGCCTGACAGTGGGCTTCTCCGACTATAAGATCAACCTCGGCGGTGCGCTCATCTGCGGCTACACCGGCGTTGGTCCGGATGCCATCGTCAACCGCAGCGCCGTCAAGAGCAGTGTGCGGGGCGAGGAAGTCGCGCTGGACGTGCTGGCCACTGCTCAGCCCAGGAAGCTGTATATCCTGCTGGGTACCAACACCCTGACCACCGTGGGCGCGGCAGACCGCTTCCTCGCTTACTACGGCCAGATGCTGGACGTGCTGCGCCAGACGCTGGGGGAGGACTGCGTCATCTATGTGGAGTCCATCCCGCCCGTCCGCCCCGAGGCCGCAGCGGAAAAGCCGGGCCTTGCCTCGGACATCATCCGCTCGGTGAATGAGCAGCTGGCCCTGCTGGCCGCAGATAAGGGCTGTGTCTACCTCGATTTGTGGGAGACGCTGGCCGACGGCGAGGGTAACCTGAAAGAGGTGCTGGCTGCGCCGGACGGCGTCCACTTCTCGGCGGGCAACGGCTACGGCGCGTGGGTCACTTACCTGCGCAACCACGCCAAGTATTCTGCCGATAATGCCTGGACCCCCGGCAGCGCCTATGCAGGCTGAAATTTCAAAAATACAACGGCAAATGCCCTGAATCGCAGGATCCAGGGCATTTTTGCTGCAAAAAATCTCAAAAGAGAGTTTTATCGGACAGATGATTTGTAAAATAGGAGGCAGAAGAGAGCACGGCCAGAGGGAAGGACGGTAAAAATGAAGTACCTGTTTGTGACGCTCATGTGGAATGCCCGGGCCGAAATGCCCGGGCCGGGCGATATTTTTGCGGTCTGCTGTCAGTCTTACAGCCCGAATGGAATGACGCGGTACGGACGCTACACCCATCTGGACGACATGAGCGCCCTGACGCAGTGGACAAAAGATGCTGTTTACCACAACATCACGGTACTGGAAACAGCAAAGCCGCGAAAAGAGATTTTGAATACGGTAGCGGAGACCTTTCCGGCCTATGACGTTCTGGTCCTGTGGAGCCGGAAAGAATATGAGCTGTTCCGGCAGGCGATGCATGACTGCGGACATCGCCTCTGCACGGCGAAAGTCGTTCTGCTGGAAGAACTGCTGGGAGCAGTCGTCCGCCCCAGAAAGAGGGGCCGGGTGCCTTTTCAGCAGGTGCTGAGGGCGTTTCATGTCCAGACGACCCGGGAGACGTTTTACCAGCCGAAATACCGGGCGGGCTTTCTGCTTGAGCTGTGGGACAGGGTGAGCCAGCTTGCGGCGCAGAGCGAGGAGTGGACGCAGACAGAACTCTGCCTTAACCCCAGGACAAACACCGTCCACCTGCCGGGATGCAGTCATCTCGGCCTGACGGGCGGACAGCCCTGTACGCCGCAGGTGCTTCTGGAAGGTGCTGCCCTCTGCAGAGACTGCCAAAAGAAGAAGGCGCTGTATCTCTGGGAGATGGAGCGGCTGCACACAGTGAAGTTCCAGCCTCACGCAGGTGCTCTGGGGACGCCGCAGAATTATCCGCCGGCACCGAAGCTGTTCTACCGGGAGGGCGACCCGCAAAAGCTTTACCATGACCGTGCCTGCCCCTGCTGCAAACCGTTCCGGGAGGGGCCGGACTATCTGCAGTGGAAGCCGCTTTTCGGGAGAGCCGATGCGGCAGCCCTCGGCCTGACGGCCTGCGACCGGTGTTCACCGCTGGGCATCCGGTATGGGCAGACCCGGACGCAGATAGAGTCCTTCTGCAGCCAGAGAGGGATGCAGTGTGTGCTGCGGGATGGCGAGATCGACGTCACGACGTCCATCGGCGGGTGGCGGCTCGTCTGGAAGGGAAAAGATAAGATCTGGCTCTATCACAAGAACACCCATAGGAGCCATCTGACTGAGAGTGAGGACATCCCCGGCTATCACAGTCAGGCCATTCACAAGAAGACCATCATGGAGTATTTGGAATACATCGTCCAGCACGACCTCTACCGGAAAAACAGTCCGCTCCCGGAGACGGGGAGTGTCCCTGCCGCAAAACCGCCGAAGCCGACCCATCGGGGACACGGCCATCACCGGGACGCAAAGGGGGCAAAGCATTTCCAAAAGCACAAGACGAACAAGGTGAAGGTGAGCTCACTGGAAGAACTGCAGGCGCTGGCCCGGCAGAAAATGACCGGAGAAGAGGAATAAAGACAAACAAAAATCCCGCCCTTTGCACATAGAGTGCAGAGGACGGGACGTTTTGTTTTTATGGAGAAGGGCAGAGGGACGAATTACTTCATCTTGCTCTTGGCCTTCATGCGCTGCTCGTGGTTGAGGATCTGCTTCGAGGCAGCCCTCGAGGCTCAGCTTGCTGATGGGGATGAGGCGCAGAGCATCATCAGAGCCGGAAGCACGGGTATTGGTCAGGTGCTTGGTCTTGCAGACGTTGACATCGACGTCCTCGCCGGAAGCGGTGTAGCCGATGACCATGCCCTCGTAGACCTTCTCGCCGGCGCCCACCAGCAGAGTGCCGCGCTGCTGCGCGTTGAACAGGCCGTAGGTGACGGCCTCGCCGGTCTCAAAGCTGACCAGAGAACCGGTGGAGCGGTTGGCGATCATGCCAGCCCAGACGTCATAGCCGTCGAAGATCTGGTTGATGATGCCCTCGCCGTGGGTATCGGTCAGGAACTGGTTGCGGTAGCCGAACAGGCCGCGGCTGGGCATACGGAACTCCAGACGCACACGGTCGGAACCCAGAGACTCCATCTGCTGCAGGATGGCCTTGCGCTGGCCCAGACCGGTCATGACAGCACCCTGATACTGGGAGGGAACGTCGATGACGACGTGCTCCATAGGCTCGTAGGTCTTGCCGTCGATGACCTTGGTCAGAACGTGCGGGGGAGAGACCTGCAGCTCATAGCCTTCGCGGCGCATGGTCTCGATGAGGATGGACAGATGCATCTCACCACGGCCCATGACACGGAAGGAATCGGTGGTGGCGGAATCCTCCACCTTCAGAGCGACGTCCTTCAGCAGCTCTTTCTGCAGACGGTCACGGATCTGGCGGCTGGTGACATACTTGCCCTCACGGCCGGCCAGCGGGCTGTCGTTGACGGAGAAGGTCATCTCGACGGTGGGGTCGTTGATCTTCACGAAGGGCAGCGGCTCGATATTGGAGGGGCTGCACAGGGTGTTGCCGATGGTGACGTCGGGCAGACCGGAGAAAGCCACGATGTCGCCTGCGGTGATGTTGTCGCAGGGCTGACGGCCATTGGCCTGGAAGTCATACAGCTTGGTCAGACGGCCGCGCATCTTGAGGTCGGGATTGTGCCAGTCGCACACGACCACTTCCTCGCCCACCTTGGCGACGCCGTTCTGGATGCGTCCGATGCCGATGCGGCCAACGAACTCGTTGTAGTCCACAGAGGACACCAGCATCTGGAAGGGAGCCTCGGGGTCGCCCTCGGGCGGCTTGATGGTGCTCAGCAGGGTGTCGAACAGGGGGACCAGGTCAGTGCCGGGTACATCGGGGTCAAGGCTTGCAGTGCCATCACGGCCGCAGCAGAACAGCATGGGGCAGTCCAGCTGCTCGTCGGTAGCGCCCAGGTCCATCAGCAGGTAGAGGACTTCGTCGATGACTTCCTTGATGCGGGCGTCGGGACGGTCGATCTTGTTGATGGCGACCACAAGGCTCAGATTCTGCTGCAGAGCCTTCTGCAGCACGAAACGGGTCTGGGGCATGCAGCCCTCAGCAGCGTCCACCAGCAGCAGAACGCCGTTGACCATCTTCAGCACGCGCTCGACCTCGCCGCCGAAGTCGGCGTGGCCCGGGGTATCGACGATATTGATCTTGACGCCCTTGTAGGTGCAGGAGCAGTTCTTGGCCAGAATGGTGATGCCGCGCTCACGCTCGATGTCACCGCTGTCCATGACACGCTCAGCCACAGCCTGATTGTCGCGGAAAGCGCCGCTCTGGCGCAGCAGGGCGTCCACCAGCGTGGTCTTGCCGTGGTCAACGTGAGCGATGATAGCGACATTGCGCAAATCGTTACGAACCATAAAATACAACCTCTCTATTTTGAATCTCAGTAGAAGTTACGTCATACGATTTAAGTTTATATCATCCGGGGGTGGTTTGTCAAGATTGTATAAAAATTTTTTGATGGATTCGGCGTTTTGCCTGAGAATCGGTTATCGATTTGGGCGGCATTACAGCGCGAAACGTGATATACTTAATGTACTAAAGTTGGATGATCCCGTTGGAGGTGTGTCTATGAAACTGACGTTTTTGGGTGCCAACCACGAAGTGACCGGCAGCTGTACCCTCTTGGAAGCGGCGGGACAGCGCTACCTCATCGACTGTGGTATGGAACAGGGCAAGGATGTCTATGAGAACCAGCCCATCCCCGTTGCGCCGGGCGAGATCGACGGCGTGCTGGCCACCCATGCCCATATCGACCACACGGGCCTTCTGCCTCTTCTGGTGCGCAACGGCTTCCGGGGCAGGATCTATGCCACCAGGCCCACGGCAGAACTGTGCAGCATCATGCTGCGCGACTCGGCGCACATCCAGGAATTCGAAGCCGAGTGGAAGAACCGCAAGGGCCAGCGCTCCGGCGCAGAGCCTGTGGAACCCATGTACACCATTCAGGACGCCGAGGCAGCCATCGCGCTGTTCCGGGGCTATGATTACAATAAAGAGATCGAGCTTGCGCCCGGCATCGTCATCCGCTTTGTGGATGTGGGCCATCTGCTGGGCTCGTCCAGCATCGAGATATGGGTGACGGAGAACGGCGCGACCACAAAGCTGGTCTTCTCCGGCGACATCGGCAACCTCGACCAGCCGATCATCAAGGATCCCACGTATCTGAAGGACGCGGATTACGTCTTTATGGAGTCCACCTACGGTGACCGCAGCCACGGCCCGCGGCCCGACTATGTGGCCGAGCTGGCGAAGATCCTGCAGCGCACCTTCGACCGCGGCGGCAATGTGGTCATCCCGAGCTTTGCAGTGGGCCGCACCCAGGAACTGCTCTATTTCATCCGCGAGATAAAGGAAAAAAATCTGATCACCGGCCACGGCTGCTTCCCGGTGTACATCGACAGCCCGCTGGCCATCGAGGCCACCCGAATCTTCAAGGACACCGACTCCTCCTGCTTTGATGAAGAGACCAACGCCCTGCTGGCAAAGGGCATCGACCCCATTCAGTTCCCGGGCCTGAAGGTCAGCGTCACCAGCGATGAGTCCCGTGCCATCAACACCGACCCCGTGCCGAAGGTCATCATCTCGGCCAGCGGCATGTGTGAAGCGGGCCGTATCCGCCACCACCTCAAGCACAACCTCTGGAGGAAGGAATGCACCATCCTCTTTGTGGGCTATCAGGCCGTGAACACGCTGGGCCGCTCTCTGCTGGAGGGTGCGGACAACGTGAAGCTTTTCGGCGAATCCATCGAGGTGCAGGCAGAGATCTGCCAGCTCACCGGCCTTTCGGGCCACGCCGACAGGGAGGGCCTGCTGAAGTGGGTCAACTCCTTTGAGCCGAAGCCCAAGCGGGTGTTCATCATCCACGGCGAGGATGAGGTGGAGAACATCTTTGCCCAGACCCTCACGGAGCAGGGGTTCAACGCCTGCGCACCTTATAATGGTGAGCAGTGGGCCATCGGTGCCGAAGGTGCAGTCTGCCTGAAGGAAGGCACCCGTATCCGCATCGAGCACCACGTCAGCGAGGGTGCAGCCCGTGCGGCTACCGTCTTCCAGCGCCTGCTCAATGCCGGCAAGCGCCTGCTACGAGTCATCGAGCACAACGAGGGCGGCGCCAACAAGGACCTCGCCAAGTTCGCCGACCAGATCAACGCTCTCTGCGACAAGTGGGACAGATGAGGCAAACATCCCGGCGGCATAGCCGCTCCGAAAATATCGTTCTGAAATAAAATGATGGAAAACCGACCCGAGTTCGTGTATCCTCACACGGCTCGGGTCGGTTCTTTTTTTGCGTCCAAAAGAGGAAAACACGGTTTTCTGTGCGCTTTTGCAAAAGTTTCCGACTATTTCATGAGAATCGTTGACTTTGAACATTCGAAATGCTACTATATGGCACAATAAAAGGCAAATATAACGAAATAAAGTTGTTTCATGAGTGCAGAGGCCGGCATCTGTGCTGGAAACGGCTCGAAGTTTTTGTCTGTGTGCGGATGGTATCGGCAGAAGCCTCCGCACAGGAAATGACTGCATTGCATCATTCGATCAAAAAGTCAACAAAAAGAAAGGTCGTGGGTTCTATCGCAATCAAGGAATATTCCATGTCCCGGGACTCCACCCGGCAGCTCTCACCCAACTTCAAAGTGCGGGAGTTTGCCTGCAAGGGCAGCGATGTTGTCCTCCTAGACGACGAGTTGGTGGTGCTGCTCCAGTGCATCCGGGAGCACTTCGGAAAGCCGGTATACATCACCAGCGGCTACCGCACCGCTGCCCACAACGCTGCCGTGGGCGGCAGCAAGTCCAGCCAGCACCTTCTGGGCCGGGCGGCGGATTTCCACGTCGAGGGTGTGCCGGTGGCTGCCGTCGCCGCCTATGCTGAGACCCTGCTGCCCTCCCGGGGCGGCATTGGACGGTATCCAAAGGACGCCGCCCATCCCAAGCGCAGCACCGGCTGGGTGCATATCGATACCCGGGCGGGCAAGAGCCGGTGGAAGATGTAAAAAGACTCTGAAACGGTTATTGCTATTACAATATGAAAGCGGCCCTCTCCCGGAAAAGGGAAGAGGGCCGCTTTCCTGCAGCAACGCCCCCGCTGGCGGAAACACTGGCGGGGGCGTCAGGTTTATGAATCGGCGCGCAGGAGGTCGGCGGGTCGGATGTGCAGGATGTCGCAGAGTGCAAAGAGATTATCTGTTTTGGGCATCCCGGCGCCTCGCTCATAATAGCCGATCGTGCCGATGGTGACACCAAGCTTCTCCGCAAGCTCCAGCTGCGTCAGCCCGGCGGCCTGCCGTGCCTCGCGGATGATACGGGCAGATTCGGGGTGGCTGCGGGTGGACATAAAGAATCACCTCAATTCTGAATTATGTAAATCGGCCGCTTTGGTCTGGCCTTCGTCGTTGAGCTGGTCGAAGGCTGCAAGGAAGGTGGACTGCTGGGAAAATCCTAATCAAACAAATCCGAATGCGTACCGGTACGGAACAGGAAAAGCTCAAGAGCATCGCCGTCCACACGGTAAACGAGCAGCCAGTCGGGCCGGATGTGGCACTCCCGGAAGCCGATATAATCTCCGGTGAGAGCGTGGTCACGGTTCCGGTCCGGCAAAGCCTGCCCGGCGGCGAGCCAGTCCACAACGGTGTTCAGCTCATCCAGCGGCAGGCCGCGCCTGGCTGCAAGCTTGAGGTCTTTCTTGAATCGGTTGGAAAGGACGACTTCAAGCATCCGTCAGCACCTCATTCATGGCGTCCTTGAAGGAAGCATAGCGCTTATACTTTTCCGGGTGAGCCTTCATCTCGGCATACTCATTCAGAGCTGCAGCCGTCTCCGCGTTGGGATTTTCCCGGGTGACGACGAAAGGCAGGCCCTGCACGCGAAGGGACTGCTTCAGGAAGAGGGTGATCGCCGTGGACAAATCAATGCCGAGGTCTGCAAAAAGCTCCTGACTCGAGCGCTTCAGCTCCGGGTCAAGACTGATGTTCGTGCTGGTTTTTGCCATAACAGAACGCCTCCTTGTTGGTTTTCTATTCTCACTATAGCATTTTTTGGTCAGGATGTCAACATAATATGCGCGTATTGTGCGCACAAAAAGGAAGAAAGCCATTCGGGCCGACGCCGAGTTTGAGCGGCTGAGGAAGAGCGTGAAGTAAGAGACCGGCCATAACTGTATAGCATGACAACGCCCTCTTCAAAAATTTTTGAGGGAGCGTTGTCATGTGAATGAAAAAGAGGTGAGGTAAAAAGTGGGGCAATGGAATAAGAAAACCGCCCAGATTCTAACGAATCTAGGCGGTTTTTGGTGGAGCGGGCAATGGGAATCGAACCCACCTCCTCAGCTTGGAAGGCTGATATACTAGCCGATGTACGATGCCCGCATATTCTGTTTTGCCGGGATGCAAGCAGTATTATAGCATGATTCACGGCAAATGTCCAGCATTTTTTGCCCAAAGTGCAGAAGGAGAAGAAACCTTTGCCGCTGAGCTGGCGTTTGCCTGTTTACTTTGGAGCAGTTTTATTGTAAAATAGACAGGAGATAAAACCGGCGGCGCACAGCGCGGCCAAATCTGATACAGGTGG
>QWCV01003434.1_pt1 | contig 11573 bp, 7 predicted proteins | sample 1972621 | NCBI WGS metagenome assembly QWCV01 (sample SAMN09866699, study PRJNA288562) | Human gut metagenome isolate pre2_stool, whole genome shotgun sequencing... | isolation source: gut | host: Homo sapiens | place: USA: California
TGTAGCCTTGGAGGACTGTCCGCCTGTGTTGGAGTAAACCTCTGTATCGAATACCATGATGTTGATATCCTGTCCGCTTGCAAGTACGTGGTCAAGTCCGCCGAATCCGATGTCATATGCCCATCCGTCTCCGCCGAAGATCCACTGTGACTTCTTAGCGAGGAAATCTTTGTTGTTTACGATGTCTTTGCATACTTCGCAGTCGCATCCTGAAAGAACTTCTACCAGTTTGTCTGTAGCTGTTCCGTTTGTTGCGCCGCAGGAGAATGTATCAAGCCATTCCTGACATGCTGCTTTTACTTCTTCAGAAGCGTTTTCAGATGCTGCAACAGACTCTACTTTTGTCTTTAATCCATTTCTGATTGCCTTGTTTGCAAGAAGCATACCATATCCAAACTCAGCGTTGTCTTCGAAGAGGGAGTTAGACCATGCAGGTCCCTTGCCTTCTGCGTTTACTGTGTATGGTGTGGACGGTGAGGAGTTACCCCAGATAGAAGAACATCCTGTTGCGTTTGCGATGTACATTCTGTCACCGAATAACTGTGTAACAAGTTTTGCGTAAGGTGTCTCACCACATCCTGCACATGCGCCTGAGAACTCAAGCAGCGGCTGTTTGAACTGGCTTCCCTTTACAGTATTTTCTTTGAATTTTGCTACTACTTCTGGTTTTACCGGAATTTCTCTTCCGAAATCGAAGTATACCTGCTCGCCCGCATTTGCTTCCATGTTGCCCATAACGAGAGCTTTTTCGCCCTTCTTTCCCGGACATACATTTGCGCAGGATCCACATCCTGTACAGTCGTAAGCGGAGACTGTCATGGTAAACTTCATATCCGGCATACCGATCATCGGAATTGTCTGAATTCCTTCCGGTGCGTTTGCAGCTTCTTCCTCTGTCAGAGCTACCGGACGGATAACTGCGTGCGGACATACATACGCACAACGGTTACACTGGATACAGTTCTCCGGCTGCCAGATCGGGATATCCACTGCAATACCACGTTTTTCGTAAGCAGCTGTTCCTGACGGTGTTGTACCATCTACGTATTCTGTAAATGCAGATACCGGCAGAGAGTTGCCTTCCTGAGCGTTTACTTTTGCCTGGATATTCTTAACGAAGTCTACAACTTCTTTTCTTCCGCCTTTTACTTCCGGTGTGAATAAACCTTCGTCAGCTGCATCTTTCCAGCTTTCCGGTACAGTTACTTCAACAACCTGTTTTGCACCTGCATCGATTGCGTCATAGTTCATCTGAACGATCTTGTCACCTTTTCTTCCGTAAGTAGCTTTTGCTGCTTTCTTCATCAGGTCGATCGCTTCTTCCTCCGGAATGATGGCTGCCAGTTTGAAGAATGCAGACTGAAGGATTGTGTTGATACGTCCGCCAAGTCCGATCTCCTTACCGATCTTGATACCATCGATTACGTAGAACTTGATGTTGTGGTTTGCAATAAATGCTTTTACCTGTCCCGGAAGGTGTTTCTCCAGTCCTTCCATATCCCATGGACAGTTCAGAAGGAATGTTCCTCCGTCAACGAGTTCCTGTACCATGTTGTATTTGTTGATATAGGACGGGTTGTGGCATGCAACAAAGTTTGCTTTCTTGATCAGGTAAGTGGACTTGATCGGTTTCTTACCGAAACGTAAGTGAGACATTGTCACACCGCCTGATTTCTTGGAGTCATAATCAAAGTATGCCTGTGCATACATATCTGTATTATCACCGATGATCTTGATGGAGTTCTTGTTAGCTCCGACAGTACCGTCTGCTCCAAGTCCCCAGAATTTGCAGTTGATTGTTCCTTCCGGTGTTGTAACAAGCGGTTCACCTTCGTCCAGTGACAGGTGTGTCACATCATCAACGATACCGATTGTGAATTTTTCTTTTTCTGTGTTGTTGTATACGGCAACGATCTGAGCCGGTGTCGTATCTTTGGAACCTAATCCGTAACGTCCTGTGAGGATCTTCACGCCGTCGAATTTTGTTCCTTTTAATGCTGCAACAACGTCAAGGTAAAGCGGCTCGCCCTGTGCTCCCGGCTCTTTTGTTCTGTCGAGAACGGAGATCACTTTTACGCTTTCCGGAATTGCATTTACAAGTGCTTCAGCGCTGAATGGTCTGTAAAGACGTACTTTTACGACTCCGACTTTCTGTCCTTTTGCAAGCAGGTAGTCAACAGTCTCATCGATTGTCTCACATACAGATCCCATAGCAATGATTACATGCTCAGCATCCTCTGCTCCGTGGTAGTTGAACAGTTTGTAGTTTGTTCCGATCTTTGCGTTTACTTTGTCCATGTATTCCTGAACGATGGCCGGCATTGCGTCATAGTACGGATTACATGCTTCTCTTGCCTGGAAGAATACGTCAGGGTTCTGAGCGGATCCTCTTTCGCAAGGATGATTTGGATTTAACGCGTGCTTACGGAATGCATCGATCGCATCCATGTCAACGAGATCTTTCAGATCTTCGTAATCCCATGTCTCGATCTTCTGGATTTCGTGAGATGTACGGAATCCGTCGAAGAAGTTGATGAACGGAAGGCGTCCTTTGATTGCCGCACAGTGAGCAACCGGTGTCAGGTCCATAACTTCCTGAACGCTTGATTCACAAAGCATTGCGCATCCTGTCTGACGGCATGCGTATACGTCGGAATGATCTCCGAAGATGGAGAGCGCGTGGCTTGCAAGCGCACGGGCAGATACATTGAACACACCCGGAAGCTGTTCGCCTGCAATCTTGTACAGGTTCGGGATCATCAGAAGGAGTCCCTGAGATGCTGTGTATGTAGTTGTCAGGGCACCTGCTGCAAGAGAGCCGTGTACGGCACCTGCTGCTCCGGCCTCGGACTGCATCTCCGTAACCTGAACTTCCTGTCCAAAAATGTTCTTTCTTCCCTGGGTAGCCCACTCATCTGTAGCTTCTGCCATAACAGATGAAGGGGTAATCGGATAGATCGCAGCTACATCGCTGTATGCATAAGAAGCATGAGCAGCAGCATGGTTACCATCCATGGTTTTCATTGATCTTCCCATTTCTTTATTCCTCCTTAAGTTTCAAAAAATGTTTCTAAATTCATAGATATTCATATTATATCGCCATTACCTGTAAAAGTCCAGTATACTTGTCCCAGATTTTTGCACCTTTTTCTGAACAAAAAGCCGCACAGCCGTCGTTTCCCGACAGCTGTACGGCTTACCTGTTGTTTTTGAAGTTGTTATACGTTAAACCGGAACAGTACTACGTCCCCGTCTTTTACGACATATTCTTTTCCTTCGGAACGGACGAGGCCTTTCTCTTTTGCGGCTGTCATGTTGCCGCAGGCAATCAGGTCATCGTATGCAACTACTTCCGCGCGGATAAATCCTCTTTCGAAATCAGAATGAATCTTTCCGGCTGCCTGAGGTGCCTTTGTCCCTTTCTTGATCGTCCATGCACGGACTTCCGGCTCTCCTGCTGTCAGGTAGCTGATCAGGCCAAGGAGACTGTAGCTTGCCTTGATCAGTTTTTCCAGTCCGGATTCTTTCAGGCCAAGATCCTCGAGGAACATCTGCTTTTCGTCGTCCTCAAGCTCTGCGATCTCCTGCTCGATCTCAGCGCAGACCACAAAGACTTCATAACCTGCTTCTTTGGCAAATTCTCTGACCTTCTGTACCCCCTCATTGGAGGCGCCGTCATCTGCCAGATCGTCTTCCGATACGTTGGCCGCAAAGATCACCGGTTTTGCTGTGAGGAGATTGTAGCTGTTCATCCACTCTTCTTCCTCTTCATCCCGGATATCCGCAAAGCTTCCCGCCATTTTTCCATCTTCCAGATGCGCCTTGATTCTCTGCATCAGGTCCACTTCTTTTGCTGCCGCCTTGTCGTTTCTTGCCGCCCGGATCTGCTTGCTGATACGGCGTTCCAGCACTTCCAGATCGGAGAAGATCAGCTCCAGATTGATGGTTTCGATATCACGGAGCGGATTGATGCTTCCATCTACGTGAACGATATTGCTGTTTTCAAAACATCTTACCACATGGACAATGGCGTCTACTTCCCGGATATTGGCAAGGAACTGGTTTCCAAGACCTTCCCCTTTGGATGCTCCTTTTACAAGTCCCGCAATATCTACGAATTCAATGACAGCCGGAACGATCTTTTTTGTCTGGTACATTTCCGCCAGTACATTAAGTCTCTCGTCCGGTACAGTTACGACGCCCACATTCGGGTCAATGGTACAGAACGGGTAGTTGGCTGATTCCGCTCCTGCCTTTGTCAGGGAATTAAACAGCGTACTCTTCCCTACGTTCGGTAATCCTACGATTCCAAGTTTCATTTAATTTCTCTCCATTCTCTTTGTAAATTTCTTACTCGTCTTTTGTTTCCATCAAAATCAGTGTTCCGTATGCAAACGTGATCACAAGCTCGTCTTCCGCGATCTCATTGCTGACACAGAGACTGTCGTTCGGGAGCAGGTGATGATGGTTCAGCGGATATTTCGCTCCACGGATCGTGAGATCCTCCACCTCTCCCCCAAACGGGAACAGGGAAAAATATTTCCCGAATGCATTGCGCCGTTTCAGGCGCACTTCCCGGTCGCAGAGCCGGATCCTGTTGCATGAATCCAGAATCTCCGCCTGTATTCCTGCCTTTCTGGCAATTTTCAGAGACTGTACATTGGCCCAGACATGGTCAATCCTGCATCCCGTTGCTCCCAGAATAATCATCCGGTCGCAGCCAAGTGTAATGGCAAGCCGGATTGCGATCTCTGTATCCGATGCATCCTTGACCGGATTATACTCCCGGATCGGAATTTTCGTCTCCTCCCGGTAATAGCGGATTACTTCTTCTGAGATACTGTCAAAATCCCCTACAATGTACTCCGGCTCAATTTTGTGCCTGTACAGAAACTCCACTCCTTTATCCACTCCGATGATACGTTTCGATTCGTAAGATTCCAGTACGGAAAGTGCGAAATTATCGTTAATCGCGCCTCCGCTGATGATGATTGTCACTCTACTCATATTGTCTTAATCTCTCCATCATAGCCTTTGTATTTTGTCCCGGATCTCCGCCAAATACCGCGGATCCTGCAACAATTACATTCGCCCCTGCTTTCAGCACTTCCTCTACATTGTCCTGATAGATTCCTCCATCCACTTCCAGATCAATGTCCCGGCCGCATTCCGTAATCATCCGGCGTACCTTCCTGATCTTTTCAATGGATTCCGGAATAAACTTCTGTCCTCCAAATCCAGGCTGTACACTCATGACAAGAATCATGTCCACAAGCTCCATATACGGGAGCAGCTGATCCGCATCCGTCTGCGGACAGATGGAAATCCCTGCCTTCTTCCCGCAGTTCTTAATTTTCTGAATCGTTTCCTTCACATCCTGACATGCTTCCAGATGGATCGTAATGATATCCGCGCCTGCATCTGCAAAATCTTTCACATAGCGGACCGGTTCCTGAACCATCAGATGCACGTCCATCACCTGCTCTGTAGCTCCTTTGATGGACTTTAATACCGGCATCCCGAAAGAGATACTTGGTACAAACATCCCGTCCATTACATCAAAGTGCAGGTACTCTGCCCCGTTTTCCTCTGTCATTTTCATCTGCCCGGCAAGACATTTAAAATCTGCCGCCAAAAGAGACGGCGCCAAAATATATTTCATGCTTTTCCTCCTCAATATCGCTTTTTCTGCTCCAGTTCGCGGTACATCTCCAGATAATTTTCATATCTGCTCTTCGGAATGAATCCTTCTGAAAGTGCCTCCTTTACCTCGCATCCCGGTTCATGGATGTGGCTGCATCCCTGAAAACGGCAGCTTCCCTCGTAAGGTCTGAATTCACGGAAATAATCCTTCAGATCTTCTTTTTCAAAATCATTCACATACAGCGAACCAAATCCCGGCGTATCCATGATATAGGTCTCCCCGCCAATGGAAAACAGTTCGGAATGTCTCGTTGTGTGGCGTCCCCGTTCAATCTTCCTGCTGATTTCTCCGGTCTCCATATTGGCATTCGGATCCAGCAGATTGATCAGTGAGGATTTTCCCACACCGGACGGTCCCGCAAGAGCAGTCGTCTTTCCTTCCAGGATCTTCCTTACCTGATCGATATTCTCCTCTTTTGCGGCGCTGGTAAATATAACCGGATAGCCGCAGGCTTCATAAGTCTCTTTTAACAGTTCCCATTCTTTTTCGTCTGCCAGATCCTTTTTATTAAAGCAGAGCGTCACCGGAATGGATTTGCTCTCCATCATAATCAGAAACCTGTCCAGCAGATTCAGATGGGGTTTGGGGCTTGTCACCGCGAATACAATCAGTGCCTGATCGATATTTGCGACCGCCGGACGGATCAGTTCATTTTTCCTTGGCAGGATCTCTGTGATATTCCCCGTTTTCTCCGACTCATTGATCACATCAATTTCGACATTGTCTCCTACAAGCGGTTTGATCTTCTCCTTTCGGAAGATTCCTTTTGCCTTACATTCATAAACACCGGATTCTACTACGTGAACGTAGTAGAATCCGGCAATTCCTTTCACAATCTTACCCTTCATGAAAGTCTCCTTGTATGTTTGTCCGCATCCTGTCCTTAGCCGAGGCTTACATAGAAGGTGTAACTTCCGTCAGAATTCTGTTCGTAACGGATCACCTGTCCACGGCTTACTGAAGAATTTTCCTCGTATTCCACATTATATTTCGGATTTCCGTTTTCCTGTACCCAGGATGCGATGTTACTCTCCCAGACCGGTCCATCCGAAGATGTAGAAGATCCGGAATCGTTTCCGGATGAGGAATCGCTTCCTCCATTATTGGTATTGTCACTGCTGTTGTTGTCATTGTTATTACTGCTGTCCGACGGCTCTTCTTCGTCCGGCTCTCCTCCAAGGCTCACCACGTAGCTGATGGTCGTGCCTTTTGCCACAGTGCCGGATGTCAGAGACTGGGAAATGATTCTTCCTATGCCCACATCATCACTGTAGTCCTCGGACCGGTCTACGTTGATGCCATTATCTTCCGCCCAGGATGTCAGATTTCTCTCCGGCATGCCGACAAAGCTCTGAACTGTCACCATCTCATCCTCCGGATTTACTCCCTGGCTGACTACCAGATTAACTGTGGAGCCTTCTTCCACCTCACTGCCGGAAGACGGTGTCGTCCGGATCACTTCTCCTTCATCGTACTCATCGCTGTACTCTTCACTTGTGGATCCCACGCTGAGTCCTTCGGCCTCAATCTTCTCGGTTGCCGTGCTGACATCATCACCGGTTACATCCGGAACAGTCACGGTCGACGGTCCTGCACTTAAAACAACATTGATCGTGCTTCCTCTCTCAGCCTCTTCTCCATATTCCGGATCCTGATCGATGACAGTACCTTCGTCCTGGTCAGACGCTTCGGTGCCGGATACTTCCAGCTTGAATCCTGCTTTCTCGGCAGCTTCTCTTGCCTGGTCTTCTGTCAGGCCAAGGTTGGCAAGATTCGGAACGTCCGCCATCCGGACCTCTTCCTCTTCCTGACTGCTGGAGCCTCCTCCGAAGAGACCTGCAACGCTTCCGATTCCGTAAGCTGCCGCACAGACAACAAGAACTGCGATAAGGGCAATGACAATCTTCATCACATTGCTCATCTTCGGTTTTTTGCCGGTATTATCTTCTTTGTTCCTGCGGCTTTTCAGATTCCTTGTATCATAATCGTCATCGTCGTATTCATCATCATAGTCATCGTCATATCTGTCATCATACTCATCCTCGTACTCGTCATCGTACTGATTCTGAAGTTTACTTCTGTCTGACTCGGAAATCATGACAGTATCAGCGCCTGCACCGTATGCGGCAGCGCCGTTCTTCACGAAATCACCATTCGGATCGGAAAGTGATCTTCTAAGATCCTGTGCGAGCAGTGTCACGTTTGGATATCTCAGATCCGGATTCTTCTGGGTACATTTTAAGATGATCTGCTCAAGACTGTACGGCATCGGCACGTACTCTGACGGCGGCACGATCTCTTCCTGAAGATGCTTCATGGCAATCGCAACTGTGGAATCTCCGTCAAACGGCACACGACCGGTCACCATTTCATACATCGTAATACCGATGGAATAGATGTCGCTCTTTTCATCGGAAAAGCCCCCTCTTGCCTGTTCCGGTGAAGTATAGTGGACCGATCCCATGGCATTGGAACTCGTTGTATTAGAGCTTGCCGCCTTGGCAATACCGAAGTCGGTTACTTTTACCTTTCCTTCATTTGAAATAATAATATTCTGCGGTTTGATATCACGATGAATGATGTGGCCTTTATGTACCGCCTCCATGCCGGCACATACCTGAAGTGTGATGCTGATTACCTCTTTCGGTGTCAGCTTTTCTTTCTTTGCGATATATTCTTTCAGCGTGATTCCCTCTACCAGCTCCATTACCATATAATAAAGTCCGCGGTCCACGCCTACATCATAGACATTGACAATATTCGGATTCATGATTCCGGCTGCGGCCTGAGCCTCCGACCGGAACTTCTTCACATAGGTTTCATCTTCCCGGTATTCTTTTTTCAGTACTTTGACGGCAACATAACGATTCAGTACATTGTCGCGTCCTTTGTAAACATCGGCCATGCCTCCGGCACCGATCTTACTGAGGATCTCATACCGCTCCCCTAATACAATACCATCTTTTACCATACACTCACCTCATCTGCATACGGCTGCGCCAGTACTACTCCAATATTATCCGAGCCGCCGTTTTCATTTGCTCTTTGAATTAGACTTTCCACTGCTTCCACTATATCACGTGCGCTCTTTACAATCTGAAAAATTTCATCGTCATCTACCATATTCGTGAGGCCGTCGCTGCACATCAGTATGATGTCTCCGCCCTTTAAGCGGTACTCAAAAAAGTCCGGCTCTACTTTCTGCTTCACCCCGATCGCACGTGTGATGATATTTTTATCCGGATGATGCTTTGCTTCCTCTTCTGTCAGTCCTCCAAGCCTTACCATCTCTTCCACCATGGAATGGTCTTTGGAAAGCTGTCGGATCTCCTTGTTGATCAGATAGAGTCTGCTGTCTCCGACATTTGCAAAATAAAGTACATGATCCATTATCGTGGCAGCAACCAGAGTCGTTCCCATGCCCTCCAGCCTGTTGTCCTTTTCGGCCTCTTCTAAAAGCCGCTCGTTTGCCGCCTGGATCGAGTTTCCAAGAATCGTCTCAGGATGGGTCTCTTTGCAGTTCTGTACCTCTTCGGCCAGAACCTCCACGGTAAACCTAGAAGCAAAGTCACCCGCACGATGTCCGCCCATTCCGTCAGCTACCACAAGAAGATTCGGGAGATTCCCGATCGTTTCATCTGTAGCGAACACGTAGTCCTGATTGACCTCTCTTTTTCTTCCAATATCAGTCATTGAAAATGTTTTCATTTTCATTCTCCTTATTATTGTCTCTGTGTTTTATTCTGAGCTGACCACAGGCTCCGTCAATATCAGAGCCCATTTCTCTTCTTATAGTAACATTAATCCCATTTTTTTCAAGTTTATTTTGAAAAATCCCTGCAGTTTTTTTATCCGGTCTTTTGAAATTATTTTCCCTTACCGGGTTGACCGGAATCAGATTCAGGTGGCAGTTTCTATGCTTCAAAAGGGCCGTCAGCTCCCGGATGTCTTCTTCTGTATCGTTGACACCGTGCACCAGACTGTACTCAAACGTGATCCTTCTTCCGGTCTTTTCAAAGTACTCGTCACACGCCTCAAGGACTTCAGACAGCTCATATTTATTTGCCACGGGCATAAGTGATTTCCGCTTCTCCTGGTTGGATCCGTGAAGGGAAAGCGCCAGCGTGATCTGAAATTTCTCATCCGCCAGGCGCCGGATATTCGACACAATCCCGCAGGTGGATGCGGTGATGTTTCTCTGGCTGATGTGAAGCCCGTGCCCGTCGCTGACCATCCGGATAAACCGGACGAAATTCTCATAATTGTCAAGGGGTTCGCCCGTTCCCATCACAACGATGTTCGAGATCCGCTCCCCGCTGATTTTCTGCACTTCATACACTTCTCTCAGCATCTCTGACGCGGTGAGGTTTCGCACCAGTCCGCCGATGGTTGACGCGCAGAAGCGGCACCCCATCCTGCATCCTACCTGGGAGGAAATGCAGATGCTGTTTCCGTGTTTATATTTCATCAGGACACTCTCAATCATGTTTCCGTCCGAAAGCTCAAAGAGAAATTTGTTCGTTCCGTCGATTCCGGAAATCTGCCGTTCCACCAGACTTACCGTCGCGATCTCATACTCCCGGTCCAGCTTTTCCCGGAGAGCTTTGGATACGTTGGTCATCTCATCAAAGGATTCCACCAGTTTTACATGGATCCACTCGTAAATCTGCTTTGCCCGGAACGGCTTTTCACCGATGGCTTTCATCTCGTCTTCCAGTTCCTGAAGAGTATAGGACGCAATATCTTTCTTTTCCATCTATTTCGACTCCTGTTTTTTCATAACTGCTATGTAAAATCCGTCGCACGGATCAATGCCCGGAAGGAACTGTTTTTCCTTTTCAAGCGTAAACTCCCTGTGCTGTTCCAGAAACCAGGCTGTATTTTCCTCGTTCTCCTCCCGGTTGATGGTGCAGGTGCTGTAAAGAAGCGTTCCGCCCGGCTTCACATAACGGTGCACCACGGACAAGATCTCCCGCTGAAGCGCGGCAAGCTCTTTTTGTGTCTCCGGCGTCATATTGTAACGGATATCTTTCTTTGTGGCAAGTACGCCAAGGCCGGAACATGGAAGATCGGCAATGACGATGTCCGCCGTTTCAACCGAAGCCTCATCGCACACTCTTGCGTCCTGCTGCCGCGCGCTGATATTGGTAAGCCCGCTGCGCCCGATATTCTCTTCGATAAGACCCACTTTATATTCCGTCAGGTCTCTGGCGTCCACATGCCCGGTTCCCGCAAGCTTTTCCGCCGCATGGAGCGCTTTCCCGCCCGGCGCGGCACAGACATCGATAATCGAATCGCCTTTCTTGACCGGCAGGCTTTCCACCGCCATCATGGAACTTGCATCCTGCACATAAAACAGTCCTTCTTCAAATGTTTCCAGGCCGCCCAGATAATCGTATCCGGAAATCCACAGCGCATACGGGAGAACCGGATGATCCTCCACTTTTTCCACTCCGTCTTCTTTCAGGCGGGCTTTGATTTCCTCTTTGGTGATCCGTTCCGGGTCAAACCGGATACAGGTCGGATGCTCTTCCATCATAAAGGAAAGCATCTTCTCCACCGTCTCTTCCGGATAGCTCGAAAGCCACATTTCCACCATCCATTCCGGAATGGAATACTGCACAGAAAGACGTCTGGAAAGAGGATGCTCCGGAAGCTTCACCTGATCCATCTGTCTTGCGATGGTCCTAAGTACTCCATTAACAAATCCGGAAAGATTCTGAAATCCTCTCTTCTTTGCAAGTCTTACCGCCTCATTGCAGACTGCGGAGGCCGGTACCTGATCCATATACTTCAGCTGGTAGACCGCGCTTCTTAAAATAATACGGATAACCGGCTTCATTTTTGCTGTTTTTGTTTTGGAAAACTG
>QWCV01003437.1_pt1 | contig 11569 bp, 10 predicted proteins | sample 1972621 | NCBI WGS metagenome assembly QWCV01 (sample SAMN09866699, study PRJNA288562) | Human gut metagenome isolate pre2_stool, whole genome shotgun sequencing... | isolation source: gut | host: Homo sapiens | place: USA: California
ACCCGAACAAGACTTTAAATGCTAAACTTGTCAAAGAACTCTTTGGCTTGGCGGAGGATGCCGCTTAGCCTATGTATAATTTTTTAACGAACTATTGTAACTGAATTTCCCTATTTAATCATTTCTTTTTCTTAAGTCCGAACCAACGACGGAAACTGTCACGTAAGTTGAAAAACGAACGGACTTCACCCAATACGGGCACTTTGTACCATCGGTATATAAGCCAATCCGACACTTCATCGGGCAATGCGTTGATCAGCCAGCTGCGCGCCTGATTACGAACTATGGTAGCAACGGATGTCTTTGCCGTATTTGTAGCCATTCCTTTTATTACATCAGTCTGTGAAGGCATACCGTCAGGCATTTTGACGTATTTGGAAAATCGTTGGAAAAGGCTGTTGTATTCCTGTGTAAGCGGCGATGAGGCCAGCCAAGTCTCGAACTCTGCCTGATCTTTGCACTCTTCTGCCAATTTCAGCATGCCGTCAAATATTCTTTCCGCCTGTTCCTTAGCTTGCGGAGGCAGATTGAAATTGTCGTAAAGACTGCTCTTCCTGACTGCTATCCAGTTTTCTTTATTCATAACCTGTGTTCTTATTTTGCATGTTGTTTAATAATGCCGATTCTTTATCATCTTTGTTGTGAGTACCCCCAAACAAATTTTTGATTCGACTAAATCCATTGTTCTGGAAACTCATTCGATTGCTTGCATTTGATTCTGACTTAATCATATCAGCCTCTTCTCTCTCTTTTTCGATCAGGTATGCCATGCGCTGATCAATCAGGATTTGCACCTCGTCAGGCCGAATGTCGCCGGTCGTGGAGTGCTGTTCTTCTTCGTTATACATATTCGGTATATTTCGTTATACATATTCGGTATATTTCGTTATACATATTCGATATATTTAGAATGATGGGCAATTCGCCTTAACGAAGGCGGCAATCAGCAGCAGGGAGAATATTGCCCGTAACGCTCTTTTCATATCTGTACGATTTGTTTCATCGGCAAAATTATAGATATGCGGTTTGGCCGGGTTTCAATTCAGGAACAAACAGTTTCAATTGAGGAACATTCGGATGATTTTCAGTCTGTTTGCTCCTGAATTGAAATAAAATGTTCTTGGATTGAAATCCCCTCGGATTCATTACCGCTAATTTTGCGTCAACTAACTTAAACCAATCAACTATGGCGTATCAAGAGACCCATACCACAAGCTATGGAAGCCGTCTGTCTAATTCATTCAAGAAAATAGGCACCGGGCTTGCGATGTTCATCGGAGCCACGGGTCTGCTGTTCTGGAATGAAGGTCGAGCTGTAAAGACGGCAGAAACGATTAAAGAAGCACAGGTAACGGCTGTGCATGTCGACAATGTTTCAGAAGTCAAAGCTGATCTTAACGGACAACTGATTCACGCTACTGCAATGGCAGAATCACACGACACACTGCGAGACGAAATGTTCGGAGCCGCTGTGCCTGCCATCAAACTGATTCGTAATGTGGAATATTACCAGTGGCAAGAATACAGTAAAGAGGAAAAACATGAGAAGTTCGGAGGAGCAGAAGAAACTGTCACGACCTACACTTACAAGAAAAAGTGGACCAATGCCCCGATAAACTCCGCAGAGTTCCATGATCCGGCTTACCAGAACTCAAACTTTGTGATAACCGAGCTGGAGAATAAGAAACAGTTGGCGGAAGATGTCACATTCGGGGCATATAAACTTCCTGATTTTCTCAAAAACTCCATAGGTGGTGAGAAAGACATAACCCTTTCGATGGATTCAGTTCAAAAGGCGACATTAAACCATGACATCATCGAAAGTCTACGTGCGTCCGGCAGAGTTGACGTCACGCAACTTGCCGACTCCACGGGGAAGGAGATTCCCTATCTGGCGGTTAACGGCAATACAGCTTACATTGGTAAAAGCTCCGGCAATCCGCAGATAGGCGATGTCCGTGTTATATTCAAGGCGGTCCCATCGGCGCAGGTCTCTCTGATTGCAAAAGTGAGCGGGGACACCTTCGAACCATACATGTCTGCTAATGGAAATAATTTTTCTCGCGTGGAAATGGGTTCTGTCAGCATGGGAAATATGTTTCAGGGTGCGCACAATGATAACACCACATTGACATGGATACTCAGGCTGGTAGGCATTCTAATGGCAATAGGCGGTCTGAAAATGACCTTTGAAATTCTCTCCATGCTGTTCAAGTGGTTCCCTGCTTTGGGCAGTATTGTGAATATGGGTGTAGGATTGGTATGTAGCGTAATAGGTTTTGTATGGAGCCTTCTGATTATTGCCATAGCATGGCTCTTCTATCGTCCCATAATTGGGATATCCTTAATTGTAGTGGCCACCGCTGCAATCTGGATACTGTGGAAGAAATCAAAACAAAAAGCAAAATCAGCAGCTGCAAACGATTCCGCTAATAATTCAGACAATTCTGCTGCCGAGACTGCTGCAAGCTAATTTCAACTTTATAACACCAACAATCATGAAAGCTAAAATTTACCTCGTCTTTTTAGGACTTCTCGTCACCTGTCTTAACACGGTGGCACAGACTCCCCGTACTGAAATCGCCAACGTTACGGCGACCTCCAATATCGCCGACATTATCGGCGATGACAAGGAGTGTACGCGTCCCGAGTTCACCATTACCACCAGCGAAGGTGCCAAGCCTTACATATCGATGGCTAAATGGATGAAGAAAACCGAGGCAGACGAATGGGTTAACTACAATGAGACTAAATTCACCCCGGGCATTTACAGAATGGATATCCAGATGGATATCTGGAGCAAAACCTACAGGTTGGCTACTGACTGGTCTCTGACTGTTGATGGCGTGGACTGGGAAACTGAACCAGCGCACGTTATCGATGACACATCTTCTTATGGTTATGCTCACTCGCCCGAATTTATAGTAAACAAAGAGGTCACCGCTGTCTCAGCGACTTCTGACATTACGGACATAATAGGGTACGCCAAGCAGAATAAGACTCCCGAGTTCACTATGAGTGAAGGCTCGTTGGCAAATATCCCGCTGTCGATGACAACATGGCAGAAAAAGAATGAAGATAATACATGGAAATATTATGACCAGACAACCTTTACAGAAGGGACTTACAGAGTCCGTGCCCAAGTAAGAGTGGACGAGGAATACTATAAACTTGCGACGGATTATACGCTGACTATTGATGGTCAGGAATGGACACACGACACGCCCACTATCAGGGACGATTGCTCATTCAGCTATGGATACTCACCGGAAATAGTGGTATCAAAACCGGAATCACATCCGATTACTGTTGTCAACGGCAAAGCCTACATTTGGGAAGGTGATGTAAAAATTGAAGTAACAGAAGCAAAACCAGGCACATACATTACTGTTATTGCAGATGAACCTGCTCACGGCATGAGATTCAAGGAATGGATTGTAGAGTGCGACAAGTCAGCAAGTGTTATTTTCCCAACCCATTCAACAGCCTCAATGTACATGCCGGATGCTCCGGTAAAAATAACAGCCACTTATCGTGAGGAAGGAACGCTGATTCATAATGTTAAGCTCACCGGACTTTACCGGCCTGTAATCGGAGAGAAACCTGCAACAGAGGATATTTCTCTGGGAGAAAATGTTAATTTTAAGGCTTATTGGATGGTATATAGCGAAGAAAAAGGTGATTTCGTTTTTGCTGACAAAGACCGTCCGTTTGAGTCTGACAAGAAATATGCTGTCCGCATTGATGCTCTTGCAGTTGACGGATATGATTTCGCTTATAATGTGAAAGTATTCTTCAATGGTAAGGAAGTGCCGGACAGAAACCTCGAAGATCCAACGCAAACCATGTTCAAAACTAAATATGAGGGAACTCTTATTATTGGTATCCTTGCCGATGAAATGCCGGAAATCCAATATATAGATGACCTGACTATTTTAGGGTTGACTTATCCTCAACCGGGACAGATACTGCCGGATCCTGATGAAATAATCGTCTTTGATGAAAATGTCGAGGTAAAAGATAGTTTCTGGGTGAAATTCGACGAAATAACGGGCTGGACATATGTATTTGATGATACCAAACCTGTTGAAGAGGGGCAGAAATATTACATGCAGATAAACCTCAAAGCAGTCGCCGGTTACGCATTTGCCAGTGATCTTAAGATTAGAATTGGAGAAAAGACACTTCCAATCTTCGACATTAAAAATCCCCCGGAAGAAGAATGTTCTATAGCTGCAATCGAGGGTAACTGGGCGTATATCATGGTCATGATGGAGGATATGCCTACGGCTGGTATCGATGATGTCAACGCTGACACATTTGGACATGTCGACGTCTACAATCTGCAAGGTATTCTTGTAAAGCGTAACATCTCAAGAGAGGATTTGAAATATCTTCCCTCCGGAATCTACATTGTCGCCGGTAAGAAAATATTGGTGAAATAATCTTATCAGACGGATCAGGTCCGGATGTTTCGTCAACCGGACCTGATTCCTTAAATTGTAGAATTTAGCAAAGATTTTAAGCTTCTTGATAAGCATACATCAATAACTGTGAATATACACAAAACAAAATGAAAATTAGAGGTTTCAACCTGTTATTGACAGCCCTTTGCATGTCCGGAATCATGTCGTGTGGTGTCGCATCAGGCAGCGACGATCCGGAGACACCGACATGGAAGGGTATCAAATCGCCCGATGACGCTAAGGTCACAGGAACCGTGAGCGGTGACTTCGATATCGACAATCCCCAACCAGGCAGCACGGCAACAGTCACGCTCAGTGCCTTTCCCGGTTCGCAGAGTTCGTTTCAGGATCTGCAGTCCCAGATTGGAGGCACCCCTGTCGGAGCGGCTGTTCTTCCCCTCGTGGGAATGGAAGTATACTACCAGCGCGGATCGAAGATCGGGCTGGAGTGCATCAGGTCGTCGTGCACTGAATCCACCTTCACCGACCGACTGCAGCAGCGCCTGCTTGACATGTATAAGAGCACTGATGCCAACTATTTCCGCCCATATCAGGTAGCAGCATTCCTGAAGGACGCAACTCCCGAAAACGGATACAATCCCATCAGGCCTTACACCTTTGAACTTACCTATAAGAGTAAGGAGGAGGCTCAGTTGCTCGGTGGCACAGTCTATACCTTCCGGCTGAAATACTCCGGCTCGGAGTCATCCAAGGACGTCCTGATTCAGGTGGTGCGTCCCAACGGACAGCCATACTTCATCGCCAGCAGCTGGTCGAGTTGCTACGTCTACGTAAAACAGATAGCCTACGGCCAGACCTTTAACGGGCTGGACTAACGACTTATTTTATAAGAATATGAGAATCGAAAATCACAAATTAGTATCGGCAGTACTATTGTAAATTCAGGAAACATGAAAGCAAAGTATTTAGTATGCGGACTGCTGACCGCCGTTATGTGCGCCTGCGGGGGCAACGGAACCGGTGAAAAGGCTGAATCAACAGCCAAGGATTCATCAATCCAGCCCGAGCAAATGGTGCCTGAAGCATCGGAAGAAGATCCAACTGCTATATCCTATGAGGTGAAATTCGATTCCGAATACTTCTCCGACGCAAAGGTGACCATGGCTCAGAGCGAACTTTTCAAAAACACCGTAGTGGCCACGTTTACTTTGACAGTTAAGAAAGCGCTTCCGGAAAGTAAGGATGAGAATATTCTCATCTCTCCTCTAAAAGACGAGCAGCCCGACGGCGTAATTAACGTCGGCGTGGACAAGCTGGCAAAAGACAGTGACAGTGTCTTTGAGAATGAGCCCGGCAAAACCATCCAGTTCACATGGGACTTCACCAAAGATAAGCTTGAGGGTGTCACCGGTTTCCTGATCAAGACCAGCCTCTCCACCCCAGATTCCACTTTTGAAACAGCTATATAACAAAACACTGTATTATGTATCGCACGGCATCGATGCAGTGCCGTGCGATTCTTAAAGACTCGACATGAAACATATGTGGAATTTCTATATAGCCGCCGCAGTGCTTTTATGCGTTTGCGTATCTTGCGTTTACGCACAGAACAAGCATAAGACCTCCAAAACCGGGAGCACTACCGACGTCAGAAATTATCCCGTTGATGGCGACGGCATGGAGAAGAAGATTGAGCCTCTGAGTTTTCAGTTCCTTGAGGGTGACTGGCAACTCTATGATGCCATCAATGGCTCTTTTCAATTGCTGATGTCATTCAATGACGATGGCACGATGATGCTTTCTAAAATCAACCATTTCGTCAGCATCCCCGGCGTGGTAGTTCTCGACGAAGACCCCATAGTTTCTTACGAAGGCACTTACAGAATTGACGGGGGCAATTACATAACGGCCGAGATTAAGGACTGCGGCAAGGACAGTGAGAAGATTGTGGTAAGCATCCTTGGAATACCTGACAGTAATTATTGCCTTGTGACCTTCGAAGACTGCGTCGAAGGAATTGCCAACAAAGGCAACACTTTCATGATGTTCAATACAGCACAGACTTATCGCGTCAATCTCGGCGACAAGCCGTCGGTGACTGAGTTCTTCAAGGCCGTGCTTCCATTTGTCGACAACGATGTCATCAAAGATGCCGCCAACCTCATCATCGATGGGAAGCAACCCAGTCCTGAAGGTGGTGCAACAAAGATAGTCGATCTCCAGTCAGGCTATCTGTCCTATCTCGGAGGCGGAGCACCGGCTTCAGGAATGGAGTCTTGCATCTGGCGCTGCGATGACGGCACAACCTTGTTGGCAATAAACGTACTCGGCGAGTCGCCTGACATCCGGTATACCAGATGGTTCAAACTCATCAGATATTATCCCGACATCAAATCGGTGAAATTACTCGAGCGTGAGAGTGAGAGGATATTCATAAACAACTCTCGTCATCCCATGCACATCTCCCTTCCCCACAAGGACAAAAATATCGAGCTCATCGAGCTGAACGCCGCCTACGAAGCCTCCTCTACCAAAACAATACCCTGGACCGGCAATGGTTTCGACTGATTCGCTAATCGGGTAAAATGAAAGCAATAAATTATTAAAACAATCAAATAGAGCCTTATGACTTATAAAATTCACATTCTCATAATAGGAATTTTGTCCTTTTTCTGCCTTGAAGCAGCAGCCGCCACTGACAACCGCACAGTGATAGAAGAAGTAAACGCAGTTTCCGACATTGCCGACATCATAGGCTGCGGCAAGGAAACAAAACTTCCCACGTTCACAACAAGCGAGAGCCCGATAGTACATGTTGATTATAACGCCGTGCACTGGGAAAAGAAGAATGCGGAGGGCGAATGGGACGCATATTCAGATGCTGTATTCACGGAAGGCGTTTACCGAATACTCGCTTTCTGGCTAATTGACGGCGAACACGGCATCACTCACAGATTAGATCAATCCTGGAAACTCACTGTTGACGGTGAAGTGTGGGAAACCTCTCAGGCTAATGTATCCTCTGCAATGTCTTTAGGCTGTTCTCTGTCGCCGGAAATGGTGATTTCAAAACAGGAGGTAAAACTTGTGAAAGCAAACTGCAATCCTTCAATTTACGACATAGTTGGTTACGGCAAGGCGACAAATCTTCCCGAAATCACGACCGATGAGGGCTCGATAGCGCATATCAATAAAACCATGACGCGATGGTGGAAACAGAATGACGCAGAAGAGTGGGAATTATTCGATCAGGAAGTATTCACGGAAGGCCGCTATTATCTGGGCCTTCAAGTGCGCGTGGATGGAGAGTATGGTGCTTCGCATGTCCTGGCTCCGGAGTGGGTGCTCGCGATAGGTGATGAAATATGGCACACTAATCAGCCAACTGTAGGCGAGAATTACTCCAGTGCCTTTGCTCATTCGCCCGTGATTCTTGTGAAAAAAGAGGTGACTTCTGTCACCGCGACCTCCGACATTTCCGATATTATAGGTCTCGGCAAGGAAACAAAACGCCCGACCTACACAATGAGCGAAGGCTCTGAGATGCATATCGATGGAATGGAAATCAACGGTGTCAACCTATTTTGGTGGAAAAAGAATGCCGAAGATAAATGGGGAATATACGAGGGAAATGTGTTCACAGAAGGAACTTATCGGGCTTATGCTCAAACACGAGCCAACAACGAATGGTATGTATTAGCGGAAGACTGGACATTGACGGTGGACAGTGAAGTATGGGAGACAGAAACGCCGGAGACAGACAATTTTGGTTCCTATGGCTGGGCATGGTCACCAGAGATAATTGTTGGCGAATCAGGAATCCAAGGCATAATAGCTGACAATTCGACAAAAGCTCACATCTACAATCTGCAAGGCATTATCATAAAGCATAATGCATCTGAAAAAGATTTACATTCTCTTCCAGCAGGCATATATATCATGAATGGAAAGAAAGTAGTCGTGAAATAAACCTCTACATCATGAAACCCACATGAGTTGCGCATGTGGGTTTTCATAATGGCATAACGTTAGATATTCACTTAATTTTGTGATATTTAAGCATGGATAACAAAGAGAACGAAAATGCTTCTGTTCCTGAAAACAATACCGGCAAATCTTCCAAGAAACTCAGCAAGAAAGAAAATAGAATAATCACGGTAATAATGTTTGGCGTTATCGCGCTGTTGCTCCTGATTACACAACATTATTATGATGTCTTTGTGGAATTTTTAAGTAAACATATCAGCCGATATGTAGATGAGATTCTCGAATTGTTGAATAAATCCGGATTGGGGTCGTCATGAAGGTAGTTCATAAATATATGCTTAAAGACGACGTATCATAATGTATGATACGACTTCCCATGTGACACATATTCTATCAGCTGGTTTTACGTCGCATTGTTTCTGTTTCGATATTGTAAAGGCGTGAGTCCAGTCGCTTTCTTGAAAATAGTGCAGAAGTAGCTGTCGGAATCCATCCCACAATCCATAGCTATCTCGATTATAGATTTGTCTGTATTATCAAGAAGGTTCTTTGCGAGCGAAATTTTTATCTTTAAAATAAGGTCTGTAGTGGTTTCTCCCGTAATCGCTTTAATTTTGCGATTCAGTTGGGCACGTGAAAAGCAGAGCGTGGATGCAAGAAGGTTGTAATCAATTTTACCACCGGATATTTGTGTTTTGACAGCATCCGTAACTTTCGTGAGAAAGCTTCTATCCGGTTCCGATATTACAGACGCACCCTCCTCCGAAGTCTTTTCGGGGTTGACTTTGGAATACTTGTTCTGGAGGAGCCGTCGTTGTTCCAGCAGTTTTTCAACACGCACATTAAGTTCATCGGCGTGGAACGGTTTTTCTATATAAGCATCTGCACCGAACTCCAATCCACGCATACGGTCCTCATGTGTCGCTTTGGCCGTAACCATGATTACAGGGATATGATTCAACAGCTCGGATTCCCTGATTGCTTTACACAGTTCAAATCCATTCATGCATGGCATCATGATGTCGGTAATAATAATATCCGGCACTGCCTGAATCGCTTTTTCAAGTCCCTCACAACCATTTGTGGCAAAGATATAATGATACTTCGGATTGAGCTGCCGCATCATGTAACGGGCTACTTCCGTTGTATCCTCTATGATAAGTACGCGAGGGACATCATCTTCTTGAAGATTGTCATCCGAATTTGTTTCCGGCAGACAACTACAACCCTTTTCTGTCTTACTGAATGAATCGTTTTTGAAATATTCAGCAAGATCAAAAGTCTTCACATCAGATTCATTTCTTGCCATAGGCAATGTAACAATAAATATGGAACCTTCACCCATGGCTGAATGCACTTCAATTTGACCGCCCATCTTTTCTACCGCAATCTTGACAACCGATAGACCTATACCGGAGCCCGCATTAATGGAGTTATCCGAAGCCTGATAGAAAGGCGTAAATATGTTTTCTTTTTGAACGTGGCTCATTCCAATACCGGTGTCACATACGATAAGTTGGATTTGTGATTCACTCGCTCTTGACACCATATACACGGTAGAGTTCTTTTCTGAGAATTTTATAGCATTAGATACGAGATTACTGATGATTTTTTGGACGTAATCAGGGATAAAATCCATTTCCAGATGTTGCTCCGCCGGTGCATATATTATATTGATTCCCTTTTCGGCGGCATAACTTCTCAATCCATCGCATAAGACCTTGACAAACTCAACAATATCACCATGTCGCCATTGAGCGGATTTTACGTCTGCAGAACCCATTTTTGCTACATCCAGAATCTGATTGATTAGATTAAGTAATCTTGACTCATGTCGAAGAATAGCTGTTGCATTCTGATATGTCATGCTCTCCGGCTCACTATCTTGAATAAGTTCCTGTGCGGCTGCCTGTATGACGGTGAGCGGTGTGCGGAATTCATGTGTGATGTTTGTAAAGAAAGTCGCTCGCATCTTTTCGGACTGACGGATAATTCTGTTCTTTTGAGAGCGCAAACGATTTATATAGACTAATAATGCGATTATAAGACATGCTATGATAAAGATTATCGTAAAGCCGACGGCATATGTACGGCGTTGAGTCCGTTCAATCAGCAAATCTTTTTGCATCTGACCAATCTCGGCCTTTTTCAATTCACGTTCATAATTGATACGTGTATTTTGCATCTGAACCAGATTTTTCTCATTGTTAACACTATCAGAATACTGTTGACTCAAAATATAGTAGTCCAGGGCTTTGTTGATATTACCTGTATTAAGGCTCATCAGATACTCCAATCGATATGCCTCGGCGATATGTTCCAAAGATTTAATCTCATTAGCTGCTTTTTCAGCTTTGTGGAGATAATTTGCAGCAATGCCAAGATTTCCTTTGGCAATATTTACTCGTGCAATAGATAGACAGGACTCAAGCCAATGCCAGACGTCGTTTGATGATGAAGATATGTCATAAGCGTGTCTATACTCTATGAGGGCACTGTCAAGGTCGCCGGATTTCTCATATAGTCGTCCGAAATGGCCGTGACATAAGGCAATGCCAAGCTCCGAATGGGCTTGCTGGTTGAATCTCATGGATTGGTGATAGTATAATAATGCGGAATCCATTTGTTCCCTTGCCTCAAAAATAGAGCCGAGATTAGCGTAATTGATAGCCTGTCCTAAGTCGCTTCCAAGAGAGTGTTCGCCCGCCAGTGCTTGACGCAGCACAGAATCAGCCTTTTCATAATTTTGCATGGTCATGTGAATGTTGCCGATGCCGTTCAGAGATATTACCCGATTTTTTCGAGCGACGTCACTTTCTTTGTCTCCATAAGCGTCGCAAATAGAAAGTGCCTGATAATGATAGACAGCAGCCTCATCCAATATGCCCATGCGTCGGTAGTTAGTGGCGATATTGTTGAGAGCTTGGACTACTTGAATTGTATCTTTGATTTCTACAGCCTTTTCCAACCCTTTTTTATGGATTTCAATTGATTCTATAAATCGACTTTTATCTCTGAAAATCCGTCCGAGTTCTCGGTATGATATAATTTCTCCATATTACTGTCCGCTAAAACATAAAGCAGAGAGTCCAACTTCTTGAAGGGGAGAAGTTGGGCTTACTTTTAGTGTATGACAAGCCCTCTCAGATAATTTC
>QWCV01003443.1_pt1 | contig 11551 bp, 7 predicted proteins | sample 1972621 | NCBI WGS metagenome assembly QWCV01 (sample SAMN09866699, study PRJNA288562) | Human gut metagenome isolate pre2_stool, whole genome shotgun sequencing... | isolation source: gut | host: Homo sapiens | place: USA: California
TAAAGTCTCAGGTTCCGGCGGCTCTGGTTGGGAAAGGTCCTGCCTCAGCATCCACTGTTGCATGGACCATGTACCAGAAGTATGCCAACGGGCTTCCCCTTTACCGGCAGGAAAAAGACTGGAAGCAGTATGGGGCTCAGATCAGCCGCACTACACTTGCCAACTGGATCATCTACTGTTCACAGAACTATTTCCAGCCAATGTATGATTACTTCCACCGTGAGCTGCTGAAACGCAGCTTTGCGATGGCAGATGAAACCCGAGTTCAGGTATTGAACGAGGAAGGGCGCCGAGCCCAGACTCAATCATTCATGTGGCTGTTCCGAAGCGGCGAGGACGGGCTTCCGTCGATCATCTTGTATGGCTATTCTCCGACCAGAAGCGGCAGCCATGCGAGGGAGTTCTTGGAAGGCTACAGCGGATACCTGGAAACGGATGGATATCAGGGATACAACAATCTTCCGGGGATCAGACACTGCTCTTGTTGGGCGCATATCCGTCGATACTTCATCGATGCCGTTCCCAAAGGAAAACAGTATGACTACAGCCAGCCGGCAGTACAGGGAGTCCAGTACTGCAACCGGTTATTCGCCATTGAGGACTTCATTAACAAAAAGTATCCCGGTGATTATGAAAAGCGGAAGCAGCTGCGTCTCGAGAAGGAAAAACCTGTTCTGGAGGCTTTCTGGTCGTGGCTGGATCAGCAGAAGCCTGTCCGGAATACGCGGATGGATAAAGCCATTAATTATGTTCTCAACCGGCGTGATACAGCGGAGACCTATCTGGAAGACGGGCGGTGCAGCTTTACCAATAATCTCAGCGAGAATGCGATCCGTCCATTTGCAGTAGGGCGGAAGAACTGGCTGTTCAGTAATTCCATTGACGGAGCGAATGCCAGTGCAGTGACCTACACAATGGTTGAGATGGCAAAAGCACATGGGCTGAATATTTATGGATATCTTAAATTTCTGCTGGAGCACCGGCCAAGTAAAGATATGACCGATGAACAGCTTGCAGAGCTGGCACCTTGGAGTGAAAAACTCCAATCTATCAAAAATCGCATGTGAATTATAGTGAATTACTCCAACTCGCAAAGGGCTGGGGTAATTTTGTATCTGACCGCATTAATATTTGGCGCTTACCATGCAACACCAGGCACGCGATTAAAAAGAAACCATGAAGTTACCACTGCAACTCCATGGCTCTTATGGCTTGTAATCCTAACTGCAACAGCCTATGTTGCAATTAAACTTTCAATTGACCGATGTGAAAATATTGTCAGGTGTTTATTCGATTGACGAATAAAATTATTGTTTTTCATTGTCTTTTTGGATATTAGCCTACTATTAGAAGATGTGTTAGCGTAAGAACATATTCATCTTTAGACTAGCGTTTTTGACTTTTATGTTTGGAGGTTTGTAAAACAATGACTATAACATAAATGAAAAAGATTAATGTTAAAACAGCCATACTAATACTATAAAATAATGAAATGCCAGTAACGCCAAAGTAAAAAGCGATTTTTTTCCCTAACAAAAGAAAAAGAATACTTATGAAAAGATATCCCCAAATAAGGTGCTTTTGATAACGGGTGACAGTGATGACCATGGTTAAAAAATTAATTATAGCTAACATACCTCCGCCGAGTAAGAGTATCAACAAATCATTTTTGTATTGGCTCAAATCAGCGGCATAGACTATTGACAATACTGGAATTCCTAAAAAGTACGCAACCCCAATTACTATAAAAGTAAAGCAAAAAATGATTAATATTTGACGAAGAATCATTTTCCAAAATAATTTTAAATCGTTCTTTTGCCAGATAATGGCTAGAGTGTTTATCATAGGTTGATATATAAATGTACTTAATAAACTAATAACAAATACAGGCATAAAAATATAGTTAAACATGGCCTGCTGTTCATTGGTTAATACTATATCAATAGAGTATTTTGGAGCATTTGCAACATATGCCATTAGAAATGTCGATACAAAAAGGGGAAAACATTCTTTAGAAAGGCCATATAAAGATTTTTTGTTGCAATCACCTACTTCATAACAAAAGCCAACTAATGATGATTTATTAAAATATATACATAAGAAAAGAGTAGTAACAAAGCATATCAATGATGTAAGCAATAAATTGTGTGAAAAAAAGTAGATTATCATAAATTCTATAGTATATACTATCAATCGAAGAGATAAAATCTTTCCCGAAATATCTAATCGACCATGTTGCTGAAACATTCCATGTATTACATCTTCAAAAGCATCAATAGCTTTTGAACAACATATTAAAATAATACAAATGGCTTTCTCTGTATTATATGCGCCGATAAGAAAATAGAAAGATACGTAAAAAAAAGAAGAAATTATCATTAAAAATACAGTCAGAAAACGATGAGTATAATATGTCTTGAATGTATATTTTTCGTTAATATCAGACACTTGAAATTGACGAACACCGTATTTCCCGATCATAATTAATAAGTTTGCGATTGCGTAAGCAATTACAAAATTACCAGCATCAGTAACGTTGTCAATTCTTGAAATTACCATTAAGATAATAACTGTTTGAAACGAATTTAACATTGCTGCAATCGAATTCCATATATAGGCTGCGCGTTCCGGGTGTTTTGAATAAATGATAAAATATTTAAAAATAATAATGCATCCCCTTTGTGAAATGTTATTTTTAGATATCGTACAAATAAATGAGAAAAAAGTCAAGAAATTTGAAAATAGATAACTTGAAAAGTAAAATTCTCCTGCATAATTAAATCTCACAAGGCATTCAAGAGGGCGGATGGAATTTAAAATTATATTTTAGGACAATATAAAAATAGAAGTAATAAGGACAATATAAAAATAGAAGTAATACTCCTTGCTTTTTATCAATGGTTGATTTAAAATAGACTAGACTATGATAATTGAAAAAGAAGGGTGAGAAAAATGAAATTAATTATACAGATTCCCTGCTATAATGAATCTGAAACATTAGAGGTAGCATTAAATGCGCTTCCCAAGCATATTGAAGGAATTGATAAAATTGAGTATTTAATTATAAACGATGGAAGTAAAGATAATACTGTGGAAGTCGCGAAAAAATGGGGGGTAAACTATGTTGTTAACTTTAGGCGAAATAAAGGGCTGGCAAAAGGGTTTATGGCAGGTCTGGATGCATGCCTGAGGAGTGGAGCGGATATCATAGTAAATACGGATGCTGATAATCAGTATTGTGCAGATGATATTGAAAAGCTTGTTCGGCCAATTATTGATGGAAAAACAGATATTGTTATTGGTGAAAGGCCGATTGATAAAACTGCGCACTTTTCTCCTTTAAAAAAGAAATTGCAGCATTTAGGAAGTTGGGTTGTGCGTAAAGCTTCCAAGACAGAGATTCCTGATGCCCCCAGCGGATTTAGAGCGTATAGCAGAGATGCCGCTATGCAAATGAATGTCAGTAATGAATATACGTATACTCTGGAAACTATTGTTCAGGCAGGACGTAACAAAATTGCTATGGAGTCTGTACCAATTCGCACAAATGAAGAACTTCGGCCATCCCGTTTGTTTAACAGTATGTTTGGGTATGTAAAGAAGTCAATGGTTACAATACTCAGAGCATTTATGATGTATAAACCGTTGATGTTTTTTTCGATATTGGCAGCAATACCATTTGGGATTGGCTTAATTATAGGGATAAGATTTCTTGTTTTTTATTTTATGGGAACAGGAGCAGGGCATATCCAGTCGTTGATATTAGCAAGTACATTACTATTACTTGGATTTACAACGTTTGTCATTGGACTTCAGGCGGATATTATTTCGGCAAATAGAAAGTTATTAGAAGATATTCGTTACAAGGTAAGTAAAATGTATTATGACAATGATAAACAAGAAGATGAAAAATAAATATGTTAGAACAGGCGAGTACTGTCGCCTGTTTTTATGTATAAGGTATTAGAAGGAGGAAAATTTATGAAAATCGCAGTAGCAGGAGTTGGATATGTGGGCCTTTCAAATGCAATCCTTTTAGCACAGCATAATGAGGTTTATGCAGTGGATGTAATTGAAGAGAAGGTAAAAATGATCAATAATAGACAAACGCCTATTATTGATAAAGAAATTGAGGAGTACCTTAAAAATCACGACTTAAATCTTATGGCTACATTAAACGATGAAGAGGCATATAAGGGCGCTGACTATGTTATTATATCTACTCCTACGAACTACGACCCCAAAATGAATTATTTCGATACGTCATCTGTTGAAAATGTAATAGAGAGAGTAATTCAAATCGAACCGACAGCAACTATTGTTATCAAATCAACCGTTCCTGTGGGGTTTACTAAAGGTATTAGAAAAAAATACCAGACGACAAATATTTTGTTTTCTCCGGAATTTTTGCGGGAAGGAAAGGCTTTATTAGATAATCTGTATCCATCTCGTATAATTGTAGGTATGCCAACTGATACCCCTGATGTGTCCATAAAGGCACAGGGGCTTGCACAGCTTTTGAAAGAAGGCGCGATCAAAGAGGATATTCCGATTTTATTTGTCGGGGTGACAGAGGCAGAAGCAATTAAATTGTTTGCAAACACCTATCTTGCCATGCGAGTTTCTTATTTTAATGAATTAGATACCTATGCTGAAATGCGGGGATTGAATTCTAAACAGATTATAGAAGGAGTAGGACTTGATCCAAGGATAGGAAGTCATTATAATAATCCTTCCTTTGGATATGGAGGATATTGTCTTCCCAAAGATACAAAACAGCTTTTAGCTAATTATGATAGAGTACCAAATAATATAATGTCAGCGATTGTGGAGTCAAACAGGACAAGAAAAGATTTTATTGCAGAACGTATTCTGCAAAAAAATCCAAATGTAGTAGGAATTTATCGACTCACAATGAAATCTGAATCCGATAATTTCAGACAGTCTTCCGTTCAAGGTGTTATGAAGCGGATTAAAGCGAAGGGGGTAGAGGTTGTTGTCTATGAGCCCACGATGAAGGAAGAAAAATTTTTTAATTCTAGAGTAATCCGTGATCTGGATGAATTCAAGCAGATATCAGATGTAATTGTGGCAAATAGATATAATCGGGAACTTGAGGACGTAATGGATAAAGTGTATACTAGAGATTTGTATTATAGAGATTAACTGAATTTAAGATAATGAAAAGAATATTATTTATAACAACAAAAAATCTTGACTATTTAAGGAATGTACAAGAAATAGAGAAATTGAAGATGGACTATGATGTGAATGTCATAGGATATATGGATAAGAGTTATATTAAAAGACTAATAAAAATATATTTGAAATTAATAAGATATAATATCAGAGATATAGATAGTGTTTTTATTGGATTTGCGCCACAATTGATTCTTCCGTTTTGGAATTGGAAATTGAAAAATAAGTATAAAACTATTGATTTTTTTATTTCTTTATATGATACTATGGTTTTCGATCGAGCCTTATTTAAAAAAAATTCTTTAATTGCAAAAATACTAAAAAAGATAGATGAGATTACAATTCAAAAGGCTGATCATATCATAGTTGATACAAAAGCTCATGGTCAGTATTTTATTGAGGAATTGCATGCAAATCCCAAAAAAATAGAAATTTTGTATTTGAATGCTGATGAATCTATCTATTATCCTCGGGAAAAAAATAAGCCAGAAAACTACAAGGATATGTTTATTGTTCTGTATTTTGGAAGTATTCTCCCGCTTCAAGGTGTAGATGTAGTTTTAGAGGCTGCTGATCAATTAAAAAATGATGATAAAATTTTGTTTGAAATTATTGGTCCAATAGGGGGAAAATATTATAAACCCCCCAATAATAATATAGTATATTATTCGTGGCTGAACCAGGAAGATTTAGCAGAGCATATTGCTTATGCGGATTTATGTCTTGCGGGACACTTCAATGATCATATTATGAAAGCAAAAAGGACAATTCCTGGGAAAGCATATATATATAAAGCTATGCGAAAAAAAATGATTTTAGGGGATAATCCTGCAAATCGAGAACTATTCGATGAAAGGAAACAAGGAATATATTTTGTACCAATGGGTGATGCAGAAATTTTGGCACAGACAATAAAACAATTAAAAGCACAGGAGACATAGTAGTGAAAAATAGAGATGCCCAAAGACAGTACTACAATTTTTAGCTACTTTAATTTGTAGCGCTGGCGCATAGTCTGGCTAAGAAATGTCAAGTGCTGATATGAAAAAGGTGAATTTATAACAGTCCGTTCCTAAAGCCATGAGTGGTCAGATGCTAAATATTTAGAATACTGTGTTGATCACGCAGTCTTCTTATCTTGTCGGGATGTTCTGCGGTAAAGTGTTTGCAGTGCTCCTGCAGAGTGATGATCTGAAAAGGTTTTGGTATTCCGAAGTATGGAGGAGATGATATTACAGATTCTATTCATGACAGCGTCTATTGATACTGGCTTTTCTTATCGGAGCACTTCTGGGTGTAATAATCGTAGTAAAATACGGGATTTACATGTGTGTCACATCTTATCAACCTTTATATTATTTAGCGCAGTTATGTGAGGAATATTTCTAACAAAGCTGAAGCCATGCTTGAATATATGGATCTTATTACCAGTGAGATTTCTTGACTGTTTGCGGCAGGCTAAGACCAATGTAGGTATCTTTTCGGGGAAGAAAAAAGTCTAAAATCAAACCCCATTTCTGCAAGCAGTACGGTTGCGTTGCGAAAACCAATCTCATACAGCGAGTGCAAAAGGATGATCTAGCCATAGATTACGGTATCCTGCAACTTCTTTACTATCCCATGGAGTGCTTTCGGGAGTGCGTTCAGATATTTCTGGTATTCCAAGTATCGATATAAAGGCAGATGAAGATGGCATTGCTGGGAAGAGTTCCGCTAAAAATATGGCATCCTGTGCGGTAGCGATGATGGCTTTATGCTTGTGCAGAGCATAAGCTTCGCCAAAACGCGCGGTACTATGGATGATATCCATAATGTTGTCTTTGGGAGAGGCGAGCATGTCCGCTGGGAATAGATAAGAGCTTAACAGCTTTAAGGAAGACTGTGCGATGATTTTGCGGAAGACCTTGACACAAGTGGGGAAAGATATTTTCAGTTTCGCAGTGAACTTCGGAGTGACAATAGATTGGTGATCCTTGAAATGATAATCACGAACCCGGTTTTCAGATCAATAATGGAATTATCCGGGATGATATTTGTGCTATTCTTGATGATGATAGGATTAGTCAACTCCTTATCGTAAAGAAAGCATAAAAACGGCAGGTGGTAGATTCCGGTAGGCTCAAGGTAGCTGTGGCTTTTGAGATAATAAGAATAGACTCTTGTGCTTCTTTTATTTTTGTGATGGTGAATCTCTGGATTAGGGATTAGAATTGACGATCCTAAAGAACTTCACTGCAAAAGAACAAATGTAAGTAATATTTTGTAATACATTATAAAAATCCTTTTCTGGCAGGATATCCATTTCCAAAAGGCGATAATATAACCTAGTGGCTTATACAGGCATAGTGTGAGGCTCCTCAATTAGCCAAATCACCACTGAGTGGACAGATAGATTATTTAAGCGGTTTCCCCGGCAGAAAGTCGAGTCCTAGGAAAGGAAAGTCAATTGTCCTGCCTCAGTGCTTATACCTCATGATCAGGTCTGGCGCATTATGGAAGTCTCAGACACGGTAAGGAAACAGTAACTTCTGATGGAGGGGCTCCCTGTTTTAGCTATTCATTTAGACTTTGTAACTTTTAATCTGTAGTCATTAATGATTACCCTATTATTATACTAGGAGGAATGTCTAAGGTGCGAGTTCCCAAAAGTGTATCGGAATCTTAAAAATAGGTAAATTGGTAGATTATATAAGTAGAAATGTGTAGGTAAACATGATGTATCACCAAATGTGTTTTTGTATGAATTACTGTTTTCTGAAATTTGAATATACTTATAGTTGTTTTTTGGATTTTTATATAGGGTTTTTAGAACAAATCTGTGATATTGTTATCTAATATTTGAAAGTAATTTTTGTTTTACTCAATTTTGGGATAGTTATATCATTGGAGGCCAAGTATAATTATGAAATTTAAAAATACGGAACAATGTGTGTAGGTTTATTGCAACAATTTTTTAGAGTTTGGAGGCTATTATGTCTAAAATAATGTGGGATAAAATGCGGTTGATATTGAATAAATTTGTAAATTTATTTTCCGTTTTATTATTGTTTTGTGTTGTTGTGATCGTTATTTCTCCACTCATAGGTACCATATCCGAGTTTTTTGACTTTGAGTGGGGGTGGTGGACGGTTTTTGCTATATTGCTAATAAGCTTTTTTATTACTATAACGCTGCGAGAAAAAAATATTTTTTATATTGATAATTTGTCGGAATTTTTGATGGTTATTCTGTTATTGGGCGGGGCAACAATAATTTATTCTCAGTATTCTCCTGTTTTAGAATTGCGTCAAGATCCATCAATATATATGCTGAAGGCATTAAATTTGATAAATTATGGGCATCTGTATTCCCCGGCAGAAGTTATAGAAGAACTGGTCGGATCAAATATTTTGAGCATAGATAGTGTTGAAGGATATGCTAGGATACAGAATGGAATAGAATACTTAAATGGACGACTTTATACCGATTTTTATCCGGGTGGAACTTTCTTTTATGCTATTGTAGGTATGTTTTCAAAAAATTTAATTTTTTATGCACAAACAGCGATTATGCTGGTGAATGTTGTATTGTTTTATTTTGTAATAAAAAAATTATCCATCCACCAGTCGCTCGGAGTTAAAATTGTCTTAACCGCAACTTTTTTTGCGACACCAATAATTGTATGGTTTGGCAGGGGGAGTTTTTCGGAACCATTCGCATTGTTTTTTGTTCTGTTGCTTATTACAATGCTATTGCAAAATAATGTTCCGGTTTGGATGTTAGCTTTAACGTTTTGTGCATCATATTCTTCACGAATTGATTACTTGTTAGTAATGTTAATAGGCGTCTTTGTTATTACTTTTTTATCTTACAAGGCAGGTGCTGTTTATACATTAATGTCTTGTGTTGAAATCTTCCTGTTTAAAGAAGTATATTTTATATATTATAACAGAATTACGACACAAGATATGCCAGCTTTAAAATATGGGGTGGTTTTAGTAATCGTTGCATTTTGTATTAGTATTTTAATTGCTCGATATGTAAGAGAGTGGATAAAAAAGATATATTATTCTAAGAGTATATATATCTTAACATTCTTGGTAGGGACTTGTTGTGCATTGTTAATGTTTAGAGATAATATCACTCCCAAATATGAATATGCAGAAATACATGGACAAGTAATAAGAACATATGTAGAGGAAATAGTGGATTTATTGTTCCTTGTTTTCCCACCTTTTATTTTGATAATTGGTCTTTTTGGGATTGTTTGTTTTATAAAGGAAAAGGAAATTCCTTTTTTGGCAAGCGTTTTCATGTTTGGAATAACAATAGTCTATTTGTATTTCTTATTTGCGGCCGGGAATTCGCCACAATTATATTGGATGTTGAGACGTTATTATAATGTCATTTTGCCGATGGCCTTTCTTGGTTTTATTTTGTTGATGTCCCGTGTTGAAAAAAAGATTATGACGATAATTAGCGTAACGTGTTTGTTGATAAGTGTTGATATGTTTTTAGATTCGGGACAAATACCAGACTATGAGGGGTTGGATAAATCTGTTGTAGAAGCAGACTTGCAATTGGAGAATATGGGGGCAGATGTGGTTTTTTATGACCAGGATCTTAGATATGAGATTTCTTCAATTATGTCATTTAATTCTGCAGAATTTATACCAGTAGATTTTGGAAATGAAAGCGTGATTGAAAAGCTTCTTAAATGGTCAAAAAATAAAGAAACTACTAATGTTGTATGGATGTTAAGCGAAAGATATATTGATGCTGCAGAAGAAATTAAGCTTACATATTCAAAAATGGGTGAAGAATATGGAAAACTGCCTGAAGCAATTTATAGTAATTGCTACAAAATGTATCTTTATAGGGGGGCGGATTTTAAAGATTTAGAAAAAAATACAGCTTCAATAATATATCCGAATGTTAGAGTGGAAAAGTGTGAGGGCTTTTATGATGATAAAGAGTGGACAAATGGTAAGCTTATCATACAAACTTCCGGAATTAGTACAAAGTCATACAAAAAGTTATATGTACAAATGTATGATTATAGACACTATTTTCTTGATAATGAACAACAGATTGCCTGGAATGTGAGTGCACAAATTAATGGCAAGCAATTATATCCAGTTGAAATTAATAAGGATTATATTTTATTTGATATATCCGATTTAGATGTTGAAATTCAGACCTTTGAAATAACCTGCGATACTTTTAACCAGAAAAAATTAGATATTGGAGATGATGAAAGAAATTTGGGAATTGCCATTGAAAAAATATATATGGAGTAGTAAACGTATTTATATTTGTATACATCAAGTAATAGGAGAATTATAGAAGATGAATAAAACAGAACGTATAAAATAGTTTAACATATTAAAAGGGATTGCCATAGCACTAGTTGTAGCAGGACATGCCACAGCAGGTTTCGTGCATAATTACTGCTATTCCTATCACTTGGCTTTGTTTTTTTGTATAACTGGTTTTTTATATAATGAAAATAAGTATGGGATGAATCCCGCTTTGTTTTTTGGAAATAAAATGAAGAGCAATTGGGGAAAATATGTTATCTACACTTCTTTAATCGGTTTACTACATTTTACTACTCACATTTGGGGAAAATACAATTTCATTGGAGGTTCATGGGATTTTTATACATTAAGGAACTATGTGTTAAATAATATGGTTATGACAAATACAGAAAGCTTGTGTGGCGCTATGTGGTTTATAGCGCCCTTTATAGTTGCCTCTGGATTGTTGGGGATTATCGTCTATGCAGGCAATATTACATACATAGCTACTTCTAACAAAATGTTTAAACATACGGTTATTATTGTACTAACTATTATCTGTTTATTATTAGGGAATGAACGCATGATAATAAAACTAAAATTGGGATTTCGTCTCGATATAGCTTTATTTGTACTTCCTCTTTTAGTTATGGGATACTATGCAAATACATATATTAAAGATTTTACAAAATATCTCAAATTTTATATTGCCATTCCTTGTATTCTGATCACGCTATATTTTTGTAAAAAGGGATTTTCAAATTCTCTAAATGGACAGGGCGTTGAACTTAAATTATTCTATTTTTTAGCATGTATAGGTATATATCAAAGTATGTATATTTCTAAATTTTTATGTAAGTTTTCAAAAGTTGTTTCTGGAATTTTTTCATTTCTAGGCAAGTACACTTTTGAAATAATGGCTTTTCATTTTCTTGCATTTAAATTGGTTGATGTTGCATGGTGTATATTTTTAGGGTAAACGTCAAATCCTCCGCCCCGCATAATTCATGCGCCGCTGTTCATTGGCGGCGCTTGCTGTAACATTCAGCTGGAAGTTCCTTCGACCATGGCAT
>QWCV01003444.1_pt1 | contig 11550 bp, 8 predicted proteins | sample 1972621 | NCBI WGS metagenome assembly QWCV01 (sample SAMN09866699, study PRJNA288562) | Human gut metagenome isolate pre2_stool, whole genome shotgun sequencing... | isolation source: gut | host: Homo sapiens | place: USA: California
GGACCTTATCCGCATCAAGGGCATCAAGTAAACGAAAAATCTAAAAAAGCAGCCGTATGAAACGGCTGCTTTTTTCCGCTATTCACGGCGGTTCAACTTGACGAAAAAGGGAAGAGCGAATTTGTGAAAAAAGTTTACGCTTTCCCCCTATGCAAAAGAGCAAAAATACGCTAAAATAGTAGCTGTGAAAATTTGAACTTGTTCCTGAAAGGGGAGATTATGAGCATGGCTCAACTCAAGTATAAGCGCGTGCTGCTCAAGATCAGCGGCGAGGCGCTGGCGGGCGACAAGCACTTCGGCTTCGACTTCGACGTCGTTTCCAAGGTGTGCGACGTCATCAAAAAGTGCACGGACATGGGTGTGCAGATGGGCGTCGTCATCGGCGGCGGCAACTTCTGGCGCGGCGTGAAAAACGGCGAGGGCTACATCGAGCGCACCCGTGCCGACCACATGGGCATGCTGGCCACGGCGATGAACTGCATGGCGGTCGCCGATGTGCTCGAGCAGAAGGGCGTCGACGTGCGCGTGCAGACGGCGCTGGAGATCAAAGAAGTCGCCGAACCCTACATCCGCGCCCGCGCCATCCGGCATTTGGAAAAGGGCCGCGTAGTGCTCTTTGGCTGCGGCATCGGCTCTCCGTTCTTCTCGACCGACACGGCAGCGGTGCTGCGCGCGGCGGAGATCAATGCCGACGTGATCCTGCTCGCCAAGAACATCGACGGCGTTTACAACGCCGACCCCGCCAAGGATGCAAACGCGATCAAGTACGACGCCATCTCCTATGAGGACGTGCTGGCCCAGCACCTTGCGGTCATGGACTCCACGGCCACGTCCCTTTCGATGGACAACCACATCCCTGTGCTCGTCTTTGCCCTCAAGGATCCCGAGAACATCATCCGTGCGGTCGAGGGCAAGAAGATCGGTACCATCGTCGGCGAAAACTGAGCGACCCCGCATCTGCGGTTTTACGATAAAAATTTTTGAGGAGGTATCCCCATGAATAAAGAAGATTACAAGGTTTATTCCGACAAAATGAGAAAGAGCATCGACGCGGTGAACGCGGACTTTGCCTCTGTGCGCGCAGGCCGCGCCAACGCCTCTGTGCTCGACCGCATCAGCGTCGACTACTACGGCTCTCCCACGCCCATCCAGCAGATCGCGGCCATCGCTTCTCCCGATCCGCGCCAGCTCGTCATCACCCCGTGGGACGGCACGGCCCTCAAGCCCATCGAGCGCGCCATTCAGGAGTCTGACCTTGGCATCAACCCGCAGAACGACGGCAAGTCCATCCGCCTGAACTTCCCGCAGCTCACGGAGGAGCGCCGTAAGGAGCTCGTCAAGCAGATCCATAAGTATTCCGAGACCGGCAAGGTCGCCATCCGCAACATCCGCCGCGACGCGATGGAGGCCTTCAAGAAGAAGCAGAAGGCCAGCGAGATCACCGAGGACGACCTGAAGGTTGCCGAAAAGGACCTGCAGAAGCTGACCGACGACATGTGCAAAGAGGTCGACGCCCTTCTCGAGAAGAAAGAGAAGGAGCTCATGGCGGTCTGATATGGGGCTCTTTTCCAAAGAGAACAAGGCAGGGCAGGTTGATTTAAACAACCTGCCTTGTCATGTTGCCGTCATTATGGACGGCAACGGCCGCTGGGCGCAAAAGCGCGGCCTCCCGCGCTCGGCCGGTCACAAGGCGGGGGCGGAGACATTTCGAAAGCTCGGCACCTACTGCAAGAACCTGGGCATCGACTATCTGACGGTCTACGCCTTTTCGACCGAAAACTGGAAGCGCCCGAAGGACGAGGTCGACGGCATCATGCACTTACTCGAGCAATATCTGCACGAGTGCATCGACACGATGGAAAAGGACGGCAACCGTCTGCGCTTTCTGGGCGATTTAAGCGTCCTGACGCCGGAACTTCGGGAACTCATCGATGAGACGAATGAGATTTCATCCCGCATCGAGGGCTTTCAGGCGAATGTCTGCCTCAACTACGGCGGGCGCGACGAGATCCTGCACGCCGCCCGCGCGTTTGCGCGTGACTGCGCGGCGGGGGAGCAGGACGCGGACGCTTTGACCGAGGAGGGCTTTTCGCGCTACCTCTATTCATGCGGACTTCCCGATCCCGACCTTCTCATCCGCCCGGGCGGGGAGAAGCGCATCAGCAACTACCTTTTGTGGCAGTGCGCGTACAGCGAGTTCTACTTCTGCGACACGCTCTGGCCCGACTTTACCGAGAAAGAATTCGACAAGGCGCTCATCGCGTATCAGCATCGCGAGCGCCGCTTCGGCGGTTTGAAACAGGAGAAACAGAAATGAAACAAAGATGGTTGGTGGTGATCGTTGGATTGCCGGCGCTGCTCGCCGTGCTGCTTGCCTGCCCCGCATGGGCGACGATGCTCGTCGTCTGCGGCATCGCGGGCATTGCGGCCTATGAGCTGCTGCACACGGCAGGGGAGAACGTCCCGGCGGATTTCTACTGGGGACTTGTCACATCGGTCGTCATGCAGGAGATATGGCTCTTTTGGGAAAGGGCGAGCGGTGTACACGCTTTCCCGATTTCGACTGTTACGCTCTTCCGCTGGATCCTTGTGATGGGGGCGTTTCTCTCCGCGGTTGTCTATTACGGCAAGGAAAAGCCCTTCACATTCCACGATGTGGCGGTGACCATCGTCGGCGGCATCGTGTTCCCGGCGATGTACAGCTGCATTTTCCTGCTGCGCATGGACGAAAACTTCGGCAAGCTCTATGTGCTTGCGCCGTTCTGCGTCGCCTTTGTGGGCGATGCGCTGTCGATGTACTTTGGCATGTGGTTCGGCAAGCGCAAGATGGCGCCGCACGTCAGCCCGCACAAGACCTGGGCAGGCGCGATTGGTGGGCCCATCGGCAGCGCGCTTGCGCTGGTGCTGCTCGGCGTTGTCGGCAAGGCATGGCTCGGCTATGCGCCCAATTACCTCATGCTGATCCTCGTCGGCGTGGTGGCCAATATCTTCGGCCAGCTCGGCGACCTCTCGATGTCGCTTGTCAAGCGCGAGGCGGGCATCAAGGATTACAGCCACCTCTTCCTGACGCACGGCGGCATGCTCGACCGCTTTGACTCCACGCTCTTCATCGCGCCGGTCGTGTGGGCTGCGGTCTGTGGAGGCCTATTATGACAAGGAGTATTGCTTTACTCGGTTCCACCGGCTCCATCGGCCGCCAGACGCTTGAGGTGGCGCGCGAGCTGGGGCTTTCCGTCGCTGCGCTGACGGCGAATAAAAGCGTTGACCTCATCGAACAGCAGGCGCGGGAATTTTGCCCGCGTCTTGCCGTGCTTTATGACGAGGATGCGGCGCGCGAGCTGCGCGCGCGGCTTTCCGACACAAACACCCAAGTGCTCTCCGGCATGGAGGGCCTTCTGGCCGCGGCCACGGCGGACGACGCTGACACGGTCGTGACCGCCGTGATGGGCATGATCGGCCTCCAGCCGACGCTCGCGGCGATCGAGAAGAAAAAACGTATCGCGCTTGCGAACAAGGAAACGCTCGTCTGCGCGGGCGAGCTCGTGGTGGACGCGGCGGAAAAATACGGCGCGGAGATCGTCCCCGTCGACAGCGAGCACAGCGCGATCTTCCAGTGCTTGCAGGGCTGCCGCGACCGCGGTGAGATCAAGCGCCTCATTCTGACCTGCTCGGGCGGGCCGTTCTACGGCCTGAGTCTGCAGGAGCTTGCGACTAAGACAAAGGCCGACGCGCTCAAGCACCCGAACTGGACAATGGGTGCGAAGATCACCATCGACTCCGCGACGCTGATGAACAAGGGCCTTGAGATCATCGAGGCCATGCGGCTCTACCGTCTGCCGCTGCGTCAGGTCGACGCGGTCATCCATCGCCAGAGCATCGTGCACTCGCTCGTCGAGTTTCACGACGGGGCGATGCTCGCCCAGCTCGGCACACCGGACATGAAGCTGCCCATCCGCTACGCGATGACGTACCCCAACAGGGCCGTTTCGCCCGCGGAGCCGCTTGACCTTCTCAAGTGCCCGCCGCTGACGTTCGCCGAGCCCGATGAAGAGGTCTTCCGCTGCCTGAAGATCGCCAAGCAGTGCGCCGCCATCGGCAATGTCTACTGCGCGGCGATGAACGGCGCGAACGAAGAGGCCGTCGCGGCGTTTCTGCGCGACGAGATCGGCATCTGTGCCATCCCTGACCTCATCGAAGCGGCGCTCGATAAAACCGAGACGGTATATCAGCCGCAGCTTTCGGATATTCTGGAAGCAGACCGGCTTGCGCGCGAGGTCGTGCGCGAAAAGCTCAACTGACCAAATTTAGGAGAGACCATGGTTTATATTCTTATTGCGATCCTGATTTTCGGCGTGCTCATCGCCGTGCATGAGTTTGGCCACTTTTTGGCGGCCAAGGCCTGCGGCGTGCGCGTCAACGAATTTTCCATCGGCATGGGCCCGCAGCTTTTCCATAAGACGAAGGGGGACACCGAATACTCCCTGCGGCTCCTGCCCATCGGAGGCTACTGCGCCATGGAGGGCGAGGACGAGGATTCGGACGACGACCGCGCGCTGGGCCGCCAGGTCTGGTGGAAGAAGTTCATCATCTTCGTCGCGGGCGCGTTCATGAACTTCCTGACGGGCCTCATCATCGTCATCTGTCTGTATGCGGGTGCGCAGGCATTCTACACGACGGAGATCGTCGAGCTGAACCCCGATTTCCCGCAGCAGGGAGAGGACGGCCTGATGCCCGGCGACACGATCTACGCCATCAACGGTGAGCGCATTTATTTAAAGAGCGACGTGTCGCTCATCATGGGCCTTGGCGACACGGGCACGATCGACATGACCGTCCTGCGCGACGGCAAAAAGCTCGACCGCACGCTCACCAGGCAAGTCTACACCGACGAAAACGGGCAGGAGTACGAGGCCTACGGCTTCACCTACGGCGGGATCGTCGAGGCGACGCCGCTTCTGCGCCTGCAATACAGCTGGTACCAGACGATGGACTATGTCCGCATCGTGAGACTGAGCCTGCAAATGCTGCTTTCGGGCGCGGCGGGCGTGAACGATCTGAGCGGCCCGGTCGGCATCGTCTCGACCATCACGGAGGTCGGCAAGGAGACCGAGGCTACCGAGGGCTTCGGCGCGGCGCTTGAAAATATTCTCTTTTTCGCCGCGATGTTCGCGGTGAACCTCGCCGTGATGAACCTGCTGCCGCTGCCCGCACTCGACGGCGGACACGTGCTGTTCCTGCTCGTCAACGGCATCGCCGTGGCGCTTTTCAAAAAGGAAATTCCGTCCAAATATCTGAACGTCATCAACGGCATCGGCTTTGCGCTTTTAATGGCGCTGATGCTGTTCGTCACGTTCCACGACATTGTCAAGCTCCTGTGAGGAGGATGATCTTATGAGCAAGCAAATTATCGCAGGCGGCGTCGCTATCGGCGGCAGCGCGCCGGTCACGATCCAGTCGATGTGCAACACGCACACTGAGGATGCCAAGGCCACCATCGCGCAGATCCACGCGCTCGAAGAGGCGGGCTGCGAGATCGTGCGCGTCACGGTGCCGAATATGGAGGCCGCGCACGCGCTGAGTGAAATTAAGGAGAATATCTCCATCCCGCTCGTCGCGGACATTCATTTCGACTACCGTCTCGCCGTCGAAGCGGCGGCGCGCGGCGCGGACAAAATTCGCATCAACCCCGGCAACATCGGGGGAGATGACCGCGTCAAGGCGGTCGTAGACGCCTGCCGTGAACACAAGGTTCCCATCCGCATCGGCGTGAACGGCGGCTCGCTTGAAAAGGAGCTGCTCGCAAAATATGGCCGCGTGACGCCCGAGGCGCTCGTCGAGAGCGCGCTCAGACATGTGCGGCTGCTTGAAAAGTTCGATTTTACAGAGATCTGCATCTCGGTCAAGAGCTCTGATGTACCGCTCAACATGGCGGCCTATCGCCTTCTGCACGAAAAGGTCGACTATCCGCTCCACCTCGGCGTGACCGAGGCGGGCACGCCCACGATGGGGCTTTTGAAGTCCGCCATCGGCATCGGCGGCCTTCTGTGCGAGGGCATCGGCGACACGATGCGCGTCTCGCTCACGGCGGACCCCGTGGAAGAGGTCTACGCCGCCAAGCGCATTTTGCAGGCCTGCGGCATCCGCCGCAGCGGTGTGAACCTCGTCTCCTGCCCGACGTGCGGCCGCACGGCGTACGACATGATCCCGATCGCCGAGGAGCTAGAGCGCCGTCTTGCCGACTGCAAGAAGAATATCACGGTCGCCGTGATGGGCTGCGTCGTCAACGGGCCCGGTGAGGCCTCGGCCGCCGATATCGGCGTGGCCGGCGGTAAAGGTGAGGGCATGATTTTCCGAAAAGGAAAAATCCTTTACAAAGTGCCGCAGGAAAAGCTTGTCGACGCTTTGATGGAGGAAATCCAAAAACTCTGACCGAGCGGAAACGATACTGAGATAAGGTTGTGGCTATGGCACAAAAGATTCCATTTTTTGAATTATTCACCGACTTTTCGCCGGATTTTGACCTGCGCGTCCCGCTCAACGCCGCGATGGTCACGAACATGGTGCTCGAGCCGGAAAAGCGCACGATGACGCTCGACATGACCGTGCGCGCGGAGATGAACGACTCGACGCGCGAAACGGTCGAGCAGCTTCTTGCGCGCAATTACGACTTAAAGCGCGTGGACATCCACGTCAAATCAACGGCGGAGGCCTTTCCCGACATGTTGAAGAACGCTGGCCGCAAGGTGAGCGGCAGCGGCAGTGTCATCATGGGCCGCGAGATTGCAAAGGGGAGAGTGCTCCCCATCAGCGAGCTGACGCCAAAGGCCGGTCACGTCGTCGTTGAGGGCAAGGTCTTCAAGTTCGACTGCCACGAGACGCGCCGCGCCGGCGTCTGGACGATGTTGCTCGAAATGACGGACTACGAAGGCTCGCTCTTCATCCGCCGCAGCATGCCCGAGCGCGAGGCGACGGAGCTTCTTGGCAAGATCAGCGTCGGCATGTGGCTGCGCGTCAGCGGCCGCATGGAGCTCTCCTACGATGGTAAGGATATGCAGCTCAACCCGCAGGACATCATGCAGATCGACCATGCCGAGCGCACGGACACGGCGGAGGAAAAGCGCGTCGAGCTGCACTTACATACCCGTATGTCCAACATGGACGCGCTGACCGATACCGCCGCGGTCGTCAAGCGCGCGATCAAGTGGGGGATGCCCGCCATCGCCATCACGGATCACGGCGTAGCGCAGAGCTTCCCGGACGCTTGGCACACCGGCGAGGGTAAAATAAAACTCCTTTACGGCTGTGAGGGCTATTTTCTCAACAACATCGACGACCGTATCTGTGTGCACGGCCCGCAGGACGGCGATTTTTCGACTGAGATCTGCTGTTTCGACATTGAAACAACGGGTCTGAAGGTCGCGCACGATGCCATCACCGAGATCGGTGCGGTCATTCTGAAAGACGGCGAGATCGTCGACACGTTCCAAACCTTTGTCGACCCCGAGCGCCGGCTTTCGCCTGAGATCATCGGCCTGACCGGCATCACAGACGACATGCTGCGCGGCGCGCCGAAGCTGGAGGACGCGCTGCACGCGTTTTTGGCCTTTGCGGGCGGCCGCCCGCTCGCTGCGCACAATGCGGAGTTTGATATCAGCTTCATCCGCGCAGGCTGCAAAAAGTGCGGCATCCCGTTCGAGCCGACGTATCTCGACTCGCTGATTTTCGCGCAGAATCTCCTGCCCGAGCTCGGCAAGTACAAGCTCGACATCGTGGCCGACCACTTGCAGCTCCCGCAGTTCAACCACCACCGCGCGTCCGACGATGCGGTCCCGGTCGCGCAGATGCTGGCCAAGTTCTTCGTCATGCTCGAAGAGCGCGGCGTCACGCGCCTCCAGCAGATCAACGACGAGATGACGAAGCTCCGCCCGCTCGGCGTCAAGCGCAACCGTTTCCCAAAGCACATCATTCTGATCGCCAAGAACAAGGTGGGCCTCAAGAACCTCTACCAGCTCATCTCGGCGTCGAACCTCAAATACTTTAAGCGCGTGCCGATCATCCCGAAAAGCGAGCTTGTCGCGCATCGCGAGGGCTTGATCATCGGCTCTGCCTGCGAGGCGGGCGAGCTGTTCCGCGCCATCGTCGACCACAAGGACTGGAATGAGCTCAAGCGCATCGCCTCGTTCTACGACTATCTTGAAATTCAGCCGCTCGGCAATAACCGCTTCATGGTGCGCGACGGCACGGTGCGCGACGACGAAGACCTCAAGGACTTCAACCGCACTGTTGTCAAGCTTGGCGAAGAGCTCGGCAAGCCCGTCTGCGCAACGGGCGACGTCCACTTCCTCGACCCCGAAGACGAGGTTTATCGCCATATCCTGCTCGCGTCAAAGAAATTCGCCGACGCGAACGAGCCCGTCCCGCTCTACTTCCGCACGACGGACGAAATGCTCAAGGAATTTGACTACCTCGGCAAGGAGAAAGCCTACGAGGTCGTCGTGACGAACACCCGCGCCATCGCCGAGCAGGTGGAGGATATCGAGCTTTTGCCCAAGGGCAAGCTGTTCCCGCCGCGGCTTGAAAATTCGGAAGAAGACCTTAACCGCATGGTGTGGGGGAAAGCGCACGAGCTTTACGGCGACGATCTGCCGCAGCTGATCGTCGACCGGCTGAACGTCGAGCTCGGCAGCATTCTGGGCAAGTACGACGTCGTCTACATGTCGGCGCAGAAGCTCGTGCAGCGCTCGCTCGAGTGCGGCTACCTCGTCGGCTCGCGAGGGTCGGTCGGCTCGTCGCTCGTCGCGTACATGGCCGGCATCACCGAGGTCAACGCCCTGCCGCCGCACTACCGCTGCCCGAAGTGCCGCAACGTCGAGTTCCACGCGGGCGAGTATGGCTGTGGCGCGGACATGCCCGATAAAATGTGTCCCGTCTGCGGCACGAAGTATGTCAAAGACGGCTTCGACATCCCGTTTGAAACTTTCCTCGGCTACGGCGGCGGCAAGGTGCCGGATATCGACCTCAACTTCTCAGGCGAATATCAGGCGCGCGCCCACGCGCACGCGGTCGAGATGTTCGGCAAGACGCAGGTCTTCCGCGCGGGTACGATCGGTACGCTCGCGGAGAAGACTGCCTACGGCTTCGTCAAAAAATACCTCGAGGAAAACGGCATCGCCGCGGGCAACGCCGAGATCGACCGCCTGACGGCGGGCTGCGTCGGCGTGCGCCGCACGACGGGCCAGCATCCCGGCGGCCTCGTCGTCGTGCCGGACGACATGGATATCGAGGATTTCTGCCCCGTGCAGCACCCCGCGGACGACCCCGACAGCGCCACGATCACCACGCATTTCGAATATCACTGCATGGAGGACAACCTCTTAAAGCTCGATATGCTCGGCCACGATGACCCGACGATGATCCGCATGCTCGAAAATCTGACGGGCGTGAACGCCCGCGCTATCCCGCTCGACGACCCCGACACGATGTCGATCTTCATCTCGTCCAAGGTGCTCGGCTATGAGAACGATGAAGTGCTCGGCCCCACGGGCGCCGTCGCGATCCCCGAGTTTAACACGCGCTTCACGCGCCAGATGCTCGTCGACACGCAGCCCAAGGACTTCAACACGCTGCTGCGCCTTTCAGGCTTCTCCCACGGCACGGACGTGTGGCTCGGCAACGCGAAGGATCTGATCGTCAGCGGCACGGCGAGCGTTCTGGAGACCGTCGGCTGCCGTGACGATATCATGCTCTACCTCATCTCTATGGGGCTTGACCCGAAGATGAGCTTTAAGATCATGGAGGCCGTCCGAAAGGGCAAGGTCAAGGGCGGCAAGGCGGGGGACTGGCCGATGTGGGTCGAAGAGATGCGCAAGCACGACGTGCCGGAGTGGTACATCGAGTCGCTTGCGAAGATCGGTTACCTCTTCCCGAAAGCGCACGCGGTCGCGTATGTTATGATGGCGTTCCGTATCGCGTGGTTCAAGGTGCACGAGCCGCTCGCGTTCTACGCGACATTCTTCTCCATCCGCGCCAAGGCATTCGACGCCGCCGAGTGCTGCAAGGACGTCGACGCGCTGCGCCGCCGCATCCGCGAGATCGAAAACAACAAGGACGCGACCGCCGTGGAACAGGACTTGATGACGACGCTTGAAGTCTGCTACGAATTCTGCCTGCGCGGCTTCCACTTTGAGCCCATCGATATCTACCGCAGCGATGCGACGAAGTTCGTCGTCACGGAAAACGGCCTGCTGCCGCCGTTCACGTCCGTCCGCGGACTCGGCGAGACTGCAGCGCTCGACACCGTCGAGAAGCGCAAGGGGAAGGACTTTACATCGGTGGAGGAGTTTTCCCTCTGCTGCAACAAGCTGTCGCAGACGCATATCGACCAGCTGCGCGCGCTGGGCGCGTTTGCGGGATTGCCTGAAACGAGCCAGTTAACATTGTTTTAACACACTGTGTTGTATTGTTCCCTGCGTACTCGCAGGGGGGCGTTTTTCCCTGCACCGTGCAGGGGACGCGGATAAGGGGGCCAGTCTCTCGCGTGAGAGAATAGCCCCCCTTATACCCCCCAAGAGAAAGGGACGAGGGGCCTTCCCCCTCGACCCCGCACATTGGCAGTCTCGATCTTGAAGAGCTGCACGCGCTGCGCAGTGTAGGTGCGGTGTACATGGCTTCGCCATGAATCTTCTGCGAGTCGTCACCGATTACACTCGCGCCTTACTATCGTGAGGCGCGAGTGACGGTAGTTGGACGGCAGACTGCTTACCGAATGCGGCATTGCTGCGCTCGCCGCATTGTGGAGACTGGCAGTAGACGGGAATTACTGCAAACTTCTACAAGATGGGCAGAGCGGCACCCGCAAGGGGTGTGCCGCATCCGTAAGGCGTCAGAGCCGCCAACGGCTGCGCAACAGCGGATAATAGGAGCAGAGACAAGTCGTATAGCAAAATCATTGGCGGCGAGCGTTAGCGATGCCGCCACGCAGGCAGTCGATTCGGCAAGCGTCGCAGCTCTTCGAGCTGCTGGCTTGCAATGGCGGGGTCAAGGGCAGGGCCCCTTGCGTTCTCTTGGGGGTCCAAGGGGGATATTCTCTCACGTGAGAGAATATCCCCCTTTTTTCGCACCCCGCACGGTACGGGGTACCCCTTTACCCTTTAGGGCAAAACGCAAAAATAGAACCTACCTTGCGGCAGGTTCTATTTTTAGGTCTTACAGTCCCAGTTCGACGGCGCGGCGAAGTCTAACCTTGCCGTCGAGCGCTTCGTCGATCGTGTGGATCAGCGCCTCGCGGTCGCGGTTGAGCGTACCGCCGAGGGGGAGGTAGTTCGACGCGTGGTTCGAGCGGAAGATGCTGCCGTCGGAGTCGATGTGCTCCAAAAAGAGGCGTGTTTCACGCATCAGCTCGGGCGGCTCCATCATCTTGAACTCGCCGCTCGTGATCCAGTCGTGCAGCGGCGTGCCCGAGTAGACGCGAAGCGTCAAAAACGCGATATAGTCGGGCTTCATGCGGGAAACGGCCTTCGCCGTGTCGATGGCGTGGGCCTGCCAGTCGCC
>QWCV01003448.1_pt1 | contig 11543 bp, 9 predicted proteins | sample 1972621 | NCBI WGS metagenome assembly QWCV01 (sample SAMN09866699, study PRJNA288562) | Human gut metagenome isolate pre2_stool, whole genome shotgun sequencing... | isolation source: gut | host: Homo sapiens | place: USA: California
GGAATGCTGGAAATCAGGGCGATCACGGAGCTGATGCCGTTGATGATAAGGAACATCAGCACGTACTGGTCCGGGTGGTGATAGAAAGCGTAGAGCATATCACCGACGGAAATCGGTTCCCTGCGCAGCGTCGAGAGGCAGATTTTTAAGTAGCCTGCCTGGAAGAGGCTGAGGAGCAGGGAAAACAGGAACAGCGTCAGATTCAGGAAAATGATATCGTACAGCGTTGTGCCTGAAAAAATCAGCGTCGGGATGAGGGAACAGGAGAAGGTGAGAAACAGGTTGATCGCGGTTGCGCCCACCAGCGTGCCGCATCGGCCTGCCATGGCCTCACGGGCCTGCTTTTTCAGTTCTGAAAATTTCTGTTTTTGTCCGTTCATGAAAAATCCTTTCTGGTACCTAAATAGTATTTCCGTCGGTGGTTGTTCCGTTATCCGGTGTCATCTGGTATTCCTGCATGTACTGATTGTAATACCGCTCGAGCAGGTTGGTGCTGCCGCCGCTGACCATGTTGAAAAGCAGGAAAGAAGCATACATGCAGATACCGACAATTATGCCGATGGTACAGCCCGCCAGACCGGCTTTTGCCGTGCCGCTCATGCGTCCTGCGCCGCGGCTTAAAAGGGCGAAGATCACGCCGAGCGAGCCGAAAAACAGGGAACCCATGTTGAGCATGAACAAAAAGGAGCAGATCGCCATGACCATCGAAGCGGCCGCAAGGGCCTGCGAACCCGTCCTGCGCGGCGGCTGTACGGGAGGCTGCTGCTGGTAATGCTGATACGGTCCGGGACGCTGGCCCTCAGGCACGCCGTACGGATGGGAGGACTGATAGGAATCTCCGGACTCATTGGTGTTTGGATCGTAATTTTCTGGTGTCATAAAATGTCCTTTCTTCTGCAAAAAAGCGCGGTTTCACACGCAGTCTGTCAAAAAAGCTATAGTAAAGATTTTATCATGTAAGGTTGACAAAAACAAGACCTATTGATAAGGTAATAGAGTGGCTGTTCCGCCAAGGGTCCCGCTTTTTATGCGGGAAAAACAGAGAAGGAACAGCGTGTTTTGGAAGAGACAACAGGAGGAATTTACCTATGGATATGAATCAGGTATTGGCAGCCGAGCTGAACGTCAAACCGTGGCAGGTAGAAGCTGCAGTGAAACTGATTGACGAGGGAAACACGATCCCTTTTATTTCACGATATCGAAAAGAAGCAACAGGTTCCTTAAACGATGAGATACTGCGAAATCTGTACGACCGTCTGATGTACCTGCGCAGTTTAAATGACCGCAAGGCCGTTGTCCTGGCGAGCATCGAGGAGCAGGGCAAGCTGACCGCAGAACTGAAAAAATCCATCGAAGAGGCCGCAACTCTCGTGGTTGTAGAGGATTTATACCGCCCGTACCGCCCGAAACGCCGGACGCGTGCGACGATCGCAAAAGAAAAAGGACTGGAGCCGCTGGCGAATATCATTCTTCTGCAGATGACAAAAGAGCCGCTCGAAAAAGAGGCAGAGGCTTTTGCTTCAGAAGAAAAGGAAGTCAAAACGGCAAAAGACGCCATTGCTGGTGCCTGCGACATCATCGCCGAGAGCATTTCCGATGAGGCCGATTACCGTATGGAGATCCGCCGCAGAACCGAGGCGAAGGGCCTGATCGTCTCGACAGCAAAGGATGAGAAAGCAGAGTCCGTTTACGAGAATTACTATGAGTTTTCCGAGCCGGTATCGAAAATTGCCGGACACCGTGTGCTGGCGCTGAACCGCGGTGAGAAAGAAAAATTCCTGAACGTCAAAATTGAGGCGCCGACGGAAGAAATCCTGCGTTATCTCGAGAAAAAAATCATCACCAAAGAGAATCCGCAGACAAAGCCGGTTCTGCAGGCGACCATCGAGGATGCCTACAACCGTCTGATCGCTCCGGCCATCGAGCGTGAGGTCAGAAATCAGCTCACCGAAAAGGCAGAGGACGGTGCGATCAAGGTCTTTGGAAAGAACCTTGAGCAGCTTCTGATGCAGCCGCCGATTGCAGGCCAGGTTGTCCTTGGATGGGACCCGGCGTTCCGTACGGGATGCAAGCTGGCTGTTGTCGATGCGACTGGAAAAGTGCTCGATACCACCGTGGTTTATCCGACCGCGCCGACGAACGAGAAGAAGATTGCAGCAGCAAAAGCGACCGTAAAAGATCTGATCCACAAATACGGTGTCACCCTGATTTCTGTCGGAAACGGAACTGCAAGCCGTGAGTCCGAGCAGATCATCGTCGAGATCTTAAAAGAGATCCCGGAGAAGGTTGCGTATGTGATCACAAACGAGGCAGGAGCATCCGTTTACTCTGCAAGCAAGCTGGCAACCGAGGAATTCCCGAACTTTGATGTCGGACAGCGAAGCGCCGCTTCCATCGCACGCCGTGTGCAGGATCCGCTGGCAGAGCTTGTCAAAATCGATCCGAAATCGATCGGTGTCGGCCAGTATCAGCACGATATGAACCAGAAGAAGCTCGGCGAGGCGCTCGGCGGTGTCGTTGAGGACTGCGTGAATAAAGTCGGTGTCGATCTGAACACGGCATCCGCGTCGCTGCTGGAATACATTTCCGGTGTCAGCAAGGTGATTGCAAAAAACATCGTATCATACCGCGAGGAGAACGGCCGTTTCGAGAGCAGAAAAGAGCTCCTGAAAGTGGCAAAACTCGGACCGAAGGCGTTTGAGCAGTGCGCGGGCTTTATGCGCATCACCGGCGGCAAAAATCCGCTGGACGGCACAAGCGTTCATCCGGAGAGCTACGAGGCAGTCGAGAAGCTGTTTGCAAAGTTAAATATGAAGACAGAGCAGATCAGCGAGGGACCGACGGCGTTCTTCATCAAAGATTACAAGAAGATGGCAGAGGAGATCGGTGTCGGCGAGATTACGCTGCGCGATATCATCAAAGAGCTGCAGAAGCCTGGCCGTGACCCGCGTGACGAGATGCCGCGCCCGATCCTGCGCACCGACGTGCTCGATATGAAGGATCTGAAGGTCGGCATGATCTTAAAGGGAACCGTGCGCAACGTCATTGACTTCGGTGCATTCGTCGATATCGGCGTGCATCAGGACGGACTCGTCCACATTTCCCAGATGACGAAACGCTTCATCAAGCATCCGCTGGAGGCTGTGAGCGTCGGCGATATCGTGGAAGTGAAGGTCATCAGCCTTGATCTGGCGAAGAAGCGGATCGGACTGTCGATGCTGCTTGATAAATAAAGTGTGATATGTGGGCTGCCCGAAAGAAAACAGGGGCAGCCCGCGGTGTATCAAAGGGGGATTACCATGAATGAGGAAGAAGTGCTGGTCGGACGGATTCAGGATCTGGCAGAGCAGTGTTATCACAGGGATGTTCCGTCACACACGGAGTTTCTGACGCTGGCGGAGCAGGATCTGTTCTACCGTACGGTAAATAAAATCCCGGGCGTGCGTTACGTGCTGTCCGGCGGATACGAGGCGGCAGAGCGGAAAGCGGCGCTGTTTCTGCCATCCTATGCAGAGGACGGTGATGCGTCGATGCTTCCGATCGCAGTCGTGCGCATCAGCCCGCTGAATGAAAAATTTGCGGATGCGCTGTCACACCGTGATTTCTTAGGATCACTGATGAATCTCGGCGTGGAGCGGTATAAGCTGGGAGACATTCTGATCGATGGAAACCAGGCGTATCTGATCTGTATGGCGGATATGGCGGACTACATCTGTGCGGAGCTGAAAAAAGTGCGCCATACGAGCGTGTACTGTGAAGTCGAGGCGGGACTGCCGGAGGAGCTGACGGAGCCGAAAACCGAGCGGAAAGAAGGCTCCGTCGCTTCCGTGCGGCTCGATGCGGTGCTGTCGCTGGCGTTCAGCAGTTCGCGGAGCAAAATGGTGCCGCTGATCGAGGGCAGCCAGGTGTTTATCAACGGAAAGCTGGTGACATCGCCGAGTGCGTCATTAAAAGAGGACGATCTCGTGACCGTGCGCCATATGGGAAAATTCCGCTATGTGGGCGTGCAGAACCAGACGAAAAAGGGAAGGCTGTACGTGGCTGTTGAACGATTTGTCTCATAATAGATATTTTGAGGGATTTTACAGGAAAAGACCATTGACAGTGTTTGTAAAAAGACGGTATTATAGAGGGTATGTAGAAGGTCCGCAGTTATGAGAATTTTCATGAAATTTTTCATACAGAAGCGGACTGCGAAGATTACGTATCAGGAAGGCAGGAAGAAAAAATGGGAAAAATTATACTGACCGGCGACCGACCGACCGGCAAGCTGCATGTAGGACATTACGTTGGTTCACTGCGCCGCCGCGTGGAGCTGCAGAACTCCGGTGAATTCGATAAAATTTACATCATGATTGCAGACGCACAGGCGCTGACCGACAATGCGGACAACCCGGAGAAGGTGCGCCAGAACATTCTGGAGGTAGCACTGGATTACCTTTCCTGCGGACTTGATCCGGAAAAGAGCACCATCTTTATCCAGTCTCAGATTCCGGAACTGTGTGAGCTTTCTTTCTATTATATGAATCTCGTTACGGTTTCCAGACTGCAGAGAAACCCAACCGTAAAATCGGAGATCCAGATGAGAAACTTTGAGGCGAGCATCCCGGTTGGATTCTTCACCTACCCGATCAGCCAGGCAGCCGATATCACTGCATTCAAGGCAACGACCGTTCCGGTTGGAGAGGATCAGATGCCGATGATCGAGCAGACACAGGAGATCGTCCACAAATTCAATACGGTTTATGGCGAGGCACTTGTGCAGCCGAAGATTATGCTGCCGGAGAATGATTCCTGCAGACGTCTGCCGGGTATCGACGGAAAAGCGAAGATGAGTAAATCGCTCGGAAACTGCATTTACCTGTCCGAGGAGCCGGATGAGATCAAGAAAAAAGTCATGAGCATGTACACCGACCCGGATCACATCAAGATCACCGACCCGGGCAAGATCGAGGGAAATACCGTATTTACTTATCTCGATGCATTCTGCCAGCCGGAGCACTTCGAGCGCTATCTGCCGGATTACGCAAATCTCGACGAGCTGAAAGCACATTACCAGAGAGGCGGCCTTGGCGATGTCAAAGTGAAGAAGTTCCTGAACAATGTACTGCAGGAGACCTTAGAGCCGATCCGTAACCGCAGAAAAGAGCTGGAAAAAGACATTCCGGCGATCTACGAGATGCTGAAAAAAGGCAGCGAAGAGGCAGAAAAAGTTGCCGCTCAGACACTGGCGGATGTCAAAGCAGCCATGAAAATCAACTATTTTGATGATCTGGACCTGATCCGTTCCCAGGCAGAGCGTTACGGCAAATAATTACCAATAGAAGATAAATGGAAAAAGCGGACATTATGGTTCCGCTTTTTCTGTTGCAGGGCGGACGAAAGTTCGGAGTCCTGCGGTCAGAGAGGATAGCATATGGTCATACATGGATTTCAAAAGCTGACGCTGCTGGATTACCCGGGCAAGGTGGCGTGCACATTGTTTTCGGGCGGATGTAATTTCCGCTGCCCGTTCTGCCAGAACGGAAATCTCGTGCAGCATCCCGAATGGGAGCCGGTGATTCTGGAGGAGGAGATTTTTGCAGTGCTCGAAAAGCGGCGCGGCGTGCTGGACGGCGTCTGCGTGACGGGCGGTGAGCCGACGCTGGATCCGGATCTGGAGCGGTTCGTGACGAAAATTAAGGAACTGGGATATCTTGTGAAGCTCGATACGAATGGATACCGGCCGGAGATTTTGAAAAAGCTGGTGGAAGAGAAGAAAATCGATTACGTCGCCATGGACATCAAAAACGCGCCGTCCCGGTACGGCGAGACGGCGGGCGTGAAAAAGATCGATGTGATGCGGATCAATGAGTCGGTCGAGTTTTTAAAGAGCGGCGTGGTGGACTATGAGTTCCGGACAACGCTCTGCAAAGAGCTGCATGGAAGGGAAGAGATCGAAGCGATCGGAAAGTGGCTTTCCGGGGCAAAACGGTACTTCCTGCAGAATTACCGGGAATCGGATTATGTGATTGATCCGAGGTTCTCGGGGTATGCGCGGGAGCAGCTCGAGCGGTTCTGCGAGATCCTGCGCGGAAAGATTGAGACGGTGGAGATCCGCGGCGTGGATTAAAAAACGCTTTAAAGCGTGCGGTACCAGTAGCCGAAGCGGGCATCGGGCGCGAGCTCGGAGGGGCGCATCGCCTGCTTGAAGTGGAAAAAGCCGAAGAGGCTTGCCATGAACTGCTCATTCGGCGTGTAGACGCCGGGGACGCCGAAATACCAGAGTTCCTGCTGGTCGCGGTTCCGGGCGAGGAGCAGATGGCGATAGGACGAGGAGCCATGGAGGACGAAGCGGTTCGCATCCACCGAAAGACCGGCGGCGCGGAGCTGTGGAAGATCGTCGAGTGATAGGCGCAGGCAGTCGGTCAGATCATCATCTGGGAACGGATGGAACTCCGGGAACTGGTCCTGAAGCTGGAGATAGAGAGCAGTCCGGGACGGCGGCACGGCTGCTGCGGCGGGAAAATCGGCGGAAGTCATATGTAGCGGCTGGGCGGCAGAATCCGGGATGGGCTGCGGCGGTTCCGGGTTGGCAGAGGGATAGCTTTCTGCGGTTTTCACAGATTCCGCGGATGCGGGATAGAGTGTGTTGGCGGATGATTGCGTGATCCTGTCTGCAGGAACGGTGTTTACCGTGTCAGTTGATGTGGATTCTGTGGAGACGGTGGATTCCGGGTTGGAATTTTGTGGATAAAGTTCGGAATTGCTGCTGAATTCTGTGGAAAGTTCATCGAACTGTGCTTTTGAAGCGTCTGATGATGGCAGGGACTGCGCAGGTACGGCGGGATCCAGAGGTTCGGGTGTTTCGGCAGTTTTCTCTTCGGTCGGTCTGGTACCATTGTCTGCGGATGTTTTGGGCTCCTGCGGGAGCGTGGGCGAGAAAAACTCCGGCTGAATCGGAAGATCGTCCCACTGGGTGGCGATGACGCCGGTCTGGCGGCAGAGCAGGATCAGACCGCCAAGCTCGTCGAGCGTGACATCCGTCTGCCCAATGGCATCGGAGTGCGTGAAGAGTTTTCCACTCGTAGAAGAGCGCCCCGCAAGGAGATTTCCGAGCGGAATGCCGTACATCCGCCCTGACCGGCGGATAAAACCGTAGACCGTGACCGAGGTCTCCGGCGGAAGAGACGGCGGTTTGATCTGGAAGTCCATGCGGCAGAAGCCGTTCTGCGACTCCACGCGGACAAAGCCGCAGCATCCGCCCTTGCGGTTGTTCGGGTATTCGTATAGATAGGCAATGAAACGCCGGTAATCAGACATAAAAACCTCCTGCATAGAAGTAAAAAGAGTAGAAAAAGATACTGCGCTACAGTTCACGATATGCGGGAAGAACAGAAAATATACGCAGAGAAGAAAGGAAGTGCACAATGGAAGAAGAAACAAAGCTGGAAACGCCGGAGGAAAAAGCGCGCCGGAAAGAACGGGAACGCTTCATGCGCCAGGCGATTACGCAGGCGAAGAAAGCGGAAAAGCTGATGGAAGTTCCGATCGGCTGTGTGATTGTGTACGAGGGAAAGGTGATTGCGCGGGGCTATAACCGCAGAAATACGGATAAAAACACGCTGTCCCACGCGGAACTGAATGCGATCCGGAAAGCAAGCAAAAAGCTCGGCGACTGGCGGCTGGAGGGCTGTACGTTGTATGTCACCCTGGAACCGTGCCAGATGTGCGCCGGTGCGATCGTACAGGCGAGAGTCAGCGAAGTCGTCATCGGCAGCATGAACCCGAAGGCGGGCTGCGCGGGATCGATCTTAAATATGCTGGAAATGCACGAGTTTAACCATCAGGTGAAGGTCGAGCGCGGCGTGCTGAAAGAAGAGTGCTCGGAGATGCTGAGTGCGTTTTTCCGGAGACTGCGGGTGGTGAAAAAGAAGAAAAAAGAAGAGAGGAAGAGGGCGGAAGAAGGGAAAGAATAAAAGAAGAGGCAGCATCGGGATGGGATGCTGCCTGAGGAAGATTATTTGTTTGAGTAAGTTGCACTTTCGAATATTTCCGTAAAAAATACAATCCCCGCATTTCCAGCAGAAACCATCGAAAAAATCATTGACGAATCCCGAAAAAAGCACTATAATATATGATGTATTTGACAAAATACGGAGAAGTACCCAAGAGGCTGAAGGGTCTGGCTTCGAACACCAGTAGGTCGGAAACGGCGCAAGGGTTCAAATCCCTTCTTCTCCGCTATGCAAAAAAGAGACAGCAAAAAGATTGAAAAATCGAAAAAGCTGTCTCTTTTTCTGTGAGAAATTATGAAATAGATGCAAAACAAAAGAAACAAAGACAGAAAAAGCATCGCCAGTTCACGAAAAGGGATCGATGCACAACAAAGCAAAATAAAAAGGAGAGACAATACATGGCGCAGTTACCACAGGAATTTCTGACCCGCATGCAGGACATGCTGGGCGATGAATTTGATGCATTTTTAACTTCCTACGACGCACCCCGCACAGCCGGGCTGCGTGTGAATACAAAAAAATGCCGGACCGAAGATTTCCCGCCGCTTGTTCCGGGAACGTGGAAGAAAATTCCGTGGATTCCAAACGGCTATTTCGTGCCGGACGGCATGCGCATGGGCCAGTCTCCACTGTATGCGGCAGGCGTCTTCTATCTGCAGGAGCCAAGCGCCATGACCCCGGCGTCCCGCCTCCCGATCGAACCGGGTGAGCGTGTGCTCGATCTCTGCGCCGCACCGGGCGGCAAGGCAACCGAGCTGAATGCGCGCCTGAAAGGAACCGGCCTTCTCGTCGCCAATGACATCAGCAACGCCCGCGCCAAAGCACTGCTGCGCAATCTGGAGCTGTTCGGAAGTGAAAACGTGCTTGTCACCAATGAGACACCGGCAGGCCTTGCAGACGTCTTCCCGGGCTTCTTCGATAAAATCCTCGTGGATGCACCGTGCTCCGGCGAGGGCATGTTCCGGAAAGATGAGGCAGTCATCGGCACCTGGACCCCGGAGCGGCCGGATTTCTTTGCGGAGCTGCAGCGCGAGATCACCTCGAATGCTGTCAAAATGCTGCGTCCGGGCGGCCTCATGATGTATTCGACGTGTACCTTCGCCCCGCAGGAGGACGAGGGAACCGTTTCTTTTCTTCTGGAAAACTTCCCGGAAATGGAACTGATCGAGATGGAAGGCTACGAAGGTTTTTCAAAAGGCAATCCAGTCTGGGGAAACGGCGATCCGGAGATCGAAAAGACCGTGCGCATCTGGCCGCATAAAATGAACGGCGAGGGCCATTACCTTGCCCTGTTCCGCAAAAAAGGCGAAGCCATTCCTTATGAGACAGAAGAAAAACCGATCGAAAAGAAAAACAAAAAACAGAAAAACCGGAAAAAAGACCGTGGAACGGAAGCACCGGGTCCGTCGAAAGCAGAAAAACAGATCCTTTCCGATTTCCTGTCCCGGATGACAGCACCGATCCCGGTGGAGGAACTGGAAGTCCGCGCCGGAAAAGTATACCATTCCCCGTCCCTGCCGGATGGCGTGCGGAATCTTCATTTCCTGCGGAACGGTCTGTATCTCGGTGAACTGAAAAAAGACCGTTTCGAGCCGTCACAGCCGTTTGCCGTGACACTCTCCGCGGACAAGTTCAAAGATTACATGAATTTAAAGGCAGATGACGAGCGTACCGAAAAATATCTCCACGGTGAGACAATTTCCGTAGAGCCGGGAGAGACCGCATCGCCGTCGGGCTGGAAGCTGGTCTGCGTCGATGGATTCGGCCTTGGATGGGGCAAACTGGTCAATGGAACCTTGAAAAATAAGTACCCTGTTGGATGGAGAAAGTAGAAAAATCATGCCAGTTTTTGCAGGAAAAACGTCGAAATATTACAAAGTTATTAACAGAAATTAAAAAAGACTTTCATTTCAGACATACTTGTGTTATAATGGCAAAGTACGGCGGGAAAAAAGGCCCATTTTCCGCAGTAACTTGGAGTGACAATCAGCAACAGAACGTAATAAGTATGAGGTGTACGACATGAAAAAAAAGAAATTATTCAGCCTGGTTTTGGCCACAGTGCTTACGGCAGCAACCGTTCTGCCATGCTATGGTGCCAGTACAAAGGAGAAAATTTCAAATGCTCAGGCAGAACAGGCTGCCGCACAGTCTCAGCTTGACAGCATACAGAGCAGGATTGACGAACTCAATTCCAAAAAGGGACAATCAGAAGAATATCTTTCCGAACTGAACCAGCAGCTGGACGATCTGCAGAACCGTCTGCAGGAGCTTCAGGATCAGTATGATGCGAAGCAGAACGAACTGGTACAGATTCAGGCAGATCTGGAAGATGCAAAAGCAAAAGAAGAAGAGCAGTACGAAGCGATGAAGCTCCGTATCCAGTATATGTATGAAAATTCTTCCGGAAACGGATACATGGCAATGCTCTTTTCTTCCAAAAGCATTTCAGAGCTGATCAGCCGGGCAGAATACATACAGAAAATTTCCGATTTCGACCGCGATCTTATGCAGGAGTATGAGGACACGGTAGACCAGGTAAAAGAAAAGGAAACACAGGTGCAGGAAGAGCAGGCAGCGATCGTAGAACTGCAGCAGCAGAGCAGCGATCAGCAGGAAGCCATTCAGGAGCTGTACGCAGCAGCTTATCAGGAACTCCGTACCTACTCCGCAGAGCTGGACGATGCAAAATCCAGCGAGAGTGCACTGGTAGATGAAATCAACAGCAAAGCAGATGCAATCAACGACCTGATCCGTCAGGCGAAAGAAGAGGAGATTGCAGCGCAGAAGAAAGCAGAAGAGGAAGCAGCAGCCGCCGCCGCACAGCAGGCTGCCGCAGAAGCTGAGGCAGAGGCCGCCAGAAAACAGGCAGCCGAGGCAGAGGCCGCAAGAGTCGCAGCCGCAGAAGCAGCAAATGCCGCAGCGAAAGCAGATACCGATACAAGCAGCAGCTCCGGAAGCAGTTCTTCGGACAGCAGCGCATCCTCCACGACAACGGGGAGTCCATCCGCGTCAGATACTTCCAGCAGCTCCTCCAGCGGAACATACCTTGGAAGATTTAAACTGACAGGCTATTGCTCCTGTTCCATCTGTACCGGACAGTGGTCCGGCGGATCCACCGCGAGCGGAACCACACCGACCGCAGGAAGAACGATCGCCATGGGCGGTGTACCATTCGGAACGAAATTGATGATCAACGGCCAGGTTTACACGGTAGAAGACCGCGGAACCGCTTACGGCCACGTAGACATCTTCTGCAGCAGCCATTCCGAGGCGCTGAGCTTCGGCGTGCAGTATGCAGATGTATATCAGCTGAGCTGAGAAACAAAGATAAGAGATATGCCGGAACAGAACTTCCGGCATATCTCTTTTTTTGACTTTCTCAGAAACTGTCATTCTAAAAGAACACCAAAAAGGCCGCAAACCCGTGTAAAATGTACCTTTTGAAGCAATAATAAAAAAAATTAAAAAAATTTCAAAAAAGGTGTTGACATTCCTATAGACATCATATATAATAGCTATTGTTGACGGACGAGAGTTCAGAAA
>QWCV01003451.1_pt1 | contig 11539 bp, 5 predicted proteins | sample 1972621 | NCBI WGS metagenome assembly QWCV01 (sample SAMN09866699, study PRJNA288562) | Human gut metagenome isolate pre2_stool, whole genome shotgun sequencing... | isolation source: gut | host: Homo sapiens | place: USA: California
CCGATGAGCCCAGCGGCGCGCAGGACGAGACCGTCTTCTCCGACGTGTCTTCCAGCGCCTGGTACGCCGAGGCGGTGAACTATGTGTATGAGAACGGACTGATGACCGGTATCTCCTCCACCCAGTTTGCGCCTAACAACACGCTGACCCGTGCTATGGTGGTACAGACTCTGTACGCAATGGCGAACAAGCCCGCGGTGAGCGGCTCCGAGAACTTCACGGATGTGTCCTCTGGTGATTGGTTTGCCGACGCGGTGACTTGGGCTTCCGCCAACGGGATCGTGAGCGGCTACAACGCCACCCAGTTTGCTCCCAACGATCCGCTGACTCGGGAGCAGCTGGCGCTGATCCTGTACGGTTATGCCCAGATGAGGGGCTATAACACCACTCAGAGCGGCACGTCGATTCAGAAGTTCACGGACTATGGTTCCATTTCCGCTTGGGCCCTGGAGGCTATGGACTGGGCGGTGAACGCCGGTCTGCTTTCCGGGAAGGGCAATGGCGTGCTGGATCCCACCGGCACGGCCACCCGTGCGGAGGTTGCGCAGATTCTGATGAACTTTTCTGAAACTGTGGTAGGATAACAAAAATTCCCCTGAACAATAAAACAAAGCCCCAATAAAGAAGCCGCGGTTCAACTTGAACCGCGGCTTCTCAGTTTGTTGAAAAACCTGCGCAGAGTCAAATCCGTCTGAGTCCAGGGCGGGGGAGCCCGAGGGGCGGCCGCCCGCCTCGAATGGGATCAAATGCCCCGGAAGCATTGCTGTGCAAGGATTCCGGCGAGCGAAGCGTGGACTTTTGCGCCGCTGCGCGGCGCAAGGTAACGGCATTTTTGCATGGAATACAGCACGCCGGTCACCGGATTGCCAGATAGCGGTACTTCCTTCCGGCCTCATTGGTAGCGATGTACCGGTAAGAGGAGGAACTCATCTGAACTCTCTGAACGTATACGGTGAAGCCGGAGTTGGTGAGTGTAATAACATTGGCGTTGATATCGCCGTAGTTGGTATCCAGGAAAACGACCAGATTGCTGCCGGTCCAGGCCATGCCGCCGTAATACCGGCCGCTACCGGAGTCCATGCCGCCAGTCTCGCTCATAACCAGGACTGCCTTGGGTTTAAATCCCAAATTGATGGTCTGGGAGACGCTTGTGTAGGAGCTGTCTGAGTCGTACTCTCCGTTTCCGGTGTAAGTGCCAAATACGAGCTGGGGAATTTGAGCAGAGACAGCGCTCAGGGCGGAGGCCTCCGCCTTCCCGGCTACCTCGCCGGACAGCGCTGACACAGTGGCGGAAAGTTCCGCCAAATCGGCCGCGCTCCCCTTCAGAAGAAGGTTCTGATCCAAGGTGTGCAGCGCGGTGTCGATGGCGGTAAAGTTCTGGTTGAATTCCACACGCTGCACCGCGTCGGTGGAAATCCATTGGTTCAGGTGATAGTGGGGCGTCTGTGTGCTGGCCATAAAATACAACCTCCTTTAAAACGCGCATAACAGCGCTCTACTTTCGGTGAAAATGGAAGAAATGTTGCTGAAATATATACATCCAAGGGGAAACAGGGGAGGCAGAAATTTGACAAGGGTTTCTTTCGTTGGTATAATAAGGCGCTAAGAGAGGAATTTTGTACATAACATGCTCCGGCAGAGACCGGCCGGAATTTAAGGTGGGATGACCGGACATGATTCAGGAAAATCAGCGGCTCTTGAACCGGCTGAATGTGGCTATTGACGGCTTGCTTGTATTTCTGTCGTTTTTGGCGGGCTATTGGCTGCGTTTTTATGTGCTGCCTGGCGGGGTGTCTGTGATGCCCTTTCAGGCATATGCTGTGGTGGCGGCGGCGCTGATTCCTCTGCATTTATTGACCTTCAGTATCATGGGGTTGTATGAGTCTCACCGCAGTGTTCGCCTCTACCAGGAGCTGGGGCGGATGTTTTGGGCCAACACCCTGGATTTCGTACTGCTGCAGATGGGCTTCTTCCTGATGAAGGATATCCATTTCTCGCGTCTGGCCCTGGGGCTGTTTTTCGTTCTGGTGAACGGAAGCTTGGGAGTGAAGCGGATCGTTCTGCGGAAATCACTCCATCGTGTCCGCGTTTTGGGATATAACGCGAAAAAAGTGTTGATTGTTGGGAGCGGCACGGCGGCCCGGGACTATCTGCGGGAGGTGCGAGGAAGCCCGGAGCTTGGTTTTCAGATTCTAGGCCATGTGGCTGACGAGAAAAATTGGCGGGAAGTACCCCGCCTGGGCGGTTTTTCCCGGCTGCGGGAACTGCTGGAGGAATACAGGCCGGACGAGGTTGTGGCCGGTTTGGACATAGAGGAGTATACGTCCATGCCCCGGGTGATTCAGGCTTGTGAGGCCAGTGGAGTTAAACTCTCCATGATCCCGTTTTACGCCCAGTATATGCCGGCTCATCCCCAATTTGATTCCATCAATGGCCTGCCGATTATCAACTTACGGCGGATTCCCCTGGACAATCTGGGGAATGCTTTTTTAAAGCGAACCATGGATGTGGTGGGGGCTCTGGTTCTGATCGTGCTCACCTCTCCGGTGATGCTGTTCGCGGCGATAGGCGTTAAACTCAGTTCACCGGGGCCAGTGATTTTCAAGCAGAAGCGGGTAGGGCTGAATAAGCGGGAATTTTATATGTACAAATTCCGTTCCATGCGGGTAAACAGCCGGTCTGACAGCGCATGGAGCACAAACTCCGACGACCGAAAGACTGCATTCGGAGCGTTCATCCGAAAGTTCTCCATTGACGAGCTGCCGCAGTTTTTCAACGTACTCAAGGGAGATATGAGCCTGGTGGGGCCAAGGCCGGAGATTCCGCACTTTGTGGAACAGTTCAAAGATGAGGTCCCCCTTTATATGGTCAAGCACCAGGTGCGGCCCGGGATCACGGGCTGGGCTCAGGTAAATGGTTTGAGGGGAGACACTTCCATCAAGGCGCGTATCCAGCACGACATTTTCTATATTGAGAATTGGACTCTGCTGCTGGACGTGAAGATCCTGCTGATGACCCTTTGGAAGGGAATCGTAAATAAAGAAAAACTGCACTGATCCGGAGGAAGGTTAACATGTCGAAGAAAACTCGTAAGCCGGTGCCGGCCGCTGCTGTGCGTCCGCGAAAAGAATTGGTCTGGTTGACGGTAGGCGCTCTGGCGGCGTTCTTGCTGCTGTGTCTGACGAATTCGAACAATATTAAGGTGGTGGCCGCGCTGACTGCTCTGGCCACCATTGCGGCGCTGCTGGCTGGGGGGGACCGTCTGAGGGGGCGCCTGACCTGGGTTGCGGGGGCCGTTGCCCTGTGGGTGCTGATGGATGGGATATCCACGTTATACGCTGTGTCGGGCAAGTTTGCTCTGTATGAATTTTTAAAAGTACTGATTTCATTTGGCGTATTTGTGCTGATCCTGGCCCTCTCCAAAGAGAATGGGCAGGAGACGGGGCGCCGGGCGGCCATGCTCCTGGAGGGCTGTACCGCGTTTGCCGGGCTGTTCAGTATCGACCTGATCTCCACCAGGATACTCAGCGGAGCGGTCCAGGCGTTTTTGGAGATGTTTACCACCGCCTACTCCCAGTTGACCGGCGTGGAGGCTGGGGTGCGTATGACCTCTTTTTTTGACAACCCCAATATCTTTGCCGGCTGTGTGGGAATCGGTGTGCTGATTTCTCTGGGAATGGCTGTGTCCGCGCAGAGAGAGGGGGAGCGCCGGTTCCATCTGGTGTGTCTGGCGCTGAACGCGCTCTCCTTTGTCTTGGCGTTCAGTATGGGCGCCACGGGCATGATCGCTCTGGCGTTTGTGATCTACCTGATTTTAGAGCGCTCCTCCCGCCGCGCCTCTCTGCTGATCCTGATGCTGGAGACGCTGATTTTAACGGTGGCGGCGGTATTTCCGGTGTATATGACCGCTTTTGATGCGTGGGACGGTATCCAGCCGGTTCCCCTGATCTGCGCGGCGGCGGAGGCCGCCCTGCTGGTTGTGGCGGACCGCTTTATTGGACAAAAGCTGTCGCAGCGCCTGGCCGCCCATGGCCGCGCGGTGTTTGGACTGATTGCGGCGGTACTGGCTCTGGCGGCGCTGTATGTGGCGCTGGCAATGAACGTGACCGGCGGGGTGACCTTGGAGGCCGGGGAGGGGCTGCGGCGCTCCGCCTATCCGGACCCCGGGACCTATACCCTTCAGGTGGAGTCTACCGGCGGTCTGTCCGTGACCATCGAGAGCCAGAACCGCCAGGATACCATGATGCACACCAGCACGGTACTTTACCGGGGAGACGCGCAGGGAGCTCAGTTCACGGTGCCGGAGGACAGCTTGGTCCTCTACTTCAATTTCTCCTCCTCGGAGGGAACGGAATTCGACTCCGCGACCTACCAGGGGGATGCCGGGAGCGGTTCCATCAAACTGGGGTATAAGCTCCTGCCCGGCTTTATGGCCAACCGTCTCCAAGGTCTGTTCGCCAACCAGAACGCCATTCAGCGTGTGGTGTTCTTTGAGGACGGCATGAAGCTCTTTCAGCGCTCGCCAATCGTGGGCCTTGGCATGGGAGCCTTTGAGAACGGCTACGCCAGCGTCCAGTCCTTCTACTACACCACCCGGTATGTCCACAACCACTATATCCAGTCTCTGATTGAGACAGGCGTGGTGGGACTGATCCTGTTTTTGGGTGTGCTGCTCGTCTCGGCGGCGGCTGTTTGGAAGAGCCTGCGCCGGGAGGAGTCTCACCCGCTGACCCCCGCCTTAGGGGCCTGCCTTGTGTTCATGGCGGGCCATGCGGCTGTGGAGGTCGTGTTTTCCAGCAACTTCTACCTGCCGCTGGCTTTTGCGGCCTTTGCGCTGATCAGCGTGTGCTGCGGCGGGACGCTGCCCCTGCTGCCCGGCCGGGTGAGAATCCAGACCTGGGCGCCGCGGGTTTGCGCCATCCTGGTGGCGGTCTATACCTGCCTGCTGGGAGGAAACATGATCGCCCAGAATCTGTTCCAGACCCCCACCTACGGCAATATGGCTTTTGCGGCTCAGCTGGACCGGTTTGAATGGAGCGACTATCTCGTCTCTTATGTGTACAACGCGGCCAGCGATGACAGCGCCTCGGATGAGATCAAGGCGAATATGGAGCGGTACGCTCAGCGTCTGGAGCAGGTGGACTCCAACATCATCCCCTATTACCTGGCGGAGTCCTACTTTAATTTGGGGCGGACCGAGGACGCCTTCCGGATGCTGGAGAAGTATGTGACCTATGTGTCCTCCGATCCCCAGACCTGGGAGGACGCGTTCCTGCTGATTATGTCCAATGTGGAGGAGAGCGACACGTTCCGGACCGGGGTTGCCCGAATTTACCGGCTTCTGGAGGAGTGGAACGAGGAAAATATGGGTACCATCGAGCTCAATTCCACCATTATGACATTTATTGACGTCATGACCCGGTAAGCCGCGCTTGCCGCCCGGCTTACGGAGGCAGATGAGAGCAGCTTGTCAAAAAACCGCTGTTGAGTAGAACTCGCCTCGGTTTTGGCGGGGGAGCGCGAGGGGGCGGCAGCCCGCCTCGAGCGGGATCGAATGCCCTGAATGCCTTGCACAGCAAGGCGTTCAGCGAGCGCGGCGAGGACTTTTGCGCCGCTGCGGGGCGCAAAAGTAACGGCATTTTTGCAGGCTGTCGGAAAAGTCCTTGGACTTTTTTGACAGCCTGAGAACCGGACCTTCTTTTCAGAAGGTCCGGTTTTTTTATAAGGCGGTGCAGACGCGCGGATATGCTGCCGGGCGGACCATTGCGCCTCTGCAAAATTTTGGCGTATCTGGAATTTCAAATTACCATTCGAAAATATAAATATGTCTTGAACTTTTTTGGGGACGGTTGGAGGGGCACGGAGGAAAAGCCTTGATCCACAAAGGAAAACAGTGCGGAAAGCATGAAAAACCGGAGGATTTTCCCTCAAAAGGGAGGCGCTTCTTTTTCCGTGTTAAAATTCCATAAGTCCCTTGCGCATCTGGGGGAAGCGTGCTAAAATACAGATGTCGTATTCTATGCGCTGGAGTTTTGCGGCACAAAAAACGACAAATTATCAATTTTGCCGAACTTACGTGTGAGGCAAGACGGCGGAAAGGAGGGATAGTCCATGCGGGAGGATCAGGCGCTCCGGCCGGACGTGCCGGAGCCGCGGAATGCCGCGGCGGACCGCGCGTGTGTGAAGATTACGCGCGGGCTGATCGAGGAGTACATCAACGGGCTGCGCAGGAAGCAGCATCCTTTCGACTCAAGAAAAACCTACCGGCGGGCATTGCAGCTGTTCTGCGACAGCCTTCCGGAGAGTATGGAGGTCGATGGGAGCACGCTGCTCCGGTGGCGGAAGGAGCTTTTGGAGAAGGGCTACGCGGCCCGCACCATCAACGTGAGCGTATCAGTGGTAAACAGTTTCCTCAACTGGCTGGGCCATCGGGAATTTCAGCTGACGGACCGGCTGGAGCTGGAGGAAAGCGAACCATCTGACATCACGCGGGCAGAGTACCTTCGGCTGCTGCGCGCGGCGCGGGAGCAGGGAAAGGAACGGGCATACCTGTGGATCAAGCTGTTTGCGGCCACGGGAATTCAGATTCAGGCCCTGCGCTATGTGACGGTAGAGGCGGTGACGGACGGATATACGGTTCTGCGCTCCAACGGCGCGGAACAGGAAGTGCGTTTCCCGGAGTGCCTGCGGTCGGAGCTGCTGGACTATGCCCGGCGGCGTGGGAGGAGAAGCGGTCCCTTGTTTCTGACAAGGAACGGCGATCCCGTCGGCCGGACCGCCGTCACCGGTGCGATTCGAAAGCTGTGTCCGGAGGCCGGAGTGCCGGAGGAGCGGGGCAACCCCCGCAGCCTGCGGCGGCTCTATCAAAACACCAGCCGCGAGATATACTGCAATTTGGAGCGGCTGGCGGAGCAGGCGATCAACACACTGTTGGAGACGGAACAGCTTTCCATCGGCTGGAGGGTGGAAGGAGTGAATGCCCCATCTGAAATGTCTTAGCATGAAACCATAGAATTTAAGGTAAAGGAGGAAAGAACATGAGGCGAAAATGGAAACGTGCGCTAAGTCTCTTATGCACGTTGGCCATGATTGCGGGGATGCTGCCCGTCAGCTCGCTGGCCGCGGCTGGACCTGAAACAGCTGTATCCGGCGGCATCAACGGGTATGCGGCTGCCATGCAGGCGGACGAGGTTACCAGCGACGGCTGGCAAACTGCTTTCAAGGCAGATGCTATTGATGGCGCTCAGCTGATTGACAGCGCCTACCGCAGCTCCGCCCTCAACGGAAAGATCTGGACGGATAAGTCGGTGTCCATTGGGGACAACAACGACTTTGACGTGACCTTCTCCGCGTTGGGACAGACGTTTGCGGGACAAGAAGTAACATCTACAGAAGTTGCCTACGATGTTATGTTTGTACTGGATCTGTCTGCATCTATGACAAACGGCCAAAGTTCCAAAGGCCGTAATGCAGTAACTGCAATCAATAGTGCAATGGAAACCCTGCTATTAGGTGAAGAAAATCGAAACAATCGCGTCGGCATTGTTACATTTAGTAGTGGTACAGCCCGAGGTATGTTCGGCAGTTCTTATTATATTAATAATGCGGATGAGTTTTTACCTTTGGGGCACTATACAAAGCAGTCTGCTGGGTGGGGCGGAAGCGCGGACTTCTTGACCTACAACGAAAAGCGGGTTACAGTTCAGGCGGTGAACTCTTCTACTAATCGAGAAATCACCGCATCCAAGAGCTTTGATGGTGGCACTTTTACAGAAGGTGGCATTATTCAAGCAATGGATAGCTTGATGGAAGCAGAAGAACCTTCGGATCAAATTGTGCGAAATCCAGTTATTATTTTAGTAACAGATGGTGATCCAACATTCTACCACAGATACCAAGGAAATAACCCCCAGCTTCCTGGAGACAGTACTGAGTTGAGTGGTAATGGTTCTGATAGTTATGGTGAAACCGAAGGTTACTGGACAGTCAAGTCTGCTATTGATGCAAAAGTAAAGATTCAGCAGGACTACCAGACAAAATATGGTTCCCAAAGTACGGCTCGATTCTATACGATTGGGCAGGGAATCGATGAAAGCGATCCCTATGCGCTTGCAATTTTGGAACCGACTACTGGCCATCTAAGCAGTTTCGATAGCGAGGTTAGAAGTCTTTCTAATGCACTGCAAAGCGGAGGATATACGATAAACGGTGATGGCTGTAACTACGCAGATGATTCCTTTATAGGAGCAAATATTGATTTGGAGGAAATATTCCAGACAATTTTTGATTCATTTGGTGACCTCGGCGTAAACACCGACGTGGGCGAATCCACCGGTGAGCGCAACCGCATCACCTACTTTGAGACCCTGGGCGAAGGGGTGCAGTTTACCGGCGAGATGACCCTCACCGTTCCGAAGTACGATATCGTTGACAACGAGATTGTGGATCGGGAACCTGTTACCTACACGCTGACGGCGTACAAAGAAGATACAGATGAGGTGCTGAACCCCGCAGACGGCCCCGATTATCTGGCCAAAGGCGGAGTGGTGACCTTCCGCGATGACAGCCACCAGCAGGAACTGGCTGGTCTGAGCATTACCGTGCGCCAGCTCTCGGACGGCATGCGGCAGATGCAGGTGGACATTCCCCCTGAGCTGATGGCCTACAATGTGTTCATCACCAAGTCGGAGGATGGCCAGCCCGTATACGAATATTACGAGGCCACCCAGCCTCTCCAGCTCACCTACGGCGTGAAGATGCGCGCGGATGTGGAGACGGCCGGAAGCTACCTGGTCAGCGCTCCCACCCGGTCCTATGTGCATTTCATCCCCTCCTCCGCCCAGACGGTGGAAGATACCTATGACATGCCGTACTACTGGCCCGACGGGCAGTTTGCAAGAGACCAGGCTCAGGACGATAAGAACGGGACCGGCGTGGCCGGCGCGTCCGACTACGTCACCGCCGCCACCAAGGGCAACAATAACGACGTGTACATCTACCTGGGCAACAACGGCCTGTACCGGCTGACCGGCAAGACCATGACCCTGACCGTCAAATGGAGTGATAACAACAACCAGGACGGCCTGCGGCCCAGCGACTTGAAGGTCCAGCTGTATGCGGACCCCACTGGTGGTACTGGCGTTGATAGCTTACAGGAGATTGGCAGTGCCGTGACCCTGCCCGCCGCCAACAGCGGGGACGGCAATTCCCTGACCTATACCTTTGAAAATTTGAAGGTCTATCTGGAGGGAACGACCGTCGCCAAGTACTATGTGGCGTTCCTGGGCGCGGACGGTCAGCCGCTCACCTTCACTGAGGTAGATCATGCTGCTCCCTTTACGGACTACACCTATGCCATCGAAAACGAGGGTGCAGACCAGAATGGGAACTACTTCCTCTTTGACGGGTATGCAGACGACGAAACTGCCGCAACCGGTAGTTTGGTGCTGAACCTCACGCATGAGCTCGCTACTGTGGATTACACGGTAACGAAGCAGTGGGTTGACGGTACCGGCGCCTCCGCAACCATGCAGCTGCTGGCGGACGGCGTTGCGGCGACAGAGGACCAGCTGGGTGAGCAGGATGGTACCGTTACCCTGACTGGCGAACCGTGGACCCACACCTGGAGGAATCTGCCCAAGTACAGCAACGGCCACAAGATCGTCTACCGCGCGGCGGAAACGAACTATGTGGGCGGCGGCGGTATCTATTACCAGACCTCCTACCAGTTTGGTAATAATTCTGCGACTGTCACCAATACTGCTCAGAACGCGGAAGCGGCCCGGATGAATTTCACGGCCCGCGTGGTCTGGAATGACGCCAACAACCAGGACGGCGTCCGGCCCCAGAGCGTCACCCTGAAGCTGGTGGCGAAGGTGGACGGTGCGGATGTGTCCGAGGATACCGTGTTTACCGATTTCAGTGAGTGGACCAAGGCGGTTGCATCCAGTGATAGCAACTGGACCACTGTCTGGGAAAACCTGCCCCGGTTCACCACTGGTAATGAGCAGATCACCTACTCCATTGTGGAGATGAACGGCGAGCAGGAAGTTTCGGTAGGCGGTCAGTTGAATGGTGAGTACAAAGTCGCCGCCTACAACAACTTCGGCGACGGCTACATGACCGTCACCAACACCCACACCCCGGCCACTGTGAATATTACCATCAACAAGATCTGGGATGACGCCAACGACCAGGACGGCATCCAGCCCGAGAGCGTCACCGGCAGCCTGTACCGTGCGGAAGGCAGCAGCTATGTCAAGGTGCGGGACTTCGTGATTAACGGAGAAAGCTGGTCTGCCACCATCAACGGTCTGCCTCAGAAGGCGGGTGGACAGGAGATTGCCTACTACGTCTCTGAAAACGCGGTCGCTGAATATAAGCTGACCGCTCTTGGAGATAGTGTGCAGGCCAGCGATGGTAAGACCGCCTATCTTGTCAGCGGCAGTACCGTCACTCTGACCAACACCCACACCCCCGGTACGGTGGACTACCAGGTTACCCTGACCTGGGATGACAACGATAACGCCGCCGGTAAGCGGCCCGACACTGTGACCGTGAACCTGGGGAGCGATTATAGTGTGATCTTGACCGTTGGGGAAGGAAACACTGGAATCACTGCTGTGGATACCCGTAAGCTTCCTCAGGGTGCAGAGGCTGTTTGGGATACCGGAAGTAACACTCTGAAGGTTACCAGACTGCCCGAGTTTGTGAACGGCGAGCAGCAGACCTATCAGGGCTCTGTGGACGTTACCGACTACGACGAAACCATCACCGCGTTCGGGCCGAACAGCGTTAGCTACAAGCTGTCCTACACCGGTTCCACCTCCTACAACAGCCTCGGATTCACCAAGTATTGGGAGGGTAAGTTCGAGGGCGGTTCTGATTACTACGGCTACGACATGCGGCCCAGCACCAGCGAGTATGCAGCTAAGTATCTCACTCTGGAGAAGCGAGTTGGTGAAAGTGGAGAATGGACTAAGGTAGAAAATCCGCCCGCCCCGACGATCTATGAGAACCCTACTGCGAATACGTATAGTGTCAGTTATCAGGGACTGCCCCAGTTTGAAAATGATCAGGTAGTTACCTATCGTGTTACCGAGGGCAACGTGCCTAATTATACAGCGACAGAAAATGCTGTGGAGTTGCAGCAAAACGTTGCAGTCGCAACTTTGACCAACATCTTCACGCTGGACCCAGGTACAGATCCTGGCGGCAACACCTACGGCCAAATCACCGTTACCAAGGTGTGGAACGACGCGGACGCCCCGGAAGGCAAGCGTCCGGTTTATGAGGGCAGTGACCCCCTGGGCATCATGCTCTACCGCGCCACCGACGGCACTCACGCCAACGGCATTGCGCCCAATAAAATTGTTGACAACGGCGACGGCACCTGGACCTACACCTGGGACGCCGGAACCGTCCTCAAGACCGACAAGGATGGAAGCACCATTGACTATGTCGCCTATGAGAATACGGTTCCCGAAAACTACACCGCCACCACCCAGTCCGCCAATGTGACGGAGGATGGCAATGAGGT
>QWCV01003455.1_pt1 | contig 11529 bp, 8 predicted proteins | sample 1972621 | NCBI WGS metagenome assembly QWCV01 (sample SAMN09866699, study PRJNA288562) | Human gut metagenome isolate pre2_stool, whole genome shotgun sequencing... | isolation source: gut | host: Homo sapiens | place: USA: California
CCACGCTCTCCTTGCGGAGAGCGACCAAAAGTCAATTTTCTAATCTTTGACCCGTCCGCGTATTTCTATCCACGCTCTCCTTGCGGAGAGCGACGGGGGCAAGGTCAAAATTGAAAGCAAAGATCTTATTTCTATCCACGCTCTCCTTGCGGAGAGCGACAGCCAGGGTTTGTTTTAAGGATGCGGGCGGCACAATTTCTATCCACGCTCTCCTTGCGGAGAGCGACCGATGTACTAGGCCTGTGTGAAGCCCTAACCATTATTTCTATCCACGCTCTCCTTGCGGAGAGCGACCAAATGTCGTGATCCGCGAAAGCACTTACAAACTCGATTTCTATCCACGCTCTCCTTGCGGAGAGCGACAGCACATCGCCGACCTTATGTGTTTGTGCCCGAATTTCTATCCACGCTCTCCTTGCGGAGAGCGACTGGGCTTGGATGGGAGGTTTAAATTATGATGGAAATTTCTATCCACGCTCTCCTTACGGAGAGCGACGTCTAGATCAGATACAGCCACGGCGTTTCCATTATCATTTCTATCCACGCTCTCCTTACGGAGAGCGACTGGACGGCTCTAAGTCGTCCATTGAAGAGGTATCTATTTCTATCCACGCTCTCCTTACGGAGAGCGACGCAAACCAAGGCGCTTGAAGTCACGGCGTTGTGTATTTCTATCCACGCTCTCCTTACGGAGAGCGACCGAAAACGTCAAGTCATCCCCATAATACAAAAAAATTTCTATCCACGCTCTCCTTACGGAGAGCGACAGCAACATTTTAATAACCTCCCAATAAAGTATGTATTTCTATCCACGCTCTCCTTACGGAGAGCGACGAAAATCGAAGAGAGCAATTAACGGTTTAAGACACATTTCTATCCACGCTCTCCTTACGGAGAGCGACATGCACGCAAACAGTCTGAAATTGTAGAGATAGACATTTCTATCCACGCTCTCCTTACGGAGAGCGACGCGGGCCGTATCACGTCAAAAGGCACGAAGAAATTCAATTTCTATCCACGCTCTCCTTACGGAGAGCGACTCATCAAGCTACAGTGAGTACTTGGAAGAAGGTATTTCTATCCACGCTCTCCTTACGGAGAGCGACGTATTCTGTTTAGGCGCTAAAGCCGATAGCGCGACATTTCTATCCACGCTCTCCTTACGGAGAGCGACAGCAAAAGTGCACAAAACAGTGGAGCACTTTTGCGCATATGAAACAAATTTTATGGAGATTGCATCTTCATGCTGACAGGCAAGGCTGTATTTTACCCTTTCTGCCCCTGTTTTTTCCATATTTTCTGGTGCGAAGGAACCGGGAATTTTATGATTGTCTTCCCCTCGCACTAAGCAAACAAGATTCCATCCTGATCAAAATCCGGGTGCAGACCCACATGCTCGACTTTGCTTTTGTAATGGTTTCCCAGTTGATAAAAGCGCAGGCTGTCCGATTCCGAATCGATCAGTTCGGTCAATTTTGCTTTGAACATCGTGTATTGCGCGGCATCCAGCAGGCACTCAAATACGGAGTTTTGCACCCGCTGGCCGTAGTCTACACAGACTTTTGCTACTTTGCGCAGCCTGCGACGACCGGCGGCTGTTTCAGTGTTGACATCATAGGTTACAAGCACCAACATAACGGCACCTCACTTCCAGAAAAACGGTGGGTACACTTCCAGGTCGCCGCGCAGAGCACGGGCCAGCAAAAGCGCCTGAACATAGGGCACCAGCCCCCAGGGCAGTTTTTCTTTCAAAAACGGATGGGTGATCTCTTCCTTCTTTTTGTTCTGCCATGCGGTCAGGAAAGCTTTGCGGCCATCATCCGTCAGCAGTACGGCACCATTTTCCTGTTTTTGCAGGTGTTTTGCCGTGATGATCTTTTGATTGATGCAGCTGATGACCAGCCGGTCTGCATAAACCGCCCGCAGTTCTTCCATCAGGTCAAGTGCCAGACTTTTGCGGCCGGGGCGCGGGCGGTGCATAAAGCCAACATAAGGGTCCAGGCCCACAGCGGTCAAGGCGGATGCACACTCCCGCGCCAGCATGCTGTAGGCAAACGAAAGCAGCGCATTCACATTGTCCAGCGGTGGACGGCGGCTGCGGCCCTCAAACACAAAATCCTGCTTTTGCTGCAGAATCAGGTCATTCAGGCAGTCAAAGTAGCGCTGGGCTGCCTCGCCTTCCAGGCCGCGCAGCTGTTCCGGATCATCGCTGGTCTGTATCAGCGGCAGCGCGGCGGCCAGCTGGGTGGAGGTGCGTTTCATTTTTTCGACCGGGACACGCTGGGGATGATCGCGGGTTGCGCGTTCCAGCACCCAGCGTGCGTTATACACTTTACCAAGGATAAAGCTCCGGGCATAGCGACAGCTCTGGGCCGGGTCATCCGACACGCGGTACTGCGTCTGACGCAGCAGCACATTGCCGCGTTCTTCCCCCACGGTACGGGCCTGAAATCTGCCATACGGGTCAAAAAAGCAAAGGTCAATGCCCCGCCGGGCACAAGCTCCCATCAAAGCGGGGCTGGCACCCGCGTAAGTAAAGCAGACGATGCCTTCCAGCGTATGCAGGGCATAACGGTGGGTTTCCTGCTTATTGCGGGTAACAACAAGGTTTTCGCCATCCAATGTCAGGTAAGCGTCCTCATTGATGACAAACAGGGTGTTGAGCAGCTTTCTCATGGCGCGCCCTCCTCAATATGCTCCCGCAGATACGCCGCCGGGTCTGCCTGCTGATACAGCGCCGGCAGGCAAAGCTCTTTCAGTGAGCAGGCATTGCAATGCTTGCCGGGTTTGCTTTTTGGGGTATAGCCGCGCGCAAACAGGCGGTTCATCTCATCCGCCATGGTCTGCGCGGTGCTGCGCAGTTCCGGTGTCAGGGAAACATGTTCCCGCTGCCGGGTTTCTTCATAAAAGATTTCCCCTTCCGGCACTTCGCACACCAGCATTTCTTCCAGCGCCATGGCCTGTGCGCAGAGCTGCAAACGATCGGCATCGTTTACCTTGCTGCGGCCATGCTTATATTCCACGGGCATGGGCTGCCACAGGCCGCGGCGGCCCTGCAATGACACGCCGTTTGGATCCTTGTGAAACTCTACCACATCGCAGTCGCCGGTCAGTTTTAAGCGGTGGCTGACGACCCTCATACCGCGGGCGATCAGCAAATCGCCGCGTTTTTCCGTCAGGGTAACATCATGGCAGCGGGTATGCTGCAGGCGGCCTTCGGCGGTGCGTTGGTTTTCGGACCATTGTTGTTCCAGGTACGCAAGTGCCCATTGGCGGCGGCAGAATGCAAAGTGCTGGATGCCAGACATTTGCAGATAGTCATCAGTATTCATCATACACTTCCGGTGTCAATCCGTTCAGGGTATCGCAAGTAATATTATAATCTTCCACCCGGTGTGCTTGTGCCACACTTTCTTTTAGCTCCACATGCAGACAGCGATGGACCTTTGCCGAAGAATACTGTCCGTTTTTGCAGTTATGACGCCACCAATACAGGCGAACCACCTCCATACTGCCATCCGGGCGGGCAGAGGAAATATCGTTTTCAAACAGTGTGCGCAGCGTTTTTTTGATGATTTCTGCATCTTCATCTGTAAAGCCGGTCTTTTCTGCCAGCTGGCAGTTAATGCTGCCAAAGGTTGTGTACACGCCAAAAGCCACACGGTGCTTCATACCCATGGTATCGCTTGACTTCTTTTCGCCAGTCGTACCGTTCACGCTCTTTGTGATCTGGATATCATCGACATCAATCGGATCCACGCTGAAAGCCGGATGAATAGATACCGGGCCGCGCACGCCAACGGAAACACCATCGCCCTTGGATTCTTTCCCCTTAAAGGCAAACACCTGGCCAAAGCTGCGCACATCCAGCCAGGTTTCACAGGCAGCCTTTGCATAAGCATCTTTATCTTTTTCAGCCTTTTTCACTGCTGGGCAGCCGTCTGCACGGTCTTTCAGACTTTTGAAGCCATCATTGCAGCGGTCGTCCGACTGGACAAACACATTCTGGCCAAGGTCCATCATGCGGTTGCGGATCTTGCGTTTCAGGCACACATCCGAAATTTCACCCAGTCCCTCATACGTTTCGCGCGGGCGGTTTCCGTTCAGCGGGTCACCGTTCGGGTTCGCATGGTTTACAGCAATCACAAGTGCAAAGTCGATTTTATTCTGCAGCACAGCCATCTTTTATTCCTCCTGCTTTTTTGCTTTCGCTTTATATTCTGCATTTTCGGCCTTAAAGTCCATCATCTGGTCGGCATAGCCAACCAGATACAGCTCACCAAGTCTTTTGTTCGTAAAGTTTTCTGTGCCAATCTTATGTAATAATTCTTGCATCATCGCATACCTTTGGCTATCCATTCCGTTACGGTTTTTCATTCTGTTCAGGTACGGATTTAATTTTTTATCCAAAAGAAGTGTTGTTGCTGCCGGGTGCAGAGCAAACGCGGTTCTTAAACGTTCTGCATTTGTCAAACGTTTTTCGTTCTCATTTCCTAGCTGAATCAACGCCCGTCTTTCAATCTGTTCTGCACAGGCTAAAATTCTCCCAAACAAATAGTTTCGGTCTTTAATGGTTTCATCAACATTCATCGGATAATCCACCTTCTTATTTCTATGATAGTACCCACGCACAAGGGCGCAGGCAATGTTTTGTGTTTTTTGTTGTTCCCAATAATCCAGGCCAATGCTGTTTGTTGCCCGATCTACCGCGCTGATCATCAAATCCCGCGGGAAGCGCTCCCCATTGGTAATACAGGGAATCAGTCGTTCGATTGTGGCTTGTTTCAGCTTTGCATCCACTTTTTCGCCATAGGCTGCTTTTGCAATGTCCGCCGGGGCAGGCGCACCAACAAAGACAACTTTCTTGATCTTGGGCTTTTTGCCCAGTTCCGTCGGCTCCTCTACACTGCGGTATTCCAGCTGCCATTGGAACGTATCGTGCCAATCCTTTATATTGGCAAGCAACTTAGAGCCCTGCAGTTCCTGATAGTACCGGATGGACAACCGGCCAGGTGTAGCAGAATCCAAAATCATGACCGCCGTTTGGGAATTGTCCTTCAACTGGTGCTGATACCCCAGAATGGCCCGGTTAAACTGCCGTGCAATTTCTTCTTGGGTATCCGCAGGCAACCTTTCTGTATCTTCCTCAAAATCGTCCCAATCATCGCCTGCTAGTGGATTATATTCCTGGGCAATATCGAGAGTATCCCCCAGCACATTGGGTACTGCTTCGTTCTGTGTTCCCCAAACAAGTACAGTCTGTTCCCCTGTATTTACCCCTTGCTTGCTGACCAACCATCGCAAGGCGCTGTGTGCCTTTTGGGTTGTTTCATAACCAATCGAAAGTGCCTGCGCTGCATCCGCAAAGCGCCCGCGGTAAGTATAATTCGTATTGTCATTGCTGGATATCAGCTTTGCACGGTCACCTGGGTTGCGGATCTTATACGGGCTTAATGTAGAAACCGGCATTTTGATTCCCTGAACTGTGCAATAGTCAATATCTTTTAACTGTGTTTCATAAAAGCGGATAAAGCTTTCTCGGACTGTTGTATCACGCGACAAATCAACATTGTCAACACGGAACCGGACAAAAGATTCCGTCTGGTCACTACCGGTCAGCGTATCCAAAATAGGGGGCTTGTCTTCTTTGTTTCCCTGCCATTTTGTTGGCAGAGTTCCATTTTCATCTATAAACAAAATATTTGCCTTGACCAGGTCTGCGATCAGGCATTCTTTTTCCAGGTAGTGCAGGACTGTACACACAGCCGGGTGGGCATAAGGAGATGTACACCACGCTTGTAACTGCTTGTGGTAAAGCGGCCATCCGGATTCTTTACTACCACCAAAAGTGGGATAATCTGCCGCAATATATTGCAGTTTATCCACTAGCGGGTGCGGCACCATGCCGGATGTCCGCGCCGAAGATTCCTCTGTGCAAGGAATGATCGTTGTCCTTTGATCTTGTGCCAGCAAGCCTGCATACTGAAAGTTTCCGTCCTTGTCCAGCTCCACTTCAATGTTGACCTGCTGCGTCGTGTGAGCCACCGGCAGTAGTGGAACTTTCCCAGGCTGCTGCTTTCCAATTTCTGACACGCTATTCTGGTAAGTTTTATAGCAATAGCTAAGCCAGCTCATTTCTGTATCACCTCCCTGTACAAATCATCGCAGTCGCTGACCGTTTCACCCAGCGTAAAGGTCTTCATCTTTTGCGGGTGGATATCGCGCACAATTTCGCATTCTTCCGGGCGGCAAAAACAGATTTTTCCGTTCTGCATTACCGGGTGCCAAAAGCGTTCCTGCATCACGCCTTTCCCGTTTTCGTCCGCATAGGTAATGCCGTGCTCCATTAGGCCTAGGTCCAGGGATGAAACATCATCATAATGCCCTTTTCCCAGGCCAAAAATGCAGGGTTCAATATACCCCTGGCATTCGCGTGTTCCCAAAAAGATATCTCTTCTGCCGCCGCGTTCCAACATACGCTTTGCAATAGCGTAATGTTTGTTTTCATTGCGGTCTTTTTCCAGGTCTGGGCGATGTTCGTTCCATTCAAAATGTGCCCGCACCTGGTAGCAAACATCGGAAAGGTACGTATAGATGGAAAGATCGTTTTTTCCATTGTTATACATAATGGGACGGATGCCTTTGGATTGTCTTTCAATCGGGTTCATCACGCGCAGTTCATCAATTACCCAGGTGAACGTTGGTTTCCAATAGCAGCTTTCATAAATGCCCTTCAATGCCTGGTAGGTGGGCACCGGGTAGCTGAATTTTTCGCCGCCTACGCGGGTAATTGGGTCGCTGAACAGTGCATAACGCCCATATACCTGCATGGATATTGAATTTTCGTATTGCAAAGTCTAACCCTCCTTGTTAAGCAAATTGTATCGGCATAAATCCGGGGCTTGTCTGAATTCCCTTTTCGTCATCGTAATATTCCTTGTTAAGAATTGTCACTGCCCCTTCTTTTACTGTGTACAGTGCGCCTTGATCTGCCAGGCGTATTTTTTCATTTGTTGTAATACCAACGGTAAAGCGTTGTGCGTCCCGCAGCATTTTGGGGGTAAGCGGTTTACTGGACGAAAGTCTTGTTGCCATATCCGCGCCATCTTCCCCATAGGGAACCACCACCGGCGTTGTAATGTCCTCCAAAGCATGGAAATTCCTTTCTGCTGTGGCAAACGCCTGCCGGAGCAAGTAATTGGGGAACTTTTGTTTTCCTGTTGTCGCTTTCCAGGCTAGCACACTTTCCCGATTATCTGACAAAAGGTCAAACAAATTCACTGTTTTTGGGGGAATGTACCCCTTTAATTCAACCGGATCGCCCATCCGTTCCTGTTGTTGGGACTCTGCATAATAAAGCTGGTAGTACCTCAAAATACTTTCCGGCTCTAACAGGTCCGCATCCCTTTGTAATTGCTGCAGCAGGTGCCGTGTGGCTTCCCTGCCGTTGCGCAGTTCCGGAAGTCGATCCAGATTTTCCAGATTGTAGGTTTTAACAAGATACACCGTGCGGCATTTCCTTTCCGCATTGCGGTTGCATCGGCCGGAAGCTTGGGCCACACTGGGCAGCGCAGCCATACTTCGAATGACGCAATCAAAGCTTACATCCACGCCTGCTTCTATCAGCTGACTGCTTACACAGATCAAACGTTCCTGACCGTGTAAGGTGTTTAATTTTTGCTTAACTTCTGCGATAACATCTGCACGGTGCTTTGCACACAGGTGCGTGGTCAGGCAGTAAAGTTGTGTATGTTCCGGCTGGCATTGTTTCAAAGCCTCAAACACCTTTTCGACCGCCGAACGGGTATTCAAGATGATCAAAATGCTGCCATTCTCGTCTTGCTTGCTCCGTACAAATTCTGCGAGTTCTCCTGCCTGAAATCCATTTCCTGTTTCGGGCACTTCAATCTTTGTCCTTCGGAACTGCGCAAAGCGCAGCTGGTAATCCGGGACCAGGTCCACCGGCGATGCAAACCGCAAAGGGTTTGCTACTTCGTTTAGCGCTGGCTGTGTTGCCGTACACAAAACAACAACGCACCCCAAATAGTACGCCAAGAAATTTGCCGCCTGGTTGAACAAGTATGTATGGCAAATGGGCAGGGACTGTATTTCGTCAAACACCAAGATAGAATTTGCCAGTGCTGCCATGCGGCGCACATTCTGCCGCCTGCTGCAAAACAGAGTTTGCAGCATCTGTACCATAGTTGTACATATCACCGGCGCTTCCTGCCAGCGTTCCAGCTGGCGGAGAATTTCGGGGTTCTCTGTATCCAGCACCGCATCCGTATGGTGCTCCAACAGATATTCACTGCCGCCTAATGCCTTTTTGAACTCCTGTACATTCTGTCCGATAATCGACCGGAACGGTGCAACATAGAAAATATGCCGGGCCGAAAGTTTTTTGGCCGCATGCACACAATATCGCAGCCCGGAAAATGTTTTTCCTCCGCCTGTTGGCACATACAAGCGGTAAATGCCCAGCTTTGCACATTCGCCTGCTGTCTTGCATTGCTCCGAAATTTCTGCACGCAAGGTATCTATTTTATGTCGGGGCTGCAAATTGTTCAGGAATGTTTCAACATTGCTTTCTATCAGATCCCATGGCGGAAGCTGCTCCGGAGGAAGGCATCCTTCTTGATTATAATAGTTGCCTGAATCCAACCAGTCTGCATCGATCAGGGCTGCAAACAAAAATCTGTGTGCCAACCCCAACATGACCTGATAGATACAAAGCCGCGGCTTCTTTCCTTCCTGCGTTCGGATTTTCCGCACGAGACATTCTACCTCCTGCGCAGCTTTGGCAAACATTTGCCGTATCTCTGTTTCACTTATGCAATCCGCAAAAAAGGCCCGGCAGCTTTCTTCATATAGCTCTTGAGCCTGCTCTGAATACATATGCTTTATCCAGGGTTCTACTCCACCCAGGTCGAAAACATCCATACGTTCAGAGTGATGGGATCCGATTGCCAATGCTGCCATTTGCGCAGTCAAGCGAGAAGGTGGTGAAGCTGTTTCTCCGCCATAATTTTCCCATAGCCACCGCATTCCGGCGCTGGAATGATTGATTCTTTCGTTTGTCTGGCCTCTCAGATATTTTTGCACGTTGCTATGAGATTTCCCAGCGTCATGGAGCCAGCCTGTAAGACGGCCCAAGTTTTCAAGTCCCAGCGGCTGGCACGCCCGTGCGCAGTACTCGGCCACGTTTTCACTGTGTTGCTTTAGGGATTGTATTTTCCAGACGCCATTGATTTGTTTGGTATGACCGAGTAACATGGTAATCATCTCCTTGTTTCTTTTATTATAGCAGATAACTCATCCCATAATTCGGACTTTCACTCCAGTTCTGCAATCTTTGTCATACTATCCAAATTTATCCATGTAGAATTGTTAGCTATTCCCATTAGCAGATATTTTTGATAAAATAAGATATTATAGGGTTTATGAATTCACTTTCTTATATTACTTCTTCATCTTACCGAAAAATCATTTACGCAAGGAGTGAAAAGCCATGAAAAGGAAGTCATTCTCATTTTCCGCCAGTGTTATCACCGCAATAATGCTTACCGCTTGTGCTGCAGCGCCAGAAAACAAACCTGTTTCCTCCGCTGCTCTTTCCCCGACCATTGAAGCTGTTGCCACAGCTATACCATCCACTAGCAATGCCAACTGGAAGTTACCGCCACAATATGATTTTGACGAGATGATTCCTCTCTTCTCCCGCGAAACCCACACTGCCGGTTACGCCGCTGCCCGAAATCTGTACGCTGTGCGCAAGGGCGAACGCTGGAGCCTGTTTAATGCTGCCAACTGTAATGCTTTTCTGGAAGATTTGTCAGAAAGCATCCCGTACCTGTATGGTGAGCAGGAGCTCTCCATTGGGGTAGATGATACATACGATTACCAGAAGCTGAGTGCCCTGGAAGAACAGATTAACCAGGAGCTGGTTGCCCAACAAATGCCTTTCACAACCATGCTGGGCGGGCACGGCGGGTATGGCATCCAGTGGATTTTAGGTGACAGCCAGATTTACCGTTCTGCTATTGGTGTCTATACATTTAGTGGCACGCCCATCGAACAGGTGTATGCTCCTGATTTGGTTGGCATCCAGCAAGGCATTTGGGATGATGAATATGCCGGTTATCTTGTTGACAATTCTGCACCTTTTGCCGTTGCGGATAAAAACGGTACAATTTTAACCGATTTCGACTACCAGGATGCCTGCATGGCCGGTGAATCTTTAATCGCGGTAAAGGATGCAGCCGGTAACTGGGGATATTGCGACCAAAGCGGTGCTTTAGTAATCCCCTGCATTTATCAGCCGCAGATGAGTTTGTCCATCATGAACGAAACTGTTGAATATCCTTACGCAGACTTATCCGGCATGGTAGTTGTGAAAACCCAATCCGGACAAAAGCTAGTTCTGGATGTTTACGGCAATGAGATAATTTCCGCTGGGCAATATGAAGATTTAGCCCCCGCGCGCGATGGCTGCGTATGGGCAAAACAGAATGGCCTTTGGGGCTTGCTGCAAGTACAGGATTATACCGAAAACAATGCCAACATTATTCTGCCGGATGGATGCGTTGCACCAGATGTAACGCTTAGCCGAATTGATAGCCTTTGTACCTACACCACTGCTGATCATGGGCTGGTTATGCGTAAAGGTCCCGGTACAAATTATGAAAAAATGGATAATATCCCCTACGGTACCATCGTATGGGAATGCGGCTATAGCAGCAATGTGCCTGACTGGGTTGTTGTGTATTACAGTGGGATTTATGGTTGGGTCAGTGATGAATACTTGGCTACCACTATTTATTCCACCAGTAAATAATAAATAAAAAAGCAGGTGTTCATGTAGAAACGATATCGTCCTCCACGTGAATACCTGCTTTTTATAGCTTCTTTTATTATATCTGTTCTGTGCCGCTATTTGTCTCTATATGAAATAAATAGCCGCTATATGCATTTGAATGAAGTGTTCTGTTTGTTTGCTTTTTTACCTAAAAGAATCGCGTAGGAGGCTCTCTTAACTAAAGAGCCGACCTCTCACACCACCGTGCGTACCGACCGGTACATGACGGTTCAACCGTATAAGTGCAAGGACTCGTAGTAGCGCCTGAGGATACTAAAATATCCTGCTTCTGCGAGTCTTTCGTTTGCAATGGAACCTTTTAATACAGGACTACCGGCGATACGCCAATAACCCAGTCTGGAATTGCCCCACTGGTACTATTCCAAAATTCTTCGTTTGAGTTTCATTACTCATCGATATAATCTTTATCGAACCACTCGCCTAGCGAGTGGTTTTAGACATACAAAAAAGCACCTTAGCTTACGCTATGGTGCTCTTCCTGGTGACCCGTGCGGGAATCGAACCCACGTTAACGGCGTGAGAGGCCGCTGTCTTAACCGCTTGACCAACGGGCCATAAAAAAGAGAAGCCGGCATCTACCTATTTTCACAGGCCGTTTCCAGCCAACTATCTTCGGCACAAGTGAGCTTAACTTCTGTGTTCGGAATGGGAAC
>QWCV01003459.1_pt1 | contig 11509 bp, 10 predicted proteins | sample 1972621 | NCBI WGS metagenome assembly QWCV01 (sample SAMN09866699, study PRJNA288562) | Human gut metagenome isolate pre2_stool, whole genome shotgun sequencing... | isolation source: gut | host: Homo sapiens | place: USA: California
CAGACAGGAAGCTGCATAGCAAAAGCGACCAAGATTCCTCTTAGTCGCTTTGCATAGATTTTCTTTTGAATCTTTGTCTAACTTTTTGGGGTCAGTTCATATTTTCCCGTACCGGTTTTATCATGCTAAAAGTTTAGGCAACACCGCACAAAGCCTGCCTTATATCAAAGCATCGTATGATCTTCCGCTGTATCACTTTGCTGCAATACCTCGCTTGCCAGATACAGAGAGCCGCAGATGACGACCATGCCGCCGTCTGCCTTTGCCTGTGCCAGTGCCGTTTCATATGCCTGCTGCAATGACGGAGCAGTGTGCACTTCCGCGTGGTTTTCGAAGCATGCCGCCAGTGTTTCACGCGGGACGGCGTGATGTACAAAATCGTCCACACATGTGACTGTATCCAGCACATCACCCAGTATCCGGCAGGCAGTGGCATAGTCCTTGGTGGAGATCATGCCGCAGATGCCGTGTATTGGCTTGGTGCCTGCGTGTTTCAGCAGTTCCGCCAGTGCCATGACACCTGCCTGATTGTGCCCGCCGTCCAGCAGTACTGTGGGATTTTTCCGAAGCACTTCTGTTCTCGCGGGGACACGCACCTTGGAAAACGCCTCGTTTGCTGTTGCCGCCGTAATCAGATAGCCGTGCATGCCCAGAAACCGAATCACTTCAATGGCAGTCATAGCGTTATACACCTGATGCCGTCCGGACATGTGCAGCGTATAGGTGAAGCTGTGATACTGGAACACAATTTCCTCCAGCGTTTCCGACACAATGCGGCAGTCCTGCATGTTGGGGATCACCAGCTGGGCATTTTTCCGCTTGGCAGTGTCTTGTACCAGGCACACCACGTCCATGGGATTGTCCGTGGAGAGCACCACAGGGCAGCCCGACTTAATGATACCGGCTTTCTGGGCGGCAATTTCCGTCAGGGTGTTCCCCAGCAGTGCCATATGGTCAAAGGAAACTGAAGTGATCGCACAAACCAGCGGCTTCTTTATCACATTGGTAGCGTCCAGCAGGCCGCCGATGCCGGTTTCCAGCACCACAAGGTCGCACTTCTGTTCCACGAACCAGAGCAGAGCAATGGCAAACGTGATCTCAAACTGCGAGCAGTCCTGCGATACCGGACACGCCTGCACCTGTTCACAGAAGCGGCACAGTGCCTCCGGCGGAATATCCCTGCCGTCGATCTGAATGCGGTCGGTATAGTGCCGGATAAAGGGAGAGGTCAGTGTGCCTGTACGAAAACCGGCAGCCGTTGCCGCCCCCGCACAAAATGCCGTCACAGAACCCTTTCCGTTGGTTCCGGCAATATGCACCACCTGCAACTGCTCCTGCGGATTGCCGAGGGCTTCCAGCAGAGCCTGAATGCGGGACAAGTCATGCACTGGCTTGCCGCTTTTCTGATACCCCTGAATATAGGTCATTGCTTCGGAAAACGTCATTGCACTCACTCCCTCATACGTTCACATACCTGCAATCATTACTGCAACGCTGCCATAGACTGCACGATCTTGTCCATTTTCTCCTGTGCCTTTGCCAGCTTTGCCTTTTCTGCTTCCACCAGCTTTTCCGGAGCCTTTGCCAGGAAGCCCTGATTGGACAGCTTCTTGCTCAGGAAGTCCAGATCCTTCTGTACCTTTTCCTGCTCCTTTTTCAGCCGTGCCAGTTCCTTGTCCTTGTCAATGAGTTCGTCCATGGGGATAAAGATGCGGACACTGTCCGTGACTGCGGTGGCAGCGTCCGGCATGTCGAACTTTTCGCCCACTTCCACAGCGGAAGCAGAAGCCAGCTTCTTGAAGAATACCGCGGTGCTCCGGTACAGTTCCGGCTCGGTCGTTTCGATGCAGACACGTGCTTTCTTGGACGGCGGCACCTGCATTTCGGTACGGCGGTTCCGAATCGCACGAATGGCATCGATGACCTTTTCGAACTGTACTGCATCGGCAAAGTCATACTTGGCATCGTAGACCGGATAGGATTCCACAATAATCATGGATTCGCCGTCAGTCAGCACCTGCCAGATCTCCTCGGTGATATACGGCATGAACGGGTGCAGCAGCTTCAGCATGCCACGCATTACCCATACCAGAACAGCCTGTGCCTTTTCCATGGCAGCACCGCCAGCCTGAATCCGCGGCTTGGTCAGTTCGATGTACCAGTCGCAGTAAACGTCCCAGATAAAGTCGTAGATCTTGGCACTTGCCACGCCGATCTCAAACTTATCCAGATTCTCGCCCACTTCCTTGGCAACGGCGTTGAACTTGGACACGATCCAGCGGTCTTCCAGCTCCAGATCTTCCGGCAGTCCGTGGTACTGGAAATCCTCCGGCAGATTCATCATGATAAAACGGGAAGCATTCCACAGCTTGTTGGCAAAATTGCGGGCAGCCTTGACCTTATCATCACTGTAACGCATATCGTTTCCGGGAGCATTACCGGTTGCCAGCATAAACCGCAGAGCATCGGCACCGAATTCGTCAATGACCTTCAGCGGGTCGATACCGTTGCCCAGCGACTTGGACATCTTTCTGCCCTGCTCGTCGCGAACCAGACCGTGGATCAGAACAGTATCGAAAGGCACTTCGCCCATGTTCTTCAGACCAGAGAACATCATGCGGACTACCCAGAAGAAGATGATGTCATAACCGGTGACCAGTGTATTGGTGGGATAGAAGTATTTCAGTTCCTCGGTGTTGTCCGGCCAGCCCAGTGTGGAGAACGGCCACAGTGCGGAACTGAACCAGGTGTCCAGTGTATCCGGATCCTGCCGCATGGGCTTGCCGCACTTCGGGCAGACTGCACTGTTTTCCTTGGTAACAACCATTTCGCCGCAGTCGTCACAGTAGAACGCCGGAATCTGGTGTCCCCACCACAGCTGACGGGAAATACACCAGTCCTTGATATTTTCCAGCCAGTGGAAATAGATCTTGTTGAACCGTTCCGGAACGAACTTGGTCTTGCCGTTCTTGACAGCGTCGATCGCCGGCTGTGCCAGTGGCTTCATCTTGACAAACCACTGCTTGGAAACCCGCGGTTCTACCGTGGTGCCGCAGCGATAGCAGGTACCTACATTGTGGCTGTAGTCTTCGATCTCTACCAGTGCACCCTCTGCTTTCAGATCTTCAACAATTGCCTTTCTTGCCTCATAGCGATCCATGCCGGCATACTTCGGATATGCGTCCACGATCTTTGCATCATCGGTCATCACGTTGATAACTTCCAGATTGTGCCGCAGCCCCACTTCAAAGTCGTTCGGGTCATGTGCCGGTGTGATCTTTACCACGCCGGTTCCGAAGTCCATTTCCACATAATCGTCTGCCACAATAGGGATCTCACGATGTACCAGCGGCAGGATCAGTGTCTTTCCCACCAGATCTTTGTAGCGTTCATCGTTGGGGTTGACTGCTACGGCAGTATCGCCCAGCAGGGTTTCCGGACGGGTGGTCGCCAGTTCCAGATAGCCGCTGCCGTCCTTCAGCGGATACCGCAGATGCCAGAAATGCCCTGCCTGCACTTCATATTCTACTTCTGCATCGGAAATGGAAGTCAGACACTTCGGGCACCAGTTGATGATACGTTTGCCGCGGTAGATCAGACCTTCCTCGTAGTACTTGATAAATACTTCCTTGACTGCCTTGCTGCAGCCCTCGTCCATGGTAAAGCGTTCTCTTGTCCAGTCGCAGGAGGAGCCCAACTTTTTCAGCTGTTCCACGATCCTGCCGCCGTACTGCTTCTTCCATGCCCATGCACGTTCCAGAAAAGCTTCTCTGCCGATGTCCTCTTTTTTGATACCCTCTTTCCGCATGGCTTCCACGATCTTGGCTTCGGTCGCAATGGAAGCGTGGTCGGTACCCGGCAGCCACAGGGTGCTGTAGCCGGACATCCGCTTCCAGCGAATCAGAATATCCTGCAAAGTTTCGTCCAGTGCATGACCCATGTGCAGCTGTCCGGTGATGTTCGGCGGCGGGATCACGATGGTATAGGGCTGCTTCTTGGAATCCACATGGGGCGTGAAGCTGCCGCTGTCGTTCCACATTTTATAGATGCGGTCTTCAAAGTCTTTCGGCTGGTAAGATTTCGCCAGTTCCTGTTTCATAAAGTTCGTTCCTTTCCATTTCGATCACCGATAAAAAAAGCCCCGGCAATCCTCAGAATTGCTCAGGGCGAATCAGCCGGGAAATTTTCCGTCTGCTGTCCGTGTTACCACCTGAATTCGGCAACGACTTGCCGCACTCATCCTGCACGGTTACGGGTGCGAACCGGCACAGACTACCCATTTCCGTCCCCACGGAAACTTCCCCTGTGCTGCTCCGAGGCTACCTTCTCCCACACTGTCCGAAAACTTACACCGACCGTTTTCTCTCTGTCAGAACCAGCGGCGGGATACTCCTCCTCTTCTCTGCATTTCTTGTTTCCTTTATTATATCGGTTTTTGTTGAGTTTGTCAAGGGCGATTTTTGAAAAGCTACGGAAATCCATTTTCATGATAGCCTCTCCGCCGCCGGCTTCACTGTTTCCCTAAAGAATGAAAATGGATTCATGCGGTGTTGTCCAAAATTCATAGTTGACAACTGCACGAAAATATACTATAATAATATAATGTCTAAGCTGGCAGGCAGTTGGTCTGCGGCAGAACGAACATGGCGGCAGGCGGTCTGCACAGACACACTGCCCTGCCGCACGGAATCAAAGGAGCATGAGAATTATGGCAAAGAAGCAGATTTCAAAATCCGGTGCAGCCAAGCTGCGGGAAGAACTGGACTATCTGGTAACCGTCCGCCGTGCAGAAATGGCACAGAAGCTGAAAGAAGCACGTGCACAGGGCGACCTTTCCGAAAATGCGGAATATGACGAAGCGAAAAACGAACAGGCGATCATGGAAGCACAGATCATGGAGATCCAGTACACACTGGACAACTCTGAGATCGTAGACGACAACGCTTCTATCGATGAAGTCGGTCTGGGTTCTACCATTAAGATCAAGAACTTCCGCACCGGCAAGATCGAAACCCTCCAGATCGTCAGCAGCAACGAAGCCAACTTCAAGGAAGGCAAAATTTCTGACGAATCTCCTATCGGCAAGGGTGCAATGAAAAAGAAAGTCGGCGACAACTTCCTCATCGAAGCACCGGCAGGCGAACTGAAGTTCGAGATTCTGGAAATCAGCAAGTAATAGATATAGGAGTGAATCCCATGGCAAATCAGAACACACCGTCCGTTCCGGAACAGGAACAGGACAGCAACACCCTGCGGCAGATCCGTCTGGAAAAGCTGCGGCAGCGGCAGGCAGACGGCAACGACCCGTTTACCATTACCAAGTATGATGTCACCGCAAAGGCAGCATCTGTCAAGGCAGACTATGAAGTCACCGAGGCAAAGTTCAAGGAAGAAGCCGGCGATGACGAAGAAGCTTTACAGGCAAAGCTGGACACCCTGAAAGAACAGCCGATCTCCATTGCCGGACGCATTATGAGCTGGCGGGATATGGGACGTGCAAACTTCATTGACGTGCGGGATTCTACTGACCGCATTCAGGTATACGTCCGCATGAACGACATCGGCAAGGAAAATTTCAAGGAATTCAAGAAGTGGGACATCGGCGATATTGTCGGCGTGAAGGGCTTCGTATTCCGCACCCGCAAGGGCGAAATTTCCATTCACGCAACAGAGATCACCATGCTTTCCAAGTCCCTGCTGCCCCTGCCGGAAAAGTGGCACGGTCTGAAGGATCAGGACACCCGTTATCGTCAGCGGTATCTGGATCTGATCGTAAACCCGAATGTCAAGCAGACTTTTGTCACCAGAAGCCAGATTCTGCGGGAAATTCGTGCTTATCTGGACGGCATCGGCTATCTGGAAGTGGAAACACCGGTGTTGCTGCCTTTGCAGATCGCTGCTGCGGCAAAGCCGTTTGTGACACATCACAACACGCTGGACATGGACATGTTCCTGCGTATCGAAACCGAACTGAATCTGAAAAAGCTGATCGTCGGCGGTTTCGACCGTGTGTATGAAGTGGGACGCATCTTCCGGAACGAGGGCATGGATCCCTCTCACAATCCGGAATTTACCTCTATCGAAATGTATCAGGCATACACCGATTATCACGGCATGATGGATCTGATCGAAGATATGTACCGCACACTGGCAAAGAAGATCTGCGGCAAGGACATCATTTCCTATCAGGGTACAGACATTCGTCTGGGCGAACCATGGGAACGTCTGACAATGGCAGAAGCTGTCAAGAAGTATGCCGGCGTGGACTACAACGACTGGGCAACGGATGCCGATGCAAGAGCGTGTGCCAAGGAAAAGGGCGTGGAAGTCGAAGAAGGCGAAAACGCTACCAAGGGACACGTGCTGATCGCGTTCTTTGACGCATTTGTGGAAGAACAGCTGATCCAGCCGACTATCATCTATGATTATCCGGTAGAAAACTCCCCGCTGGCAAAGCGGAAGCCGGAAAATCCGGCGTTCACAGAGCGTTTCGAGTACTTCATCTATGCCCGCGAAATGGGTAACGCGTTCTCCGAACTGAACGATCCGGTAGACCAGAAGGAACGTTTTGTCAAGCAGGTCGAAGCTCGCCGTGCACTGGGTGATATGACCGGCGAAGTAGATGAAGATTTCGTCACAGCTCTGGAATACGGCATGCCGCCGACAGGCGGTCTGGGACTGGGTCTGGACAGACTGGTCATGCTCCTGACTGACAGCCCGTCTATCCGTGATGTCCTGCTGTTCCCCACCATGCGGCCGCTGCCGAAGCTGGGACAGGAACAGGACGAAGCAGACGCTGAGGAAGAAGAACCCGAAGCATAATGATTTCATTTCTGACAGGCAGATGCCTTTGGGCAATACCGCACAAAAAGCGTCTGGCGACTTTGAAATGAAATTTCCGAACACATGAAACGATAAGGGGGAATTCGTACAGATCGAGGGTATCTGTTGGAGTTTCCCCCTTTTGATTTTCTCAAAAAGTGAGGTCACTTGATGCAGGAAGAAGAAAAACAAAACCATTCTGCCGGCACGCCGCCGGAACAGCCGAAAAAGCACAAAAAGGAAAAGGGCAAATCTCTCCTCGAAACCATGCGGGAAATCGATGCCAAAGAAGCCGAAAAAGAGGCGGAGGCGGAAGAACGCCGGCAGGCACTCCTCGCGGAACGGGAGAAAAAGGAAAAAGAGGAATACGCCAAGAAGATCCAGCAAGACCGCATTGAATTGATGCGGCTGAAACAGGGCATTATCACCGAGAGCGACACCATCTACGAGGAAAAAGAGGAAAAGCCCAAGATGTCCTTCTGGAAGAAACTCGGCAATTTCCTGTACCACAGCAAGTGGTGGCTGGGAATCACCGTGTTTATCGTAGGCGTTTTCGTGTTCCTGATTGTGGACTATGTGACGAAAGTCCGTCCGGATATGATCGTACTGCTGATTACCGACGACACGGAAATGCAGAACCACCGTCAGCAGCTGGAAGAATATCTGGAGCAATTCACCGACGATGAAAACGGGGACGGCAAGGTGCATGTGGACATATACCCCATTCCCGTCAGCGACAACATTGACGACATGGACTATTTCACCGGCAATTCCACCAAGCTTTCCGCGGAATTCCAGATGGGCGAAGCGGTCATGGTGATTACTGATGCCAAGGCAAACGAATACATCATGGCAGACGAAACCCTGACAGACCTTAGCGAAAAATACACTGGTCACGAAAATATCCGCGGCAACGGCTATTACCTGCGGCACACGAATTTCGCCACGAAGATCGACTATCCGGGAAATGTAGACCGCGACCTTTCCATTGGTCTGCGTGCACCGGTAAAAACTTCGGACAGCAAGGAAAAGATGCAGAAAACCTATAACGTGGCAGAAAAGGTACTTCTCCGCGTTATGGACGATCTGGACAACACCACGGAACCGGAGGACATTGTCACCACCGAACCTGCCGAAACGGCAGTTACTACCACCAAGGAGGACTGAATGATGCTGCGAATCGGAAACCACCTGCCCTCGTCCAAGGGCTATCTGGCAATGGGAAAACATGCCGTCAAACTGGGGGCAACCACGTTTGCCTTTTTCACCCGCAATCCCAGAGGCGGCACGGCAAAGCCCATTGCGGAAAGCGATGTACAGGCGTTTCTCGCCTTCGCTGCGGAACACGACATCGACCATTTGGTAGCACATGCTCCCTATACCATGAACCTCTGTTCCGCCAAGCCGGACATTCGGCAGTTCGGGCTGAACATGCTGCAGGACGACATGAAACGCATGGAGTATACGCCGCACCAGTACTACAACTTCCACCCTGGCAGCCACACCGGACAGGGTGCAGAAGTCGGCATTGAACAGATCGCCGATGCCCTGAACCAGACGCTGACACCGGAGCAGACCACCACTGTCCTGCTGGAAACCATGGCGGGAAAGGGCAGCGAAGTGGGGCGTTCCTTTGAGGAGCTGCGTGCCATTCTCGACCGCGTTCAGCTGACCGAAAAAATGGGCGTTTGTCTGGACACCTGCCACATCTGGGACGCAGGCTATAATATTGCAGAAGATCTGGACGGCGTGTTGACCCAGTTTGACAAAGTCATTGGGCTGGACAAGCTGTACGCTGTGCACCTGAACGACAGCATGAATCCCTGCGGTGCCCACAAAGACCGGCACCAGAAGCTGGGGCAGGGCTATATTGGACTGGAAGCACTGGTGCGGGTGATCAACCACCCTGCCCTGAAACATCTGCCTTTCATTCTGGAAACGCCTAACGAGGACGACGGCTATGCCGCAGAGATTGCTCTGATGCGGGAGCGTGCGGAATGAGTGCGGAAAGCAAGGGGAAATGGGGTGCACTGGCGGCGGCTTTGGTATTACTGCTGGGCGGTGGCACAGGCGGATTCTTTCTGGGAAAAGCCCAGACTCTGAAACAACAGCAGCAAGTCATTGACGTGCAGGACTGTACCACCATTTATGCAACAATTTCCCAGATCAGCGGCGGAAAGGTTCGTGCCGACGGACTGGAAGTCAACGACATCAACGGACGGGGCAGCTTTTCGTTTACCCTGTCCGAGGATACGCCGATCACATGGCACCACACCAAGATCGCCCTCTCTGCCCTGCAAAAAGGGTACAACATTGCGATTACCTACACCGGCGGCACAAAGGAAACCTATCCGGTGCAGCTGGAACAGGTAGTCAAGGTGGAAGTGCTGAACGATACCATATAGACAGACTGGCTGGACGTTCCGCATAGATACCGCATGAAATCCTGTTGATTTCTGTACAACACCGACAAATTGCGACGTGTTTTTGTGGAAATATTTTCTCATTTTTTGCGAAATCTCTTGACGAATCGCAAAAAAAAGAGTATAATAAAAGTACAGGCGACACGGTACACCGATTGTGTGCAGGATACATTCTCAGATGTTGATGCATATGCTGAACAGTCTGCACACAGACTGTGGCACAAAGCCGGCAAACAGGCTTGTGCGGTGTTGCCTATGATACATGCGAAAGGAGTATGTGCCCTGTGGCACAGTAGATTGCAAGATGAAAAATATTTTATTTGCGGCTTCCGAATGCGTCCCCTTTATCAAAACCGGCGGGCTTGCCGATGTTGTAGGTGCACTGCCTAAAAGTCTGAATCACAACGAGTATGACGTTCGCGTTGTCATTCCCAACTACACCTGTATCCCGTGGGAATACCGCAGCCAGTTCCGCTATGTCAGCCATTTCTACATGGACTACGGCAGACATGTGGAAAATGTCCATGTCGGTATCATGGAATATGTCTATGAGGGCGTACACTTCTACTTCATCGACAACGAGTATTATTTCAAGTGTGACCGCCCCTACAGCGACTCCACCCAATGGGATATTGAACGCTTCATTTTCTTCTCCAAGGCGGTTCTGGCGGCAATGCCTGTCATCGGATTCCACCCCGACATCATTCACTGCCACGACTGGCAGACGGGTATGATTCCGGTATTCCTCAAGAGCACATTTGCCACCCACAGCTTCTACTGGGGCACCAAGAGCATCATGACCATTCACAACCTGAAATTTCAGGGCGTATGGGACATTCGTCACTTTGTCTACAACACCAACCTGCCGGATTACATGTTCACACCGGATAAGCTGGAGTTCAAGAGCGATGCCAACATGCTCAAGGGCGGTCTGGTCTACGCGGACTACATCACGACCGTCAGCGAAACCTATGCCGAAGAAATCAAGACCCCCTATTATGGCGAACAGCTGGACGGTTTGCTCTGTGCACGCTCCCGTTCGCTCCGCGGTATCCTGAACGGCATTGACTACGAGGTCTACAATCCCCAGACCGACAAAAAGATCGATGTACACTATTCCGTCAAGGACGCTGTGGAAAAGAAAAAGCAGGCAAAGCTGGCTCTCCAGAAAGAACTGGGGCTGCCGGAGGACGAGAACAAGTTCATGATCGCGATTATTTCCCGTCTGACCGACCAGAAGGGTCTGGACCTGGTAGACTGGATCGCCGACCGCATTACCGACGAGTTCACCCAGTTTGTCATCATCGGCACCGGTGAAGCACGATATGAGAACATGTTCCGGTACTATCAGAACAAGTATCCGGATCGGGTTTCTGCAAACATTTTCTATTCCGATCCGCTGGCACACAAGCTGTATGCTGCGGCTGATGCGATGCTGGTTCCGTCACGGTTTGAGCCCTGCGGTCTGACCCAGCTGATCTCGCTCCGCTATGGTACTGTGCCCATTGTACGGGAAACCGGCGGACTGAAAGACACCGTCGTGCCCTATAACGAATACGAAAAGACCGGCACCGGTTTCACATTTGCCCATTACAATGCAGATGATCTGCTGTATACCATCAACTATGCGAAGAAAATCTACTTCGACCACCGCGAGGATTGGAACGACATTCTCTGCCGCGGCATGGAACAGGATTTCTCGTGGAGCAGTTCCGCATTGCAGTATCAGGGCATGTACGACTGGATCCTTCGGGGCATGCAGGATTAAAAGAATATCAAAGGCAATACCGCACAAAAAATCCCCTGACAGACAAGGGGCATGAAATATGTACTATATAAAAGAGAGGACAGACCGGTTGACGGTTGTCCTCTCTTTTGCGTTTGAAGTTTTGACTTGCCCGAAAATAGCAAGCGGCATTTGACATTAGGGAGTGAGTGGTATGGAATACGTAACTTGGTCAGATTTGATTCAGTACAGTATCCTGATCGTTGCTATTATAGCATTGATGCACGATATTTTCCATAACAACGACAATAAACGGAAATAACCGCCCTAAGCTGCTAACTTGGACGGTTATCTCTTGATAGCTTAACATGGGAGCAGACCGTCTACTGGTATGCCCTCTCTTTACTTTTATTATACGCCAGAATGCCGCATTTGTCAAGGGCAATACCGCACAAAGAGCGTCTGGCGACTTTGCACGCCATCTGCTTGCAAATTTCCCGTCATATTTCACAAAAATGCTCGTGAATACATCCAGTAT
>QWCV01005644.1_pt1 | contig 11494 bp, 8 predicted proteins | sample 1972621 | NCBI WGS metagenome assembly QWCV01 (sample SAMN09866699, study PRJNA288562) | Human gut metagenome isolate pre2_stool, whole genome shotgun sequencing... | isolation source: gut | host: Homo sapiens | place: USA: California
GCAAGTTCATCCCCTCGACCCTGCTCGCACTCAAGATCGCACGTACCTTCCGGCAACCGGTCGAAGCGATCTTCCAACTCGAAGAGGAAGATTAGAACCGGTGCAACAAGCACGATAAAGGGCAGCCTCGATCGAGGCTGCCCTTTATACTACGGAATATTATTCGTTTAGTATTCGATCTTGCTCCGACGAACATACCCTTCATACCGCCACCGGGCATTCTGTTCGGCTGCCTGGAAAAGCGCTTCGGCATCCTCCGGAGAAACGGCCTTGAGCGACGTATAACGGACCTCCTTGAGCAGGAAATCGCGGAACTTCGCCCAGTCGGGTTCTTTCGAATCGAGTACGAACGGATTCTTGCCCTGCTCCTCCAACTGCGGATTATAATGCCACAGATGCCAGTAACCGCACTCTACTGCCTGCTTGCCGACCGTCTGTGTCCGGGTCATACCGCCCTTGATACCGTGATTGATACACGGCGCATAAGCGATTACGAGCGACGGACCGGGATAGGCTTCCGCCTCCTTGAGGACATTAAAAAGTTGGGCCTGCGAAGCACCGATCGACACTTGAGCCACATACACGTAGCCATACGTCATCGCAATCGCACCCAGATCCTTCTTGCGGATGCGCTTACCTGCCGACGCGAATTTGGCGACGGCACCCACCGGAGTCGCCTTGGACGACTGACCGCCCGTGTTGGAATAAACCTCCGTATCGAGCACCAGAACATTCACATCCAGCCCCGAAGCCAGCACGTGATCCAAACCGCCGAAACCGATGTCGTAAGCCCAACCGTCGCCGCCGATCACCCATTGCGACTGCTTCACCAGGAAATCCTTCAACTCCAGTATCTGCCGGCAATAGTCGCAGCCGCAAGCCTCCATCATCGGAACCAGACGGGCAGCGACTTCGGCCGACCGGGTCGACGAAACCCGTGCTTCGATCCACTCGCGCATAACGCCCTTCAGCTCTTCGGAGCAACGCTGGCACTGGGCGATAGCCTCTTCCATCAGCATCTGAATCCGATCGCGCAGCTTCTCCGCACCGACATACATACCCAGACCGAACTCGGCATTGTCCTCGAAGAGCGAATTGGCCCATGCCGGACCGCGACCATCCGCATTCTTGCAATAAGGAGTCGAAGGTGCCGAACCGCTGTAAATCGACGTACACCCCGTGGCATTGGCCACCATCATCCGGTCGCCGAAAAGCTGGGAGATCGCCTTGATATAGGGAGTTTCGCCGCAGCCGCCGCAAGCGCCCGAGAACTCGAACAAGGGCTGCTCGAATTGCAGGTTCTTGACCGACTTGGTCTTATCGACCACCTTCTTGTAACCGATATGTTTGGTGATGTAATCCCAGTTCTTCTGCTGTCCGAGTTGACTTTCGAGCGGCTTCATAATGAGCGCCTTCTCCTTGGCGGGACAAACGTCCACACAGTTGCTGCACCCCGTACAGTCGAGCGGCGAGATCTGGATGCGGAACTTATACTCCTTCGTGTCGCCCAATCCCTGTTTCCATTCGGTGCCCGATGCAGCCGCCTCGGTCTCGGTCGCCAGGAAAGGACGGATCACAGCGTGCGGACAAACGTACGCGCACTGGTTGCACTGGATACACTTATCGACCTGCCATTCGGGGACATTGACGGCGATGCCGCGCTTCTCCCATGCAGCGGTTCCGTTCTCCCACGTACCATCTTCACGTCCGTTGAATGCCGACACGGGCAGCAGATCTCCCTTGAGGGCATTGATCGGATCGACGATGTTGCGCACGAACTCCGGACGAGCCATATCCACGCCGTGATCGGCCGGTTTCAGCTCGATATTCGTCCACTCGGCCGGGACTTCGACCTTCACGACTGCGTTACCGCCCGCATCGACGGCCGCATAGTTCATATTGACGATGTCCTCGCCCTTCTTGCCGTAGCTCTTATAGATCGCTTTCTTCATCTCCTCGACGGCCTTCTCGAAAGGAATCACGTTCGCGATTTTGAAGAATGCCGCCTGCATGATCGTATTGGTGCGCGAACCGAGCCCCAACTCCGCCGCGATCTTCGTAGCGTTGATGATATAGAAGTTGATCTTATTCTTGGCCAGGAAAACCTTCATGTGATCGGGCAGCGTCCGGCAGGTCGTTTCGGCATCGTGCACCGAGTTCAAGAGGAACGAACCGCCCGGCTTGAGGCCCTTCAGCACGTCGTACTTATCCACGTACGAAGGCACGTGGCACGCCACGAAATCGGGCGTGGTCACCAGGTAGGGCGAGGTGATCGGCTTGTCGCCAAAGCGCAGGTGCGAAGCCGTGTAGCCGCCCGACTTCTTCGAGTCGTATGCGAAATAGGCCTGGCAATATTTGTCGGTCGTACCACCGATGATCTTGATCGAGTTCTTGTTGGCACCCACCGTACCGTCGGCGCCCAGTCCGAAGAAGAGAGCCTCGAACGTACCGGGCTTCGCCAGCGAAATCTCCTCGCCTACGGGCAGCGAACGGAACGTCACGTCGTCCACGATGCCCACCGTGAACTGATTCTTGGGTTCGTTCGCCTTCAGGTTGGCGAAAACGGCCAGCATTTGTGCCGGCGTAGTATCTTTCGACGAAAGACCGTAGCGGCCGCCGATAATGAGCGGCTTGCGCTCGCAGGGGATCTCCTTGCAGGTGGCGAACGCCTCGACGACATCCATATAGAGCGGATCGCCGTTGGCTCCCGGCTCCTTCGTGCGGTCGAGTACGCAGATGCGTTTGACCGTCTGGGGCAGTACAGCCGTCAGATATTTTACCGAGAAGGGACGGAACAGGTGTACGGTCACCACGCCCGTTTTCTCGCCTTTGGCATTCAGGTAATCGACCGTCTCCTTCAGCGTTTCGGTCACCGAACCCAGCGCAATGACGACATGCTCCGCATCCGGAGCACCGTAATAGGTGAACGGCTTGTAGGTGCGGCCCGTGATCTCGGATATTTTCTCCATCGCCTCGGCTACCATGTCGGGAATCGCATCGTAGAACTTGTTCGACGCCTCGCGGGTCTGGAAATAGATGTCGGGGTTCTGGGCCGTGCCGCGCGTAACGGGATGAGCCGGGTTGAGCGCTCCGGCACGGAACGCCTTCAGCGCGTCGCGGTCGAGCATCGCGGTCAGCGCCGCTTCGTCGATCAGCTCGATCTTCTGGATCTCGTGCGAAGTACGGAATCCGTCGAAGAAATGGAGGAAAGGAACGCGTGCCTTGAGCGACACGATATGCGCGATACCTGCCAGGTCCATCACCTCCTGCACGGACGAGGTGGCGAGCATTGCAAAGCCGGTCTGACGCGCGGCCATCACGTCCTGATGGTCGCCGAAGATCGAAAGCGACTGGGCCGCCAGCGCACGCGCCGATACGTGGAATACGCCGGGCAACAACTCGCCGGCGATCTTGTACATATTGGGAATCATCAGCAACAGACCCTGCGATGCCGTAAAAGTCGTAGTCAGCGCACCGCTTTGCAGCGATCCGTGCACGGCGCCGGCGGCACCGGCCTCCGACTGCATCTCGACTACCCGGACTGTTTCTCCGAAAATATTTTTACGACCTTGAGCGGCCCACTCATCGACAAGTTCCGCCATCGTCGAGGACGGAGTGATGGGGTAAATCGCCGCAACCTCCGAGAACATATAAGCTATGTGGGCTGCCGCGTAATTACCGTCGCATGTGATAAATTTCTTTTCTGCCATTTTTATCGGTATTAGATTGTACTATTTCAGCTGTGAAATCTGCCTGAATCGGCACAAAGTTAAAAATTCCAAACGAAAATTCCGCCATATTTCCGGACAAATATCGCAACGTACAATGTTATAAAAATAACAGTATCAACACCTTCTATCGAAACGCTTCAAAAACAAGGAGAAACGGCCATTCCATTTCGGAGCACGCTTTTTGCAAATAAAATCGTACCTTTGAAAAAATTTGCAACAACGTGATCAACTACCAGAAACATACGCTTCCGAACGGGCTGACGGTCGTCGTGAACCGCGACCGCTCGTCCAAACTGGCCGCCGTAAACCTGCTCTACAAGATCGGGGCCCGCAACGAGAATCCCTCCCGCACGGGCTTCGCCCACCTGTTCGAACATCTCATGTTCCGGGGCACGAAGGCGGTTCCCGACTTCGATACACCGGTACAGATGGCCTGCGGGGAGAACAACGCCTTCACCAACAACGACTACACGGACTTTTACATCACCCTGCCCAAGGACAACATCGAAACGGCCCTCTGGCTCGAAAGCGACCGCATAACGGGACTCGACATCTCGCAGGAAAACCTCGAAACCGAGAAACGGGTTGTCATCGAGGAGTATAAACAACGATACCTCAACCAACCCTACGGCGATATGTCGATGCTGTTGCGGGCCCTGGCCTACCGCGTGCATCCCTACCGGTGGGCGACGATCGGACTTTCGCCCGATCACATCGCCGGAGCCTCGCTCGACGAAGTGCGCGATTTCTACCGCCGTTTCTACCACCCGTCGAACGCCATTCTCTCCATCTCGGCAGATATCCCCGAAGAGCGGACGATCGCCCTGTGCGAAAAATGGTTCGACCCGATCGCGGACAATCCGCAACCTGCGGCATCGCTTCCGCAGGAACCGCCGCAAACCGAATCCCGACGGGAGGAGGTCGAACGCAACGTACCAGCCACGATGATCGTACTGGCTTACCACATAGGCTCGCGCACTTCTCCGGACTTCTTCCTGGGCGATATGACCTCCGACCTGCTGGCAGGCGGAGAATCGGGACGCCTCTATCAGCATCTGGTCAGAGAACAGCGGCTGCTGGGAAGCGTCAATGCCTACGTTTCCGGAGAAGTCGATCCGGGGCTTTTCGTCTTCACGGCCCAGTTGCTGCCCTCGACCACCGTCGAACAGGCCGAAGCAGCCCTGTTGCGTGAAATCGAAATCCTGCAAACGGAGAAGATCGACGAATACGAGCTGGAGAAGATCAAGAACAAATTCGAAGCGAATACCCTGTTCGGCGAGCTTAACGTGATGAACAAGGCGATGAACCTCGGCTTCTACGAGATGCTCGGCGATCTGCCCCTCATCAACCGGGAAGTGACGATCTACCGTTCGCAAACGGCCGAACAGATCGCCGACTTCAGCCGCCGCACGTTCCGTCCCGAAAATCGTTCCACCCTAATCTACCGAGCCAAACAATGAAACAACCGCCCCTGATCACTCCCCGCGAGGTCGATGTACCCCGCGCCCAGCGCCATACGCTCCCGAACGGAGCCTCCCTCTACGCCATTCCGTCCGACGATTTCGAAGTCCTGCGCTTCACGTTCGTCTTCCGCGCCGGATCGTCGATGCAGCACGCGCCTTTCGCAGCCTCCGCGACGGCCAATATGTTGAGCGAAGGCAGCCGCGACATGACGGCCCGGCAAATCGCCGAACGGCTCGATTTCCACGGTTCCTACTTCGAAGTCAATGTCGATCGGGACTACGTATATATCAGTTTCAGTTCGTTATCGAAATTTTTCGCTCCGACCCTCGAAGTCGCGGAACAAATCCTCCTGCAACCGCTTTTCCCGGAGGACGAATTGCGTGCCTATTGCGAAAAACGCAAGCAGACCCTCACGATCGAACGGCGCAAGGTCGATACCGTCGTGCGTGAAATCTTCGCCGAAGCTCTCTTCGGCGACAAACATCCCTACGGCATCTCCTATCCCGAGAAAGATTACGACACGCTCACGCGTGCAGACCTGGAATCACTCTACCGCCGACTCTATACGGCCGAAAACTGTCTGGTCGTATGCAGCGGCCGCATCGGGGAGGAGGAGTTGCAAGGCATCGGCGCCCTGGCCGAAAAACTCCCCCGTGCCGACCGCAGCGCCACAGCCGATTTTCCGGCTCCCCGCAGCGAAGCCTATCGTTTCGTCGAAAGGCCCGACGCCGTGCAATCCTCGCTGCGCGTAGGGCGTCTGCTCTTCACCCGCACACATCCCGATTTCGTCGGGATGCAGGTCGTCGCTACGGTACTGGGCGGCTATTTCGGCTCGCGGCTGATGCAAAACCTGCGCGGCGAGCACGGTTACACGTACGGCGTGGGTGCCGCCATGGTCAATTTCGAGCGGGAGGGTTACCTGGGAATCGCTGCCCAGGTCGGAGCCGAGGTGACGGCCCCGGCACTTCGGGAAATTTACAACGAAATCGAACGGCTGCGCCGGGAGCCGATGCCCGAAGAGGAACTTTCGCTGGTGAAGAACATCATGACGGGCGAGGTGATGCGCATCCTCGACGGACCGTTCGGCATCGCCGACGTGACGATCGAAAACCTCCTCTGCGGCACGAACAACGGTGTCATCGAAGAGAACATCCGCCGGATACAGGCAATCACCCCGGCCGAGGTACAACGGCTGGCCGTCAAATACCTCCGCCGCGAAGATCTTATCACGGCCGTCGTGGGAGCGGTCGATCCATTCACAAAATTATAATATGGATTCTCCCTCAAACGCATCCGCTCCGGCTTAAAAAGTCGGAGCGGATTATAATTTATTTATTATTTACTCATCCGTTTTAATCCGTTCTTTACCCTCGGTGCTATCCACCGATCGCAAAGGAACGTAGAACTTGGTTTGTGTCGGCGTATAAATGCCGAAAGTAATACCGGATACCAATAAATTCAGAAAACTCATATTCGTTTTCACGACATAATCCGGAGCTCCGCCGACATACTCCGCAGCTTCAACTTTTCCGTTTCCGACCGGGATCAATCCTGCAATCAAATGGTGATTCCATTCCCGATTTACCTGAACAAGCGGCTCATTACGCTCCACATTACCATAAAGGATTCGTGTGCTATAACACGAACTCAGTGTCAAAGCAAGGGCTCCAAATACCCCCCCCCATCAAAATTCTCTTCATAACATTTTGTTTTTTTAGGTTATTATACTGAAAATAGCATCATTTCTAATCATTCGGATAAATATGCTCCTCCACCCACCGTGTCAGTTCGACGAAATCGGCAACCGAAAGCTGCTCGGCACGCTGCGTGAAGAAGGGATGTTCCACCCCTCCGAAATCGCCGAAAGCCGCCCGCAGGGAGTTGCGCAACATCTTGCGGCGCTGGCCGAACGAGGCCTTGACCACGCGGACGAACAACCGTTCGTCGCAGTCGAGCCGGTCCACTCCGTTGCGGTGCAGACGCACGACGGCGCTCTTGACTTTGGGCGGCGGATTGAACACCGTTTCATTGACCGTAAACAGGTACTCTATGTCATACCATGCCTGCAACAACACGCTCAAGATGCCGTACTCCTTCGAGCCGGGAGGCTCCGCCAGACGCACGGCGACCTCTTTCTGGATCATCCCGACGCACTCCGGAATCAAGTCCCGGTTTTCGAGCACCTTGAAAAATATCTGGGACGAAATATTGTAAGGGAAATTGCCGATCACACGCAGTCCTTCGGGAAACAGCAGTCTATTTCGGCGCCGTATGTCACGACATCCGTCCGTTTCAGCAAAAATCGGGTCAGAACACCCATGCCGCATCCCACCTCCAACACCGGACACGGTTTTTCGGACGTACCGCCGCCCAGCGAATCGCATATTTTGCGGGCAATATTGAGATCGACCAGAAAATGCTGGCCCAACGCTTTCTTCGCTCTTACTTCACTCATTCGTTTCGGTTGAATATCTTTCCCGGAGTCTCCATCCCGGACTCTTCCGGCACAGAGCCGATCTTCTCCGTCTCTGCCGACGGCGACCGCTTCGCGCCTACCGTCCGGCACCTCCCGGAGCGGACGCCCTCTTCGGCCGCTTATCGGAAGCGTCGTACCCTTTCTCCGAACACCGTCGGGTGCAGGACGCGCACCCGTTCGATTCCGCTCCGACCACAGAAACGGCCCGAAGCCGCATCCGTCGGCCGGCATATTTTCCTTCACCGGACCGGCTCTCGCCCAACGACACCCCTCTGCCCTGATTTACCGGCCGCAGAAAGCTTCGGACTGGCCTTTCGGACGACACAATCATCAGAGGTATTTCTTCACATCCTCGACATGCTTGCGAGGTTTCTTGTGAAATTCGTTGTAAAACATTGCGACGCCCGCGACGACGAAAAGCACCGGAATAATCAGGTTTGCATAATGACCGTCGTGCAAGCACCAAACGACATTGATCGTAAGCCACATGATCGTAGCCAGCATAAAAATCAACGCGACGGTCGCCGTCTTCTTGTTAAATTGTGCGTTCTTCTTTTTCATAGCTTCTCGATTTATGGTTAAACGATTCTCATTTGCTTTTTTTCCGCTCCCGCTCCCTGCGCCGATAATCCAGGATGAGGGCCGCCAGACTCCCGCCGAGCGCCAGCACCAAAAGTGCGCCTCCGGAGGTCGGATGTACGAACAGACATACGGCCATCACCACGATCATGATCGCTATGGATGCCATCAGTATTACCCTGAATCGCTGCAATCTATACCCCATATCTGCATAAGTTCGCGGGATTTCCCGCACTCTGTCTATAATAAGGAACTCTTCTGCCCGCCCCGTCAGTTGCCCTGTTCGCACATGAACTTGATACGTACCAGCCGGATCTCCTCCTCGGTATAGTCGCCGCCCAGCTCCTCGATCGCCTCGTCGAGCGAATCGCTCTGGGCATCCTCCTTGAAATAGAGGTAAATATCATTGGATTTATCCTCGTCGATCACCTGTTCGATGTAGTAGGAAATATCCAGTTTCGTTCCCGAATTGACAATCCCTTCGATCTCGGTCAGCAATTCGTCGAAATCGAGGTCTTTGGCCCGGGCGATATCCTCGAAATCCATCTTGCGGTCGATGGCCTGGATGATGAAAATCTTGTTGCCGGACTTGTTGCCCACCGACTTGACGATCATATCCTGCGGGCGGACGATCTCCTTCTCCTCCACATAGGTGCGGATCAGGCGGATGAACTCCTCGCCGAACTTGCGGGCCTTGCCCACACCCACGCCCGAGATGTTCTGCATCTCCTCGATGGTGATCGGGTACTGGATCGCCATATCTTCGAGCGACGGATCCTGGAAGATGACGAACGGAGGCAAATCATGCTGCCGCGCCACCTTCTTCCGCAAATCCTTGAGCATCGAGAACAGCTCCTCGTCGGCTGCCCCTCCTTTGCCCGTAGGAGCCACCGCATCGGTCTCTTTCTCCTCCTCGTCGTAGTCATGGTCGAGAGTTATATAGACCGGACGGGGTGCGGCGATGAACTCTTCTCCTTTGGCATTGATCGACAGCAATCCGTAATTTTCGATGTTCTTGTCGATAAGACCCATAATCAGCGCCTGGCGGATCACGGCTCCCCAATAACGGATGTCATGGTCCGCACCGGCCCCGAACCATTCGCTCTTGTTGTGTCCGTAACTCTTAATCAACGCGGTATTCTTACCGACCAGCACGCTGGCCAGGTAATCCGCCTTGAACTTGTCCCCCAGGTCGCGCAACGCCTCGAGCGCCATGCGAAGCGACGCCTGGGCGTCGATCTTGGGTTTGGGGTGGAGGCAGTTGTCGCAGCAGCCGCAGTTCTCCTCGGGATATTCCTCCCCGAAATAGTGCAGCAGCGTCTTGCGACGGCACATCGAACTTTCGGCGTACGACACGGTTTCGAGCAGCAGCAGCTTGCCGATCTCCTGCTCGGCCACCGGCTTGCCCTGCATGAACTTCTCCAGCTTCTGAATATCCTTATAACTATAAAAGGTAAGGCAGTGTCCGTCGCCGCCGTCGCGTCCCGCACGCCCCGTCTCCTGATAATATCCCTCCAGAGACTTGGGAATATCGTAATGGATCACATAGCGCACGTCGGGTTTGTCGATACCCATGCCGAAAGCGATCGTGGCCACGATCACGTCGGCCCGCTCCATCAGGAAGTCGTCCTGGTTGGCCGCACGTGTCTGGGCATCCATACCGGCGTGATAGGCCAAAGCCCGGATTCCGTTGGCTACGAGCAATTCCGTAAGCTCCTCGACCTTCTTGCGGCTCAGGCAGTAGATGATGCCGCTCTTGCCCTCGTGCTGCTTGATGTAACGGATAATCTCCCGGTCCACATCGTGCTTGGGCCGGATTTCGTAATACAAGTTGGGGCGGTTGAACGACGACTTGAATACCGAAGCGTCGCTCATACCCAGGTTTTTCTGGATGTCCATCTGCACCTTGGGCGTAGCCGTCGCCGTCAGGGCGATCAGGGGCGCCGTGCCGATTTCGTTGATGATCGGACGGATGCGGCGGTACTCCGGACGGAAATCGTGCCCCCACTCCGAAATACAGTGCGCCTCGTCGATGGCGTAGAACGAAACCTTGACCTTGCGCAGAAACGCCACGTTGTCCTCTTTGGTGAGCGACTCCGGAGCGAAGTAGAGCAGCTTGGTCCGCCCCTCCAACACATCGTTGCGCACCTGCGCGACAGCGCTCTTGTTCAGGGAAGAGTTCAGGAAGTGAGCGATTCCCGCATCGTTAGAATAGGTGCGCATGGCATCCACCTGATTTTTCATCAGGGCGATCAGCGGCGATATGACGATCGCCACGCCGTCCATCAGCAGGGCGGGCAACTGGTAACACAAGGACTTGCCGCCGCCGGTAGGCATCAGCACGAACGTATCTTTTCCACTCAACACATTGCGAATCACGGCTTCCTGATTCCCCTTGAATGAAGAGAAGCCGAAATATTCTTTCAGTTTCTCGCGCAGCAGGGAATCTTCATTTTGCTTCATAACTCTTCTCAAACACAAATTTCAATGTAAAGATAAAAATAATTCGGAAAAAAACATAACTTTGTAAAAAAATTTCATAAAAAATGCGTCTTTACACCAGCGAGCTCGTCAAGAAATACAAAGCCCGCACCGTGGTGAACCACGTTTCGATCGACGTGAACCAGGGTGAGATCGTGGGTCTTCTGGGCCCGAACGGAGCCGGCAAGACCACGACGTTCTATATGATCGTCGGCCTGATCAAACCCAACGAAGGCCAGATCTTTCTCGAAGACGACAACGGCCAGGTAGCCGAACTCACCAAAGAGCCCGTCTATCGCCGGGCCCAAATGGGTGTGGGGTATTTGGCGCAGGAGGCCTCGGTTTTCCGCCGTTTGAGCGTCGAGGATAACATCAAGGCCGTTCTGGAGATGACCGATCTGAAAAAGGACGAACAGGCCGCACGCTGCGAAGCGCTGATCGAAGAGTTCCGCCTTCAGAAAGTACGCAAGAGCCTCGGCATCCAGCTGTCGGGCGGCGAGCGGCGACGTACCGAAATCGCCCGCGCCGTGGCGATCAACCCGGCCTTCATCCTGCTCGACGAACCGTTCGCAGGCGTCGATCCGATCGCTGTCGAAGACATCCAGAGCATCGTCGCTACGCTGAAGAACAAGAATATCGGCGTCATCATCACCGACCACAACGTCGATGAAACGCTGGCCATCACCGACCGTACCTACCTGCTGTTCGAGGGTAAAATCCTCAAGGCGGGTTCGGCCGAGGAGCTGGCTGCCGACCCGATGGT
>QWCV01003472.1_pt1 | contig 11486 bp, 9 predicted proteins | sample 1972621 | NCBI WGS metagenome assembly QWCV01 (sample SAMN09866699, study PRJNA288562) | Human gut metagenome isolate pre2_stool, whole genome shotgun sequencing... | isolation source: gut | host: Homo sapiens | place: USA: California
GAGTGTTCCACTATCCTCCCCATGTTCCTTGTTACTTATCAACCATATCAGTTCATTATAAAAATCTTAGATTTTTGTCTTGACAACTGAGCCACTATAAAGTGACTCTAATCGTCTCTTTTTTATGTTTTTATATAATTATTTCAATCCACACTTCCGCAAGGGAAGTGACGGCGATTTGCAGTCCGCAACCAATATTATAGCAATTTCAATCCACACTTCCGCAAGGGAAGTGACTGTGCTGCCGCTGTGACTATCCCCGGTAAACTCTATTTCAATCCACACTTCCGCAAGGGAAGTGACTCGTTTAATGTACTGTGTTCCCGATCAGTATTGAATTTCAATCCACACTTCCGCAAGGGAAGTGACGGAGCCGTTTTTATAACTTGTCCAATCCTCGCCTATTTCAATCCACACTTCCGCAAGGGAAGTGACAGATGACAAGCCGTGGCTTATCGATGATTTGAAATTTCAATCCACACTTCCGCAAGGGAAGTGACAAAATCGTGGAGCGTATATAAAGAATGCCAGTGAAATTTCAATCCACACTTCCGCAAGGGAAGTGACTTCTTCTGCATCAATATCAAGTTCGTCATTCCATATTTCAATCCACACTTCCGCAAGGGAAGTGACTAGGCTGTTTTCCGTTTTTTATTGCTTGTTCAGTATTTCAATCCACACTTCCGCAAGGGAAGTGACCATCATCTTCTGTTCCTGTTCTTACCACAACAAGCATTTCAATCCACACTTCCGCAAGGGAAGTGACAAAGCCGTCTTTACAGTTCCCTCCCACTCTTCCGAATTTCAATCCACACTTCCGCAAGGGAAGTGACAAAGCACCCGATCAAAAACGTATCGTCATTCTCATTTCAATCCACACTTCCGCAAGGGAAGTGACCGTTCCGAATGATATGTTCCCGGCATATCTGGATATTTCAATCCACACTTCCGCAAGGGAAGTGACGCACTCCATCCGATCCTGAGCCGACAGTATGGCAATTTCAATCCACACTTCCGCAAGGGAAGTGACGGAGACAATGGAGATGATGACCCGGAAGATGGCATTTCAATCCACACTTCCGCAAGGGAAGTGACGGTGATGAGGTAATGTATGGACTGGGCGAAAAGAATTTCAATCCACACTTCCGCAAGGGAAGTGACCTGACCCCATTGGTTACAGCCCTCGTTCCGATCGTATTTCAATCCACACTTCCGCAAGGGAAGTGACCTCATCCAGATACGCACCGGCAGCAGTCAATCCATTTCAATCCACACTTCCGCAAGGGAAGTGACGGCGATGATCCAGCAAGCCATGATGGGAGACGTATTTCAATCCACACTTCCGCAAGGGAAGTGACCAGGTTAACCGAAGAAGGCTTTTCAATGATGTCGATTTCAATCCACACTTCCGCAAGGGAAGTGACCTATGCTCTGCTGTCTCAATCACAGCATCTTCCGATTTCAATCCACACTTCCGCAAGGGAAGTGACGTTCGCCCTGCGTGATACATTTGGTTATGATATTCCGATTTCAATCCACACTTCCGCAAGGGAAGTGACTGAAGGAGCATTTTTCCAATGCTTTTGAGGGGATATTTCAATCCACACTTCCGCAAGGGAAGTGACCTGACTGTTACGATCCACGGCAACGGACGACCGATTTCAATCCACACTTCCGCAAGGGAAGTGACCTGTTCCATCCTGCACAAACAATTCATTTGCACATTTCAATCCACACTTCCGCAAGGGAAGTGACCATCATCTTCTGTTCCTGTTCTTACCACAACAAGCATTTCAATCCACACTTCCGCAAGGGAAGTGACGGTTCACATGGATAAGAACAATGCGAAAACAAGGAAATTTCAATCCACACTTCCGCAAGGGAAGTGACATGTTGTGAGATTCTAGCGAGGTTGCAGAACGATATTTCAATCCACACTTCCGCAAGGGAAGTGACGTAGAGGATGTAAACACTTAGAAAAATGTTTTGATATTTCAATCCACACTTCCGCAAGGGAAGTGACGATAGGTGCATTTGTTACGTTGTGGAAAACAAATATTTCAATCCACACTTCCGCAAGGGAAGTGACTAAATGCACAATTGAAATGCCGACATACAAAGGTATTTCAATCCACACTTCCGCAAGGGAAGTGACTGCAATATTTCACAAAAACATCTGTCTATTTTTATGAAATATCTATAAATATATTTGAATTTACTTTCGTATACTATTGAAATACTCTGTCTATACAAAAAGCACATTCAAATTTGTTTATTTTTACAGGTGCGAGTCTCCCGGTAATTTTATGTATGCTAGACACTCGCACCTGCAAATTATAAGAATAAAGGCTGATCGACTGCAATTCCTCGTTCTACACCTATATGCTCTATCTTGGTCTTATAATTATTTCCAAGATAGTAGAATCGCAAGCTATCTACTTTATCATCAATAATCTCTGTTAACAAAGATTTTAACGTCACACTTTGTGCCTGATCCACAATGCACTCAAATACGGAGTTCTGTACTCTTCTCCCATAGTTTTGACATTGTTTGGCTACTTTTCTAAGTCGCTTTTTTCCGGCTTCATTTTCTGTATTTACATCATATGTAATCAACAACAGCATATTTCCACCTCATTTCCACAGAAATACAGGATAGCCATCTAAATCTCCACGTAAATACCTTGCAAGCAACATTGCCTGTACATACGGAACCATCCCCCATTCAACTTTTTCTTTCAAATATGGATGTGTAATAACTTCTTTTTTCTTATTCTGCCACTCAACTAATAACTTTTTCCGCAAATCATCCCCCATCAAGACAACTCCATTTTCTTTTTGGGAGAAGTTTTTTCCATTCACAATTTTTTTATTGATCAATGACAAAACAAACCGATCTGCATACACACTTCTCAGTTCTTCTATTAGATCTAATGCCAATGATACTCTCCCCGGTCGGTCTGTATGAAGATATCCGACATAAGGATCCAGTCCTACCACTTCTAACGCAGATGTAATCTGATTTGTTAATAAGGTATATACAAAAGATAACATCGCATTTACATTATCTTTAGGCGGTCTTTTATTTCTCCCCTGAAAATTAAATTCTTTTTTCTGTTGTAGAATCAATTCATTGAAAACGCCAAAATAAATACTGGCTGCTTCTCCTTCATAACCTCTCAATTGGTCTTTCGATTCTGCATTCTGTATATACTGTAACGATTCTTTTAAATGCAAAGATGCTTTCTTCACGCCTTCTACATCTATCTGCATTCCGTGATCACGAATTGCCCGTTCTAGTACCCATCTTGCATTATAAACTTTTCCCATAATACAATTTTTTGCAATTGTGAGACTTATTTCATCATCTTTGCTACTTTTATACTGTTGTTCCCGTAAAAGAACATTTCCCTGAACCTTCCCAGTTACTCTTGCCAGAAATTTCCCCTGAGGAGTGAGATAACAAAGTGAAATATTTCTTTCAGCACATGCTCCCATTAACGCCGGACTGGTTCCCCGATATCCAAAAGAAACAATTCCATCCAAATTGTGTAAAGGCAATCTTCCCAATTCTTTTTTCTCATCGTATACAACCAGATTTTCTCCATCCAATGCCAGATAACTATTCTCAGAGGTTACATATAAGGTGTTTAATAATTTTCTCACTGCTCGTCCTCCTTCAGTGCCTGTGCTATATAATCAGAAACTGATATCGTCTTTTCTAATTTGGGAAGACAGATTTCCTTTAAAGAGCATGAATTACAAGCCTTACTCTTTTTGACTTTTGGCGTATAACCTCGCTCATAATACTGATGCATTTCCTGAAATATTTCTTTTACTTCATCACGCAGTTCCTGTGAAAATGTAATATTCTCTCTTCTCCTCGTTTCTCCATAATAAAGTGCCCCTTCAGATATTGTAGTAGAAAACATTTCTTCCAGACACATTGCCTGTGCTGTTAGCTGTAATTTATCTTCGTCCGTTATCTTAGGCTTTCCTTTTTTATATTCCACAGGAAAAACAGAATATAATCCTCTATGACCAGACAATGTAATTCCATCTTCGCATTTATGAAATTCTACCAGGTCACATTCCCCACTAACTCCAAGCTCTTTCGAGGAAACCGGAAGTGCCCGAACAAGAAGTGTCTCTTTTCTTTTTTCTTTTACACTGGGATCATGGACTTTCTTATGCATTAATTCACCAATAACTGTATGAACATTTTCACTCCACTGCTGCTCAATATGGATCAAAGCCCATTGCCGTCGGCAGAATTTAAAATGCTGTATCCCCGACAACATTAAATATTCGTCTTCTTTATATGCCATCAAATCATCCTTTTCATCTCAACTGAATCTGGAATCATTTCCTCGTGAATCTGAACTGTATAATCCTGATATTTTCTTGGATATTCAATTTCTTCTTTTTTTCTTAATTCGACTGCATCAAAAAGCTTATATGCCGGACAATCCCCCAGTTCCTTGCTGTGCTTAAACACAATAAGCTCCCGGACAGCCATTTTCCCTCTTGCAGCTGAATGATCATTTTCAAACATATTAATAATTGCCTCCCACAAAAGATCTAAGTCTTCCTCTGAAAATCCTGTCACTTTTCTGGCCAGATTCGCTGAAATATATCCTTCCACTCGATACAATCCATACGGAACAATATTTTTTCTTCCCATTTCAGTACTCTTATTTTCAGCATCTTTTTCCGTTGTAATTGCAACTCTTGTAATCGTAACTTCCTGACTGACAATCGGATCGATACTTCTTGCAAAGCCAAGCTGTACCGGTCCCCTTACCTGTCCACAATTCAAAGAAGCTTTTACAAAAGTGGTCATAACTGCACCAAAGGTACGAATATCATAGAAATTATCACACATATAATCTCTCAGTTTTATATCCACGTCTTTATCTGATTTTTTTAATTTCTTCAATGCTTCGGTAACTTTTTTGTCCTCTGTTTCTGTAATTCCAAGGCTTTCACAGGCTTCCCGGTCGCTTCTGTTCAACGGAACATCTTCTTTGATGTAGATTTTATAACCTTTTGCATCTTCCTTTACTGTTTCCACATAATTACGGATTTTTCGCTTCAGACACACGTCTGTAACCAGTCCCAATCCACTTTCCGGATCTATTCTTGGCATATTACCAGAATCCGGATCTCCATTCGGATTTCCATTTTCTACATCAAACAGTACCACAAACTCATAACGATTTTTAATTGCTTCTCCCATTTACTTGTCCTCCTTTTTTTCGTACTTCTTTTGTATCTGATGATAATATCCTAACATGAACCTTCCCTGCTCCTCTAATGATAATCGCTTCGGAATTCCTGCATTTTCTTCTGACACATCTAATTTTCCCATCAGATCAGCCAACACTTTTTCATAATATATTTTTCTGGCAACTGATTCCCGGTCTATTTTCTTGATATGACTATTTTTCAATTTTATCAGAACCGGAAATATTGATGCTGGTGTTGCACATGCAGAATTAAAATATCTGTCTCGAATTGTTGCATTAATTCCAGGATTCGCATCCTTTTGAATTGATTCCAGTACTGCAAATATTCTTCCAAGTACATAGGAAGTCTCTATACACTCTTCATTTAATCCCATACTATCGTCTCCTTCTTTCCATCCACGGTTTTTAATTAAAAAGGCTTTTATAATTGCCGCTCTTCCATAAGTAACATTTCCCTGTTCGGCTCTTATTCGTATCAGCGTATCCGTATATAAGCTTTCTGGATATCTTGAATCTTCCAGAATTGCTCTTAATACCATTGATGCCATATTAGGAACTGGAGTTTTATCCTTTGACTTCTGATTCACTGTTTCATCCAGCATCTTCTTTACTCCCAGATATTCATTCTCCACCCAGGAAGGTTTTACAATTTCCATTCTCTGATAATGTCTGGAAATATTCTTAATAATGGTTCCAAATGAATTTTGATAAAAGAACCGAACTGATAATCTAGCTGCATTTGGTGCAAGACACAGGATATAAAATGGCTGATTCGGATCTAAGTTGATATCCTCAAGGTCTACCCATAATCCCTTCTCTAAATTTCCAAATACTTTTCTCATTTCTTTCTGATTATCCGGCTTGGGATTCATCCAGGACAAAAATGTCTTTTGATATTCTTCTTTTCCTGATTCTGCCCAGAATACAATCATGGAATCTCCTAATGGAAATTGATATTCTCTTTGACTCAATAAATAATTTAATGCTGTTGTGTATGCAAACCCCGCATACTTTCCGACCGGTGCATTATAACTTTGTTCTTTTCCATAAGACTCGAATGACGGAGCATTAAATGACACAAGTGCTGCTCCACTTGACTGTGCTCCCGGAACTCCTTTTATTCCTCTATGAATACGTGCTATCTCTGTTTTCTGTCCTGTCACAAGACAGATTCCTTTCTTTCCACTATTTTCTTTTACTTGCAGCTTGTCCCATAGCTTCTTTATTTCATCGTCTTCCTGTGCATAAATCCCTTTCATACTAAAGATAATATTTCCGCCTTCATTCAGTTCTTCCCAATGTTCTTTAATCACAGGATTCTTCTTTGCCTGTTCCGGATTCCAGTTTTTAAAGTAAAGACAGATTGCTTTCGCCATTTCTCCCTCTGCCTCTCCAAGAATTGCTAAGTGCTTTTCCCTTGCCGCATGAAAGCAGTCTATAACTCTCTGATTTGTTCCTTCTGCATCAATTCCAAGAAAATACTTGGCATTATCACATAAAAAGTTAGAAGCAATCCCTGAAGATCTTGTAACCATTTCCGGTACATTTAAAGGTTCGGGAACCCATACTTTCTTCTTGCCTCTTTGCTCTTCCTTTTTCAATGAAATAATCGTTTTTATTGTTCCATCCGCATTTAATTCTATTGCATGCGATACTTTTGCCTGACACCAGCCTGGTTTTGCTGCTTTTCCCTGCTGTACGAGTTCCTCGTAATACTTTACCAATGCCTGCAGAATCATCTGATCACCTCACAGTTTCGTAAATCCAGCACTCCTTTTCTCATGACTGCTCTGAAAAACATCGGCTGTATTTCATCCGGATTACTATAATCCATATCATACAACATAAATCCCAGATCCTTTTCAGGCACTGTATCATAACTGGTATGTATCTCTTTTTCTTCACATAAACAGAACTGAGCCGGAAATTCTCTGCACCCAAAATATGGCATATGATAGCACTCTCCTCTTTTTAAACGACGCATGATAATATCTTTAAATTTTCCAGGATTGTCCGATGCATTTGCCTTATTCGTCATTTCAAAATGTGCTTCTATGATATAGCATACATCACATAAAATTAGAGAGGCTCTCTGAACAATGTCTTCTTTTGTACTAAGATAAAGTGGTTTATCTGCCCCATTATACACTTGCAGTACATTGCTGGCAGATATCTTGCTTTTTACTTCATTTCGCCTGACACTTGTAAAGCGGATTGGATTCTTAACATAAATCTTATCAATAACCCATTTCAGACCGGGATGCCAGTATATTGCTTCCAGAATTCCACGTGCTGCCGAAGGTGTCATAACATCATAAGAACATCTTTCAACCTTCATCTCCGGTCTTGAGAACAAAGCATAATCCCCCCACACTTTTACTTTTACACCTATGCCCATCTATAATACTTCTCCTTTCTTATAGCATGCTGCAATATAATCCCGCGGCTGGTAATAAAAATCTGTATTATAGTCTGATATTTTTTCATCTATCCACGAATGATAAACTTCCCATAACCCTTTTAAAATATCAGAATCTTTATAACTATCCTCTATCAGGCGTTCATACACTTCACCAATATCCCAATAATCAGGAATTCTATAACGGCACTCAATTACATTATCAAAATTTCCTGTTGTGATCTTACATTCGGTTACGAATTCATGTGCAACCTTTTCAATTGGTTCACAGTGCAGCACATCCGCATATTCATAGATTCTGTCTATGTTCTCTTTGCCCAGGGCCTCTGTTATTTCACATCTGGTTTTCTTTTTTAAACGTCCCATATATTCAATCAGACTGCACGTAAAAAATAAATTATTATTATTTTTTGTTCCCATTTACTGCCTCACTTCCTACATACTGTAATGTATCTAATGCTGATATCGTATGAAAGCTGATCTGATGTGTCGGATGATTGAATTTAACAAGTTCCCAAAAGGCAGCTCTTGATATTTTCCCATCTATAAAATTCTGTACATAATTATAAATGGTATCGTCCGCCATTGGTCCCTCTACAATATCATAATCATGCGATTGTCCGCTTCGACAGGCAACAATAAAATCCAACCATTCTTCTGTCATTTCTTCAAAGATCAAATACTTTAATTTTTTATCCGGTATATATTCATAACAATTCACATATCCTTTGCGTCCGTAACGAGTTGCCCATCGTTCCGCCTGTTCCTGCATCCGGGTACAATAAAAGCCGAAATAAAAATCTTTGTTATACACTGCTTTCCTTATCTCTGGAAATTCTACAATCTCTTTGCTTCCATGGTACAAAATCAAAATTCTTCTCCTCCTTCCGATTACATAAAATTGCTAAATTACACTATAAACTCTATTTACTAAAAATATAGTATCTACTTATACTATTTTCATTCTTTATAAAATCACTATACTACAGTTTATTTTGGTAATCAACATCTTTTATTCATTTTAAATTCCATTGAAAATACTTTTTCTTGAAATATTTCCTATAACCGTTTATACTTATGTTGTCTGGTATTCCAGTGGATTGAAATAATGGTATTTTTAATGAAAAAGCTGAGGGGGTTGTCGCGACAGTCCCCTCTCTTTATTTCCGTAAGCAATGAGCCAAAATCTGTACTAGCACACAAAAGACCTTGCAACTGCCTCGGTAACTTGAGGAACTCGCAAAGTGTGTTTCTCAAAATCCACAATCCATATCACACAAAGAACGCCATTCCATCCTCTAATGAAAAATCCAGTCCATATTCTTCTGAATACTGCTCTCCATCAACCAACTCATAAAAATCCTGCATCTCTTCTGATACTGGTCTGAGCATACCTGCTCCATTCAATCTGTCGAAAAAGCTGTTTTCTAATTTTGCATTGTCATATATCTGAATGCAATACTGTCCTGCTTTCCGCATTCTTTCCCTCGTTACTCCTTTAATTCGTAATTCCTGTAATAATTCATCTGCTTCAGGCTCCCTGTTGATAAATATAGTCTTTGTATTTTCTTCGATTAATTTAAATTCCTTTGCAACTTCTGCGAAATTACATTCCATCTTTTGAAATTCATCCATAATCTTTTTCTTATCCAGACTTGTGCCTCTATAGTGGTATAGTCTTGTAAAATAATCATGAATCGCTTTTAAATCTGCTATATCAGTATAATCCTGTAAAATCCCTTTGGATACATCAATCTGTTGCCTTTGGTTTGGTACACTATAAGACTCTTCTAAGTCAAATATATAAACCATGCTTTCTGACAATTCTCTTTTTCCTTCACGGTTACATCTTCCCGCTGCCTGTATCATAGAATCAAGCCCCGCTATCTGACGATACACTGTTGCAAAATCTAAATCTACTCCTGCTTCTACAAGACTTGTAGAAATCACAATGCATTTCTCATTATTTTTTAATCGTTCTCTTATTCTCTTTAACACACGTTTTCTGTGCTTCGGATACATACTTGTTGACAGATGATAGATTCCTTCTCCTTGTAATTCTTTATAAATCATCTGTGCTGCTTTTTTCGTATTTACAATACATAATGCATTATTTTCCTTCTTCAGTTTTTCAAGCAGATCATCCTCTCGTATCCTTCCCAGATTCTGATAATTTACGCGTTTAAAAAAAAGGAATTGTTCTTCCATTCTTGGACATAATTCTTTTATTAACTCATTTTTAGAAAAAAACGAATCTAATGCCGGCTGCGTTGCAGTACATAATACTATGCTGACAGAATAACTGTCCACCAATTCCTGAAGCATCGCTATACAAGGTTTCAGATAATCCATCGGCAGCATCTGTGCTTCATCGAATATAACAACACTGTTCGCAATATTATGTATCTTCCTACATTTCGAGGATTTATTTGCAAATAATGATTCGAAAAACTGTACATTTGTTGTTACCACAACAGGCTTGTCCCAATTTTCACTTGCAAGCTGCATCGGTTTAAATTCTTCTGAGCTTTCATAATCTACATTATAATGATTCTCCAGAACATTTTCCTCACCAAGTATTTCTCGAAATACCTGGGCGTTCTGTTCAATAATGCTTGTATATGGAATTACATAAATGATACGATCCTTATGATTCTTTACCGCATGTTCCAGAGCAAATGCAAGAGAAGCAACAGTTTTTCCACCCCCTGTTGGCACTGTAAGACGGAAAATCCCTTCTTTTTGCTTTCCCTCTTTTATACAATGACTCAATATCTCTGTTCTTCGACCATTTATTGTGTCTGCATCTGTATTTTTCAACCATTCGGAAATATGATTTTTCAATCTATTCTGTAAAGTTACCATGGTCTCTCCCGAATTTCTTCCTGTATCTCCATTTTTCATGAATGATTCTGTGTCCAGAAAATCTGCATCTACAAGACATGAATACAACATTCTGATAAATGTTCCCAGTGAAAAATCCATATTTCTGTCTTCTTTAAATTTAATCGGTTCCGTATCCAGATCTGGAATTTCGACCTCATCTTTATAATCCTGATAGTCGCAGATTTTTTTCTTCCATCTTCCACATAAGCTGGAACTTATTGCAGTATTTCCATAATCAGGCAGTCCAGCATGATGACCTGCAATGCAATAACTTAGAATGGGATAATAACCTCCAAGTTCTTTACAGACCTGAGCTCCTGCCGTAGCATGATCCACTTTATCATTTGTATTCTCCTGTATTTTTTTCTGAAATTCTTTCGAGTATTTTCCGATATCATGCAGCATTCCACAGCAATAGCCCCATTCTCTTTTTCCAAACTTTTCTGCAAAGTTCCCAGCTCTCTCTGCCGTTCCTTCCAAATGTTCTTTTACAGTCTGTACTCTTTCTCCATCTTTATGTGCGATATATCCCATTTTATTACCATCCTCTATATCTTCTCCATTATTGTTACCCTGTCATTTTAAAGAACATCCTCACTTACACGGTTACATATTTCTCCGCTTCTTCTTTGCATTTCAACGTATTTCCATGCCCAATTACATATTTCATACATTCTTTTCCCTGCTCTTCTTTTCCGATTCGGTAGTAACATACTCCCAGCAGGAATCTGCGTGTAACCTCATAATAAAGCAGCTTTTCCGTATCATTTTCCAGTAATCTTACTGCTGCCTCATCTTCACCTTTCAGCATCAAATTTTTTGCCATTAACAGCGGATTCTTCTGAAATACTTTCCCTGCTTTTTCTAATGTAGCCGAATAACCTGCCGCATCTTTCTCCTGATATTTCTTCGACAGTTCGAGATTCGTCATG
>QWCV01003475.1_pt1 | contig 11471 bp, 10 predicted proteins | sample 1972621 | NCBI WGS metagenome assembly QWCV01 (sample SAMN09866699, study PRJNA288562) | Human gut metagenome isolate pre2_stool, whole genome shotgun sequencing... | isolation source: gut | host: Homo sapiens | place: USA: California
GTTTTTCCCACCAGAGAATGGGGTTCCAAGGGGAAGGAACCTCCTTCCCCTTGGTGTTCTTTCCCCTATTTCTCCAAAGAAATAGGGCCCCGCCCGGGAGGGCCAAGTTCCCTGCCCGTTCCAACGGCAATGGAAAAAGCCCCCCACCCCCCTGCCCGGCGGGCATCCCCCTACTCTCCCTCCGGGGAGGTTTTTTTATGGGAACAGCTTAAGAAAATCTTAAACATTCCCCTCCTTGTTTCTTAAGGCTTCTTTCTCTATGATACTCTCAGGAGGCGACGGGTATGTACAACATCTTAGTCTGTGACGACGAAAAGGACATTGTGTCCGCACTGACCATCTACCTCACCACCAGCGGCTACCAGGTCTTCCCTGCCTATGACGGCACCGAAGCCCTGGCCCTGCTGGAGAAGGAGGACATTCACCTGGTCCTGCTGGACATTATGATGCCCCAGCTGGACGGCATTGCCACCATGACCCGGCTGCGGGAGAAGTCCAATGTGCCGGTGATCCTGCTCACCGCCAAGTCCGAGGACACGGACAAGATTCTGGGCCTGAATGTGGGGGCGGACGACTATGTCACAAAGCCCTTTAACCCGGTGGAGGTTCTGGCCCGGGTGAAGTCCCAGCTGCGCCGCTATCTCCAGCTGGGGGGCGGCACGGTGCGGCCCACGGCCCTGCGTCTGGGCGGGGTGGCCCTGGACGACCGGACCAAGGAGGTCACCCTGGATGGGGAGCCGGTTTCCCTCACCCCTCGGGAGTATGAGATCCTCCGGCTGCTCATGCAGAACCCCGGCACCGTCTTCTCCCCCAAGCGGATCTACCGGACCGTGTGGGGGGAGGAGCCCTTCGGGGTGGAGAACGCGGTGGCCGTCCATATCCGTCATCTTCGGGAAAAACTGGAGATCAACCCCTCGGACCCCCGGTACATCAAGGTGGTCTGGGGACAGGGGTACAAGATGGAAGGGGGCAAACTATGAAAAAATACCGTACGAAACCCTGGGCCAAGGGGCTTGCCTGCGGGCTGTTCGTGCTGGCCATGACTGTGAGTGTGATCTGCTTGGGAAACGTGCGGTGGCTGGCATACCACGGTGGCTATCAGTGGGAGGGCACCCGGCAGCTGGTGGAGGAGGAGGAAGCCGTCTGGGTGGAAAACCTGACCAATCAGCTGGCCGATGGCTACCGGAGCTATCGGGACGGGGACCAGAGCCTGGATGTCAAGAGATATGTGGAGGATGAGAACTTCTTCTTTACCATCAAGGACCTGGAGGGAAACACCCTTCTGGCCAGCGACACCCTGGGCGACTACCGGGAGAAAACCTCCTGGTCCATGCAGGTGGGGGGCACGGTCCAATGGAGTCATATTGACCAGTATTACGACTCCTATGAGGCCCGGGACCTTGCCTTGGACCAGTTGGGCAGCACGTATGAGGAGCTTCAAAATGTGTCTTTGGTAGAAGATGAGGAAGGATACCGCCTCACCGCGGATGTTGCCCGCACGGTGGGCAAAGAGACGGTGGTTTTGACGGGCTTTCTCCGGTCGGAGCTCTCCCCCACCGGACAGGTCTATCAGGGCATCCAATACGCGGAGAATATGGGCTTCTACCGGTATGAATTTTTGGCGGGGGCCATCCTGGGCCTGGTGCTGGGCCTGCTCAGCTTGGGATTCCTGCTCTGGTCGGCGGGGCTGCGCCAGGAGGGCTCGGAGGAGGTTTCCCTCCGCTGGATGGACCGGGCCATCCCCACGGACCTGCTGATCGCGGCGGGGGCGGCAGTTCTGCTGCTTGGGTTTCTGCCGGTGGCCTGCTCCAGCGGCTGGGGCACCTCCCTGGTGGCCTTCGGGCCCACGGTGCTGACCATGGCGCTGATGGGGGTTGTGCTGGCCATGGCCCTCTCCCTGGTCCGCCGGAGGCGAGGGGGAATTGGGAAGGAGAACCTGTTCTTCCCCCGCCTGATCCGGCCGGTCCGCCGTTGGGGCAAGGCTCTGGGGCGGCGGACGGGGGAGCTGCTGAGAAAGCTGCCCCTGTTCTGGGCCGCCGGCCTGGGCTTCCTCCTGCTGTGCTTCCTGGAGGGCCTGTGCCTGATGGGCTGCTATTACGGCGGCGGCTGGGTGGTGCTCTGGCTGCTGCTGAAGGTGCTGGAGGGGGGACTGGTGCTCTTCGTGGTCCTCTCCATGCGGACCCTCCAGGCGGGGGGCCGCCAGCTGGCCGCCGGCCATCTGGACTACAAAGTGCCCACAGAGCACCTGCGGGGGCCCTTCCGGGAGCACGGGGAAAACCTGAACAACATCCGCCAGGGCATCCAGCACGCGGTGGAGGAGCAGATGAAGTCGGAGCGGATGAAGACCGAGCTCATCACCAACGTCTCCCACGACATCAAAACCCCCCTGACCTCCATCGTCAGCTATGTGGACCTGCTGAAAAAGCAGGCGATGCCCAACGACCAGGCCCGGGAATACCTGGAGGTTCTGGACCGCCAGTCCGCCCGGCTGAAAAAGCTCACCGAGGACCTGGTGGAGGCCTCCAAAGCCTCCACGGGGAACCTGACGGTGGACTTCCAGCGCACCGATGTCAATGTCCTGCTCACCCAGAGCGCCGGGGAATACCAGGAAAAATTGGCGGCCAAGGGGATGGACCTGATCCTCACCCCCGCCCCGGAGAACCCAGCCATTTCCGCCGACGGGCGGCTGCTGTGGCGGGTGTTTGAGAACCTGCTGAGCAACATTCACAAGTACGCCCAGCCGGGGACCCGGGTCTACCTCACCTGTGAGGCGGGAGAGAACCAGGTGACCACCACCTTCCGCAACATCTCCGCCACCCCGCTGAACATCTCCGCCGACGAGCTGATGGAGCGGTTTGTCCGGGGGGATGCGTCCCGGAACACCGAGGGCAGCGGCCTGGGCCTGTCCATCGCCCGGAGCCTGACCCAGCTGCAGCACGGGACCTTCTCCCTGACCATCGACGGGGACCTGTTCAAGGCGGCCCTCACCTTCCCCCGCATCCCCTGAACAAGTACGGCAAAAGCAGCTGTTCAAGAGAGAATCGCCGTGGTTGGAAACAACCACGGCGATTTGATTTGCCCGGGGCCGCCCTGTGGCCCCGGGGACAGAAACCATGGGAAAGGGAGAAAACTTTCCTATGTTTTGCCTTGACGGGGGCCGGGATCACAGGCTATACTGAAAGGACTTCCCGTGGGCCCGCCGCCGGGCGCCCCTTTTTGTCAGGAAGTTCCGGGGAAGTTTCCCCCACGCCAGGGTATCCTTTGGGTATGCGACCGTGGGAAAGAGGGGGATTCTGTGGATTGGAAAAAACGGCGGCGTATTTTGTGGGGCGCCTGGGCTCTGGCCCTTGGTCTGGCGGTGTCCGCGTGGTTTGTCTCTTTGCCGGACGTGCCGGCCCTGCCGGCCGGACAGACGGCGGCGGCTCTGCCGCCCAAGGGATATCTGGCCCTGACCTTTGACGACGGCCCCTGGCCCAAGACCACGGAGGCCCTGCTGGACGGCCTGGCCCAGCGGGGGGTCAAGGCCACCTTTTTCCTGGTGGGAGAGCAGGTGGCCGACCACCAGGACACCGTCCGGCGGATGGCGGATGAGGGCCATCAGATTGGCCTGCACACCTGGCACCATGTGTCCCTGCAGGGGATGACCCGGGAGGAGATTGCGGCCCAGCTGGGCAAAACCCAGCAGACCATCCAGGCGGTGGTGGGCCCGGAGGAGCTGATGCTCCGGCCGCCCTACGGCTTTGTGGATGAGACCCTGAAGCAATGGGCCAAGACGCCAATTGTCTGCTGGTCGGTGGACACCGAGGACTGGAAGGACCAGAATGTGGAGCGGATTGTCCAGACCGTCACCCAGCAGGCGGAGGACGGAGATATTATCCTGATGCACGATATTTTTGAGACCTCTGTCACAGCGGCCCTGGCCTGTGTGGACCGGCTGATGGCCCAGGGGTACTATTTTGTCACGGTGGAGGAGCTGTTTGCCCTGCGGGGGGAGGTTCCCCAGGAGGGCGGGGTCTATCTCAGTCTGCCCCCCAAGACCTGATTCCATCCGTGTAAGCTCTGGAAGGAGGAGATGGCAGATGAAAAAGATCATTGGGGTTGCCCTCATCCTGGTGGTGGTTCTGTTCGCCCTGCCCTTTGTGGTGCGGCAGGCCCAGGACACCGGCCAGGACCCCCAGCCCACGGCCCAGGAGGAGGCTGCCCTCCCCGACAGCGGCCACACCCTCCGGGTGAAGGGGAGCGACGGTCAGGTGACGGAGATGGACTTAAACCAGTACTTATGGGGGGTTGTGGCGGCGGAGATGCCCGCCTCCTTCTCCCAGGAGGCCCTGAAGGCCCAGGCGGTGGCCGCCCGTACCTATGCCCTGAACAAGGGCCCTTCCTCCAACCATCCCGACGCGGATCTGTGCACCGACTATGCCTGCTGCCAGGCCTGGATTGCCCGGGACAAGGCCCAGGGCAACTGGGGGGACAAGGCGGCGGAGTACACCAATAAAATCACCACCGCCGTGGCGGAGACGGGCAACCAGGTCATTCTCTACCAGGGGCAGCTCATCGACGCGGTCTTCCACTCCTCCTCCAGCGCGGCCACCCAGGACGCGGTGGAGGTCTGGGGCAACAGCGTGCCCTATCTCCAGAGTGTGGACTCCCCCGAGGGGGAGGGCGTGCCCAACTATGAGAGCCAAGTGACCCTCACCACCCAGGAATTCAAGGACGCCTTCCTGAAAGCCCAGCCCACGGCCAGCCTGGAGGGCGACCCCGCCAGCTGGGTGGGGACCATCGAGCGCACCCAGAGCGGGAGCGTCCACGCCATCACCATCGGCGGGGTGACCGTCTCCGGGGCCCAGGCCCGGCAGATCTTCTCCCTGCGCTCGGCGTCCTTTGACGTGTCTCTGTCCGGGGATACCTTTACCTTTTCCGTCACCGGCTTTGGCCACGGCGTGGGGATGAGCCAGTACGGCGCCGACGCCATGGCCGAGGAGGGGAAGGGCTATGTGGAGATTCTCCAGCACTACTACACCGGCGTGACGGTGGAGGAGTGCCCGGCGGAGTATCTCCCCCAATAGAGCCAAACCAGGCGCCCGGCCGCGGGGATTCCCCGCGGCCGGGCTTTTTTGTGGGAAAAGGGTTGCGCTTTGGGTCGAATCGGGTGTAAGATAGCATCCATTAAAACCTTCCGGGGCGGTGTCTCGGGAGAGATGTGGAGAAGGAGGCCCCTTATGATTCGTGTCTTGTTGTGGGATGTGGATAACACCCTGCTGGACTTCCCGGCGGCGGAGCGCCGGGCCCTGCAGGAGACCTTCGCCCAGTTCCGCCTGGGCCCCTGCCCCGAGGATCGGGTGGAACGGTACGCCGCCCTGAACGCCAGCTACTGGCGCCGGCTGGAGCGGGGAGAGATTACCAAAGCCCAGCTGCTTCCCGGCCGGTTTCAGGAGTTTTTCCAGCGGGAGGGCATTGCCTGCACCGACTACGACCAGGTCAACGCCGCCTACCAGTGTCACCTGGGGGACACGGTGGTCTTCCTGGACCAGAGCTATGACCTGGTGCGAGACCTGCGGGGCCGGGTCAAGCAGTACGCGGTTACCAACGGCACCCGCACGGCCCAGGAGCGGAAGCTGGCCCGCTCCGGCCTGGGGGACCTCTTTGACGGGGTGTTTATCTCGGAGGTGGTGGGGGCGGAGAAGCCCAGCCTGGACTTTTTCCGCCCGGTGCTGGAGGCCATCGGCCCCTATGACCGGGAGGAACTGCTCCTCATCGGGGACTCCCTGACCAGCGACATGGAGGGCGGCAGCCGGGCGGGTATCCCCTGCTGCTGGTACAACCCCAAGGGCCTGCCCCGCCCGGACCGCCCTGTGATCCGGTATGAGGTCCGCAATTTGAACCAGGTGCGGGAGATTGTGGCGGGGAAATGCTGAGGAACAGGGAATGGGGGCTCTGTTATCATGTAAAACAACCGGATGCGCTACAAGAGTAGCGCATCCGGTTGTTTTGAAAGAAGTTTTTAATAGAGAACTCGGAAAGAACCAGACCCGGGCTTGTCATAGGTACTAACGCGGGCAGAATAATACTGACCCTTGTCAGGGAAAATATGGCACTCACCATGGACAGGGACCCGTAGCTTGTTCTTTAGCTCGACACCATTTGCATTGGCAATTCCTATGTTGCATGTTGCCCCGGGAAGAGAGTCAACAATCACAGCGAATGTTTCGACTGTGGTAGACCGAAGCTTAATCATTACCGGTGTGGGGCGGGAAGCGTTATACTTAGGAATGTAGTAATTTGGAATTTTTGCAACGGACGGTGCAATGGCCTTTGTCAATGCCAGTGGCTGGGAGATGGAGAAAGAGGGGGTTTCAAGGATGGAATTCTCAAGCGTGGGGAGATCCCACCCTGGGAACAGATCAGAGAAGAGAGGATCATGTTCGATTGAACCATCTGGATAGACAGTGTAGTCATTGGGATCTGTGGTCCAAGACTGACTATGGATGATAAGATCCCTGGCGGCTAAGATATCATGCTGTAAGGATTCTGGAGCTGAATAGAGGTCCATATAGGCATATGGGGCAGCTGCGGACAATTCCGGAGAAGAGAGGATTTCTTCCTGTACTTTATAGGGCGCTTTGCTAAAGTTTTCTTGGGCTTGGGGACTCATGCCGAGGGAATTCTCAGAGGATGGTGTGGCGGCAAAAGCGATAGAGCAAGAGGCGAGTGTGCAAATTATCAGGACAGCTGCAAATGAATTTTTCAGAAAACGCATGATTACCTCCAAATTTAGACATTGTTGATAGGGAAATGGGGAAAATAGGATAATCCTCTCCTTTCATGCAAAATTTTCTTCATAGAACCATCACCCCCCTTCGTAAAACGTGTGCGATAGAGCTGCTTACTTAACTCGCTCCCAGGGAAACCCTTGTTCCACCAATTACCAGTGCCGTAATATCAGAGGGGGAGATCAGAGGGTGGAACTGAAAGTACGAGTAGTATTGCGGATTCTCCTGGCCGCTGGCGGATAGCCTGCCGGTGGTGTACTGACCGTTGGAGGCATCCAGGGGCAAAGTGCTTCCATTTTGAAGAACCAGGGAGACCGGCCAATCGGAGGCCGGCGCACCGGTGCTGATGACCACGCAGGAGAAGGGGGATAGGGAAATGCTCTCAATGTTGCCGCTCCCATCCGGCAGGGGAAGGGCTGGCGGGGTTACTGTAATGCCTGGATCAATATGAGTCAGATGCCAAGTCAGGTGCCAGGTGCCCTCAGCGATGGGGATAAACTGGGGAGAAGAAGAGACCTCCCAATATCCAAGGCGCGTAAGACGAAGGTGGACTGTCCCCGAAGACATCGTGCCAACCGGTGTGTAGGCGTAAGCCACGGCGGTTATTTTATGAGGCGTTACCTCTACAATATCGTTGCCAAAGATACTGCTGCCAAGTGGCGCTTGCAAGGGGAGAGAAGACAGGTCCAGGAACCCCTCCATATGCCAATTTTTTTCGGGGTCTAAAACGATTGACTCCGGTGTTGTCACCTCATAGAGGACATAGAGCCCGGAACTGTTTGCCAGGGTCTGGCGAATCGTGACGGAGATTCCTTGGTCGGAAACGGTGGTTACGGGGTTCTCAATGGCGCTTTCCAAAAGGGCGCTTTCCCCGCTCTGAAGATGGAAATAGGCGGCCAGCTTCTCATGGAGCCCCAGATTCACCGCCAGCGCCGTCCCCGCCACCGCCAGGCACACCAGAACAGCGGCCAAAACCACGGGGTAGCGGCCCAGCCGGCGCCGTTTGGCCGGCCGGCGGGTCTGGAGCTCACGCCAGCCTGCGTCGGGGTCAAAGGCTGCCCCGCCCGTTTGCCGGTCCAGCTGGTCCAGAATGGCCCGGATGGCGTTTGGGTCCGGGGTCTCCCGGGCCATTTCCTCTTCTAAGGCTTGGATGAATGCCTCCTCCTGGGCTTGGAAAAGAATATCATGTTTTTTCAACAGGGTTCCCTCCTTCCGAAAGGGTTAAGTAATGTTTGCACCGCTGCCGGGCCCGGTAGAGCCAGGTGCCGCAGGTGGCCGGGGGAATGCCCAGACGCCGGCTGATTTCCTCGTAGGTCAGGCCCTCCTCGTAGGCCATTTTCAGCAGTTGGCGGTCCCGTTCCGGCAGCTGTCGGGGAAGAATCTCGTCCAGGGTGCCGCCGGTGGCGGGGAGCGGGGCAGGCAGCCAATCCGGGTCGGCCTCCCCGGCCTCGTATTTGGCCCGGACCGCCTGGCGGGAAAAGGCGTGCCCCAGCTTGTACTGAAGGGTTTTCCAAAGCCACCCGGCAGGGTTGGGGTGGTGCTTGACCTGGGCCTGCTTGTCCAGCAGGGTCAAAAAGACCTCCTGGGTCAGGTCGTAGGCCAGCTCTGGGTCCTGGAGCCGGTACCTTGCCGCCCGGTACAGGTCCGGGGCGTGGGTCAGATACAGCTGACGGACCCAGTCCTCATGTTCTCTGGGCAAGAGATCACCTCCTTTGGGTTCGGGTACCCGTTCACTATTACTATCCCGTGAGGAAGGGAATTTCTTTCAGAAAAAGAAAAAATAAAAGGAAAATGGTAGAGAGAACGAAAAAAAGGACGTGCCGCAGCGGAACACGTCCTTTTTTCCATGGGGCAAAGCCACGCCAAACAGTCCAAACACCCCCGCCCCACCGGCATACGCCGACGGGGCGGGGGTGTTTGGGGGTTAGAGAGAGAAAAAGTAGGAGGCTTCACTTTGCCTTCTATATAAATAACGTTTCAGAGGGCCGTTTTGTGACAAATTTTTCAGAAAAATTTTCGATTTGGAGGAAGTTACAAAAGAACAGAGGATAAGTTGGTGGATTTTACAAAAAACCGGCGGTCTGGCTCAACCAGACCGCCGGAGAAACAACTATCAGCACAGCTTCGCGCCGGCGGGGATTCCGTCGTCCAGCATCAGCAGATGCAGGACCTCTTCCCCGTTTTCCTTGTGGACCGCGGACAGGAGCATGCCCTGACTCTCCTGCCCCATCATCTTCCGGGGGGGCAGGTTCACGATGGCCACCAGGGTTTTGCCCACCAGGTCCTCCGGCTTGTAGTACATGGCGATGCCGGAGAGGATCTGCCGGTCGGTGCCGGAACCGTCGTCCAGGGTGAACTTCAGCAGTTTCTTGGACTTCTTCACCGCCTCGCAGGCCTTCACCTTCACCACCCGGAAATCGGACTGGGCAAAGGTGTCAAAGTCCACCGGGTCCTCCCAGGGCTCCAGCTCCACGGCGGGCTGCTGGGGGGCGGCGGCAGCGGCCTGGATGGCCTCCAGCTCAGCCAGGGCCTTGTCCATGTCCACCCGGGGGAAGAGGTTCTCCCCCTTGGTCACCGCCGCGGTCTCTGCCCGGCTGCCCCACTGGGCGGCAGAGTCCCAGGTGCGGCAGCCGTCACAGGCGCCGATCTGGGCAAAGAGCTTTTCACAGGAGGCGGGGATGAAGGGGGACAGGAGGATGCCGCAGATGCGGGTGGCCTCCAGGAGGTTGTACAGCACGTGAGCCAGGCGGGCGCCGTTGGCCGCCATGTCCTTGGCCAGGGCCCAGGGCATGGACTCGTCGATGTACTTGTTGGCCCGCTGGATGACCTTAAAGACCTCCTCCAGGGCTTTGTGAGGGGCACAGGCCTCCATGGCCTCCTCATAGCGGCCCCGCAGGCCGGCGGCCAGGGTGATGAGCTCGGTGTCATAGGCCTCGGGGGCGTCCCAGGCTTTGCAGCCGGCGGGCAGAGTGCTGCCGAAGTACTTCTGCACCATGGCGGTGGTCCGGCTGACCAGGTTGCCCAGGTCGTTGGCCAGGTCCACGTTGATGGTGTTGATGAGCAGTTCATTGGAGAAGTTCCCGTCGGAACCAAAGGGGAAGGTCCGCATCAGGAAGAACCGCAGGGAATCCACCCCGAACTTCTCCGCCAGCACATAGGGGTCCACCACATTGCCCTTGGACTTGGACATCTTGCCCCCGTCCAGCAGGAGCCACCCGTGGCCAAAGACGTGCTTGGGCAGGGGCATCTCCATGCTCATGAGCATAGCCGGCCAGATGATGGAGTGGAATCGGACGATCTCCTTGCCCACAAAGTGATAGTCTGCGGGCCAGTAGCGGTCGTAGTCGTCGTACTTGTCGTTGTACAGCCCCAGGGCGGTGGTGTAGTTGAACAGGGCGTCCACCCACACATAGACCACGTGGCCGGGGTCAAAATCCACCGGCACCCCCCAGGAGAAGGAGGTCCGGGAGACGCACAGGTCCTCCAGGCCGGGCTTGATGAAGTTGTTTACCATCTCGTGGACCCGGGAACGGGGCTGGAGGAAGTCGGTGTTTTCCAGCAGGTCCTGGACGGGCTGGGCATATTTGGACAGGCGGAAGAAGTAGGCCTCCTCCTCCGCGTCCTGGACCTCCCGGCCGCAGTCGGGACACTTCCCGTCCACCAGCTGGCTCTCGGTCCAGAAGGACTCGCAGGGCTTGCAGTACTTGCCCACGTACTTGCCCTTGTAGATGTCCCCTTTTTCATACATCTTTTTGAAAATTTTCTGGATGGCGGCCACATGGTAGTCGTCGGTGGTGCGGATGAACCGGTCATTGGAGATGTTCATGAGCCGCCACAGGTCCAGCACGCCCTTCTCCCCGGTGACGATGTTGTCCACAAACTGCTGGGGGGTGACGCCGGCCTGGCTGGCCTTGTCCTCAATCTTCTGGCCATGCTCGTCCGTGCCTGTGAGGAACATGACGTCGTAGCCCTGGAGACGCTTGTACCGCGCCATGGCGTCAGTGGCCACGGTGCAGTAGGTGTGGCCGATGTGGAGCTTGTCCGAGGGATAGTAGATGGGGGTGGTAATATAAAACTTTTTCTTCTGATCTCTTTCCATATTGGGTGAACCTCCATACGCCCAGGGAGGGCGTGTTGTTTTCCTTGGTGTCACTGGGGCTGATCCGGTGTCTGGCCGTCCGTGCCGGCGGGGGGCTGGCCGCCCTGGGTCCCCATGGGGGCGCAGCCCGGGCAGCCGGCGCAGTTGGGGGCGCAGGCCGGCGGGGCCTCTGGCTTGGCGTCGTTTCTGGCCAGGGCGGCGGCCATGGACAGCAGGTAGAACATCATGCCCAGATAGAGGGCGGTGTCCGCCAGGGGCAAACCGTCGGCCAGGGCCATGATATTAAAGGCGCCGGCGGCCAGGCACACCGTCAGGGTGAGGGTCACCCGGGCCTTGCCGAAGGCGAAGCCGCCCACCAGGAAACAGGCGATCATGGACAGCAGGGCCCCCAGCATGGGGATCAGGTACTGACCCAGCACGGGCTCCTCCGCCCAGCTCTGGTAGTAGTTGGCCATGATCCACAGACAGCAGGCAAAGCCGGGGACCACGGCCCAGGCGGTGAGAATGGGGGCGCCCCGGCGCATTTTCTGGGCGACAAAGTAGATGCCGGCGGCGGCCAGCAGGCTGAGAACCCCCAGCCCGGCCCAGGCGATGCTCATCGT
>QWCV01003482.1_pt1 | contig 11460 bp, 7 predicted proteins | sample 1972621 | NCBI WGS metagenome assembly QWCV01 (sample SAMN09866699, study PRJNA288562) | Human gut metagenome isolate pre2_stool, whole genome shotgun sequencing... | isolation source: gut | host: Homo sapiens | place: USA: California
GCTCGTGAATACATCCAGTATTCACTCCGCTTTTTGTTTCATCTGACGAAAAATTTGACGACGCATCTGTCGCACAATCTTTGTGCGGTATTGCCCAAGAAAAATGGAGGACAACATCATGGGTGGAATTCTGGAAACGGCAATGCTGATCTGCTTCGGCTGTTCATGGCCGATCAATCTGGTGAAAAATTACAAGTGCCGCAGTGCCAAAGGCATGAGCCTGCCCTTTATTCTCCTGCTGATCGTCGGCTATGTGGCAGGCATCTGTGCCAAGTTCATCATCGGTGTCAACGTACACAACGCCTATGTGTTAGTCGTATACCTGCTGAATCTGGCAATGGTGACAGCGAACCTGTTCGTCTATTTCCGGAACCGCGGACTGGACCGCAAGGCAGAACTCTGCGTGGAACTGGACGCGGACGATCCGGCAATGGAGCTGGTAGCAGCTTCTGTTGCAGACAAGGTACAGCAGCGTTCTAAGAGCCGCGGTGCTGTCCTCCGCCCCAAGGCTGCCGGCAATGCTGGATTTATCGACTATATCCAGTGGGGCAAGACCTTTGAAGAATGACAATCCTCTCCCCTGAACGGCAGTGCTGCCTACCTCTTTCCGGCAGTGCTGTTCACAAGGCATGGATTCTGCAAAACGTGTGTGCTTGTCTTCAGGCATCCTTGCAGAAACATGCCCTACATATAATCCCACAGAACAAGGACTGGGCTGTATTTTTTACAGCATGGTCCTTGTTCTGTTTTCCATGGAATCTGTTGTATTCTTTGTACATAAAATTGTATCATTTGTGCATTGACATTGTTATTTCGAACAGCTATAATAAAGGTATGCTGTAAAGGAAGCACTGAATAAAGCTTGTGCGTAAGATGCGTCGTCAGATTTTTCGGCAGATTGCCTAGAAATTCCGCAGGCATACTGGATGTATGGCAAGGGATTTCTGGGCAATATGACGGAAAATCTGCACGCAGATTGCGTGCAAAGCCGTCAGGCGGGCTTTATGCAGTGTTTCCTAAATCCTTTACAGCAGAGAATGTATAAAAAGACCTGCCGAACAGTCGGCAGGCAAATATCACACGAGGTGAATGTTTATGAAGAAACACAAACTCACAGCATGGCTCGCAGCTGCCGCAGCGGGGCTGTCCATGCTGGGCTGCACACTCCCGCAGGCAGCCGTGACTGCATCTGCCGCCGGCAACTGCCAGATGGAATATCTGGACCGCGGCATTTCCGCCATCAACACCGGTTCCGGCATGCTGGTCAGCTGGCGGTTTCTCGCCAACGATTCGGACAGTGCCGTGTTCCAGCTGTACCGGAACAACACGCTGATCTACACCAGCAACGCCGGAGAATCCACCTGTTATCTGGACGGCAGCGGCAAGAGCACCGACCAGTATCGGGTGGACACCGTGGAAAACGGCAAAGTGGTTTCCACTTCCAACTGTACCATGATCTCCAATCAGAATTACTTTCAGATCAATCTGGATCCGCCCACCGGCAGCGGCTGCACCTACTCCCCCAATGACTGTTCCGTCGGCGATGTGGACGGGGACGGCATGTACGAGATTTTCATGAAATGGGATCCGTCCAACTCCAAGGACAATTCCCAGAAAGGCAAGACGGGAAACGTCTTTATTGACTGCTACCGACTGGACGGCACGCGGCTGTGGCGGATCGACCTAGGCAAGAACATTCGTGCCGGTGCTCACTACACGCAGTTTTTCGTGGCAGACTTCGACTGTGACGGCAAGGCAGAAATGACCTGCAAAACTGCTGACGGCACTGTGGACGGCAAGGGCAAGGTCATCGGCGACGCCTCCAAGGATTACCGCAACTCCAGCGGTTATGTGCTCTCCGGTCCGGAGTACTACACCCTGTTCGACGGCAGCACCGGTGCAGCACTGGACACCGTAAACTATGAACCGTCCCGCGGCACAGTTTCCAAGTGGGGCGACAGCTATGGCAACCGTGTTGACCGCTTCTGGGGCACTGTGGCATATCTGGACGGCAGCAAGCCCAGTGTTGTCACCGGACGAGGCTATTACACCCGCATGACAGCCACGGCATATGACGTGGTCAACAAAAAACTGGTGAAACGCTGGGCGTTTGACACCGGAAACGACAAGAGCGTTGCCGGCTACGGCGACGGCAACCACAACAGCATGGCTGCCGATGTGGACGGCGACGGCAAGCAGGAGATCATCACCGGCTCCACCTGTATCGACGACAACGGCAAGGTGCTGTGGTGTCTGAACAAGGGACACGGCGATGCCATGCATCTGGGCGATCTTCTCCCCGACCGCAAGGGGCTGGAACTGTGGATCTGCCACGAAGACAAACCCTACGGCGTTTCGCTGGTAGACGCTTCCAACGGCAAGATTCTCTTCCACAAGGACGGTTCCGGCGACACCGGACGCTGCTGTGCAGACAATGTCTGGACAGGCAACAAGGGAGCAGAATTCTGGGGACTGGGGAACGATGTCTTTGACGGCAGCGGCAACACCCTCAGCTGCCGCAGACCGGCAGTCAACTTTTTGTCCTACTGGGACGGCGATCTGGAACGGGAGATTCTGGACGGCTACACCGACTCCCCTGCCACCATTTCCAAAATGGGAGCAAACGGCAAGCTGACCACCCTGCTCACCACAGACGGCTATTACACCTGCAACACCACCAAAGGTACGCCCTGCCTGTCCGCCGACATCTTCGGCGACTGGCGGGAAGAACTAATCGTCCGCGGAGCAGACAGCAAATCCATTCGCATTTACTGCACGCCCTACGACACGGACTACCGCATCACAACTCTGATGCATGATCCCCAGTATCGGGTACAGGTTTCGGCACAGCAAACTGCCTATAACCAGCCGCCCCATGCCAGCCTCTACCTCGGCTCCGACCAGTCCCTGCCGGCACGTCCCAGCGTCACTGTGCTGGGACAGACTACTCCAACGCCCACACCTACGCCAAACCCTGAACCGGTAACGCCCACTGCGGCAGTTCTGCCGGAAGGCTCTGTATTCATGCTGAAAAATGTAAACAGCGGACTGTATCTGGAAGTTGCCAACGGCAGTGCAGAAGCCGGTGCCAATCTCCAGCAGTGGGGTGCGGACAGTGCCGCCGCCCACAACACATGGCGGGCGATTTCCGCCGGTGACGGTTACTATTATCTGTACAGTCAGGTAGGCGATCAGATCACCTACCTCATGGACATCTCCGGCGGCAAGGCAGACAACGGCACCAACGCTGCCCTCTGGACCAAGAGCAGCCGCGAACAGGCACAACAGTTCCTGTTCGCTCTGAACGAGGACGGCTCCTACACCATTTACACCAAGGCCTCTAATCTGAAAAGCTGCGTAGAGGTAGAAAATGCCAGCAAATCCAGCGGAGCAAATGTCCAGCAGTACGAGAGCAACGGCAACGCCTGCCAGCACTGGATTCTGGAAGAAACCACCGCTGCCGGTGTGAAGCTGGACACCAGTCAGGTATACCAGTTCCAGAACGCCAACAGTGCACTGTATCTGGAAGTCAAAGATGCCAGTGCAGAAGCCGGTGCCAACGTGCAGCAGTGGGGTGCCAACGGCAACGACTGCCAGAACTGGACACTGAAAGAATTTGGTGACGGCTACTATTATATCCTGTCCCGACTGGGCGACGGAAAGACCTATTATCTGGACGTTGCCGAGGGCAAGGGCGACGACGGCACCAACATTCAGATCTTCACCAACACCAAAACTTCCGCACAGCTGTTCAAGTTTATCCCCAATCCCGACGGCACCTATTATATTGTGACACGTGCTTCCAAGGATAAGGGAGCCTTAGGCGTTGCTGCCGCCTCCAAGGAACAGGGAGCAAACGTGCTCCAGTGGACCAAAAACGGCAGCATGGATCAGATGTGGAATATTACCGCTATCGGAGCCATTCCCACACCGGTGACCACTACGGAACCGCCGGTGGTGACTACCGAAGCACCCACGGAAACTACCACCGCTGCTCCGGTGGTGACTACCGAAGCACCCACAGAAACCACTACCGGTGCTCCGGTGGTGACTACCGAAGCACCCACGGAAACTACTACCGCTGCTCCGGTGCTGACTACCGAAGCACCCACAGAAACCACTACCGCGGCTCCGGTGCTGACTACCGAAGCACCCACAGAAACTACTACCGCGGTTCCGGTAATGACTACCGAAGCACCTGCTGAAACTACCGCTGCGGCTCCGGCAACCACAGTCACAACAGCAGCCACAAAGGCAACTACCAAGGCAACCACCACGAAAAAGACTTCAGAAGTACCGAGTTCCACGGTTCTGTACGGTGACACCAATCTGGACGGCAGAGTGGACATCACTGATGCAGTACTGCTGAACAAGGCAGTCGCCAATGCAGTCACACTGTCCAGTGCTGCCCGCCAGAACAGCGACTGCAGGCAGGACGGCGAACTTACAAGCGATGATGCTGTAGTACTGATGCAGTTCTTAGTCCATATTGTCACTAACCTGCCGCAGTAAACGGCGATAGCTTAAGGCAATACCGCACAAAGAGTGCCTGACGGCTTTGCATGCCATCTGCGTGCAGTGTTGCCTTGAACAAAAAAAATCAACCCGTTTCCGGATTTTTCCGGAGGCGGGTTGTCTTTTTTGCAAGATTTTCCGCATTCCCGCATAGAGTATAGAGGTACGCAGAAAGTGATCGAAACGGAGGTTTTTTCTATGTGCGGAATTACCGGCATGGTACATCTGGAACAAGACCTGCGGCAGCAGGAACTGCTGCTGCGGAAAATGCAGCGAACACTGCAACGCCGCGGCCCCGACCAAGAGGGCATTTTTCTCTCGCCCCAGTGTGCTATGGCACACACGCGGCTGGCGGTCATTGACGTGGAAAAGGGCAGGCAGCCTATGGAAGTCACTGCCGGCGGAGAAACCTATACCATTGTCTACAATGGCGAGCTGTACAACACCGCCGAACTGCGGACACAGCTGGAACAGGAGGGCACAGTATTTCAGACACACTGCGACACGGAAGTGCTTCTGCAATCCTATGTGCACTGGGGTCCTCGCTGTGTGGAACAGTGCAACGGCATTTTTGCCTTTGCCGTCTGGGAGCACAGTGCCCGCCGACTGTTTCTGGCACGGGACCGCATCGGCGTAAAGCCGCTGTTTTACGCGGAGATCCCCAACGGCTTTGTCTTTGGCTCCGAGATCAAGGCACTGCTCCAGCACCCCGATGTGCCCCACGAGATCGACAAGACCGGCATTGCAGAACTGCTTCTCATGGGGCCGGGGCGGACTGCCGGCGGCGGCGTGTTCCGCACCATACGGGAGGTGAAGCCGGCACACTGCGGCTACTACATGCAGGGGCAGCTGCATCTCCACCCCTACTGGGAACTGCACGCCGCAGAACATACGGAGAACTTTGCCGACACCGCCGCCCATGTGCGGGAACTGGTGACGGATGCCGTCCGGCGGCAGATGATCTCCGATGTGCCCATTGGAACATTCCTGTCCGGCGGGCTGGATTCCAGCCTGCTCTCCTCGCTGGCAAATCAGGTCATGCAGGAACAGGGCAGGGAACTCCACACCTTTTCCGTAGACTATCAGGACAACGACCGCTACTTTCAGAAAAGCCACTTCCAGCCCACCAGCGATCCCACCTATATCCGTGCTATGGAACGCTATCTGGGCTGCCGGCATCACTGGACGGTGCTGGACACACCGGCTCTGGCGGAAGCACTCTATGCCGCCGTAGATGCCCGCGACCTCCCCGGCATGGTAGACGTGGACAGTTCCCTGCTGCTGTTCTGTCGGGAGATCCGGCAGGAAGTCACAGTGGCTCTGTCCGGTGAATGTGCCGACGAATTGTTCGGCGGATACCCGTGGTATCGGGACGCAGACATTCGCCGCATCAATGGGTTCCCGTGGGCACAGAGCACTGCCTACCGGACACAGTTTCTCCTGCCGGAAATTGCGGCGGAGATCGATGCACAAGCATACGTGCAGAGTGCCTATGCCCGCACGGTGGCTGCCGCGGAAAAGCTGCCGGACGATTCCCCGCTGGAATCCCGCATGCGGGAAATGATGAAGCTGAATCTGGATTGGTTCATGCAGACGCTGTTAGACCGGAAAGACCGCATGAGCATGTACAACGCTCTGGAAGTCCGTGTGCCGTTCTGCGATTACCGCATTGCGGAGTATCTCTACAATGTTCCGTGGGAGTACAAGGACTGGAACGGCTACGAAAAGGGACTGCTGCGGACGGCAATGCAGGACGTTCTGCCGCCGGAAGTGCTCTGGCGGAAAAAGAGCCCCTATCCCAAGACCCACAACCCCAGCTATTTACAGGCGGTTTCAGAAATGCTCCGGCATGTGGTGGCAGATCCGCTTTCGCCGGTGCTGCAAATCGTGCGGAAGGAAATGCTGGAACGACTGCTGGAAAGCGAGGAGTCCGTGCAGTGGTACGGACAGCTGATGACACGTCCGCAAATTATGGCGTACTTCGTCCAGATGAACTACTGGCTGGAAAAATATCAGGTAAAAGTGGTACTGTAAGACAGCACCCGTCGGCATGCCGGCGGGTGTTTTTTCGTGGCTTTCACTTGACAATCCCCGGCATTGTTTGCTATAATGAAACCAATGCGAAAAAATTTCGCAAGGCAACACCGCACAAAGCTTGTGCGTAAGCTGCATCGTCAGATTGCATGCAAAGCCGTCAGGCGGGCTTTGTGCGGGGTTGCCGTAATTTTTTGGAGGCATAAACAATGAAACAAATCACCAGTTTTACGATCAATCACGACTATTTGAAACCCGGTATGTACATTTCCCGCGTGGACGGCGATGTCATCACCTATGATCTGCGAATGAAGCTCCCCAACAATCCGGCAGGCGACTATCTGGAGGACAACGCCCTGCACACATTTGAGCACCTGTTCGCTACCTATGTCCGGAACACCCCGCTGTCTGACGGCGTGGTCTATGTGGGACCCATGGGCTGCCGCACCGGCTTCTATTTTCTCACCCGCAATACCGTTTCCGGTGCCGATGCTATTCGGCTGGTGCAGGAAACTTTACAGTATGTACTGGACTTCACCGGCGAGATCCCCGGCGGCAAGCGGCAGGAATGCGGCAACTATCTGGCTCACGATCTGGAGGGTGCCAAGGCAATGGCTCGGGAGTATCAGCCCATTCTGACAAACTGGACTCCGCAGCAGCTGAATTATCCCGCAGAGGTGCTTACAGGAACAGCTTCCGTCTGAAAAGGAGGGGTTATCTATGACCACATCAAAATATCTGCAAAAAAACGCAGCAGAACAGGATACCGCATCAAATACAACCCTGTCGCCGAACGAGCCGACAGAATCCAACAGTTCTTCCTTATCTGAGCCAAAACCGCCCGTGGTCACTGCTGAATAAACGCCAGAGAACAAGCCCCAAAAACCTTTGGGGAAACTGCTCTGGGAAAGCTTCTGCATCATACTTCCGCCAGTGCTGCTACTGACTGCGGTAGGCGTGGTGGCATACTATATTCTCTGTCCGTCAAAAGGCGAATTTCATGCAGACTGCACTGATACGCTCTACTGGGCAAAAGCGACTTATGACAGCGGAAAACTGATCAACCCAGACTTTTCCTATGCTTGTCTGCTGCCATTTGGCGGCAGCCTGTTGATGTTGTTGTTCCTGCCGCTTTTCGGTTTTTCCATGACAACCAATATGATGGGAATGCTGGTCTTTTTCCTTCTGTTCACAACATCATTGTGTTGGATGCTTCGGCAAATGCACTGGGATTCCCGATGGAACTGTATCACAGCGGCGGCATTCCTCATGCTTCTCAGTGCCAGCAAAAAACTGCGGGAAATCTTCTGGGGGCATACCATTTATTATAGTTTAGGAATCTTATTCCTGTTCTTCGGACTGGCACTGCTGTTCCGGCTGCAAAATCTGTCGGCAATACGTCAGACGCGAGAGGTCCGCATGCATACGATCCTGACCTTTATCGCACTGTTCCTGTTTTTCATACTTTGCTGCACCGACCAGATCACGGCGATCACGATCTTTGCACTGCCTGTTCTGGCTGGTCTGTTTCTGGAACGGGTGCTGGATCGAAAAACACCACTGCTGTACCAAAAGAATACTCGTGTACTGCTGCTGTTGCTTTCTCTGGGAATCGCAATCATTGCCGGCATGAAATTGGGAAATCTCTGGGCAAACGGCGTTGCAGGTGCATATGCAGATAATTATTCCAACTGGACTGCTCAGGAAACTTGGACAGAGCACTTTCAAAAACTGCCCTTGGCATGGATGACACTGCTGGGACTGGAGGACATTCCCGACAAAAAACTAATGTCCGGAGAAAGTATCATGAACCTGATCCGTATCATCACCGCACTGATTCTGGCAGTGCTGCCTGTTGCAGCGACCTGCTGTTACGCCAAGTATCGGGGACAGTCCGGCAGACAGATGCGTATTTTACTCTGGGCACACTGGACAGTCACCGGATTGATTCTCGTGGGCTATCTCTGCGGTGCACTTTCTGTGGCAAACTGGCGGCTCAGTCCGATCGTCTGCACGGCTTTCATTGTATCTATGGCATTCCTACGCTGGGCAATTACCAAACAGAAAACTATGCAGCGTGCGGCGGGCGTTCTCTGCGTGCCGCTGGCATGTTTCTGCCTGTTAAGTGCCTGCAATGTCCTGTTGCTGCCCACCAATGCGGAGGAAGTCAACGTACAGTACCAGCTGACCAATATGCTGGAGAAACAAGGACTGACCTATGGATATGCCACCTTCTGGCATGCCAATGCAATCACAGTGATCTCCGGCGAAAAACTAAAAGTACGCAATGTCAGCGTAAATGAGAATGGCGTACAAAAGGCGACCTATCAGACTGATTCTAGGTGGTATGAAGATCAGCCGGAACAGAAAAACTATTTCCTGCTGCTGAACAACGCCGAATATCAGAAACTTGACGAAAGAAAAGATCCGCTGCTGAATCAGGCAGAACGTTCATTTGTCCTGACAGACAGCAACGGCACAACATATCAGGTACTGGTGTTTGCAAAAAATATTTTCTAAGGCAATACTGAATAAAGCTTGTTCCGCAGCATTCCCCAATTCTCATGAAATTATCACAAAGTGTGCCCGCATTTTACAAAAAGATGTGGTATGCTATTGTCATCATGAAAAGACAGCCGGAATCTGTTTCCCAAGATTTCGGCAGATTCCCCGCCGTGTCTTTCAGCATACGGCACAGAGAGGAGTATGTATATGGAAGAATCCAAAAAGCCAAAAAAATCATGGATCTCATACTGGCTGATCGCGTTATGTGTGTTCATGCTGCTTCAGACGTTTGTGTTCCCGAACCTGTTCAAGGGACGCGTCAAGGAAGTCGGCTACGACACATTCATCAGCATGACAGAGAACAAGGAAATCGGCTCTGTCAAGATCGAAAGCAGTCAGATCACATTTACTGACAAGGACGAAAAGCAGGTATACCAGACCGGCACCCTGAACGATCCGGAACTCATCGACCGGCTGTACGCCTCCGGTGCAAAGTTTGAATCGGAGATCGACAGCGGCACCAGTCCTCTGCTGTACATCCTGATCACCTGCGTGCTGCCCATTGCCCTGATGCTGCTGGTGTTCCACTTCTTCAACAAGAAAATGGTACAGCGTATGGGCGGCGGCGACAGCTCCATGATGTTCGGCATGGGCAAGAGCAATGCCAAGGTCTACGTCAAGTCCACCACCGGTATCAAGTTCAAGGACGTTGCCGGCGAGGAAGAAGCCAAGGAACTGCTGGCGGAGATCGTGGACTATCTCCACAAGCCGGAGCGTTACAAGGAGATCGGTGCTTCCATGCCCAAGGGTGCCCTGTTGGTGGGACCTCCCGGAACTGGTAAAACACTGCTGGCGAAAGCCGTTGCCGGCGAAGCCAACGTCCCGTTCTTCTCCATTTCCGGTTCGGAATTCGTGGAAATGTTCGTGGGCATGGGTGCCGCAAAGGTGCGTGACCTGTTCAAGCAGGCAAACGAAAAGGCTCCCTGTATCGTCTTTATCGATGAGATCGATACCATTGGTAAAAAGCGTGACGGCGGACAGTACGGCGGCAACGACGAACGGGAACAGACCCTGAACCAGCTGCTGACCGAAATGGACGGCTTCGACGGTTCCAAGGGCGTTGTCATTCTGGCGGCGACCAACCGTCCGGAATCCCTTGACCCCGCCCTGCTCCGTCCGGGACGGTTTGACCGCCGGATTCCGGTGGAACTGCCGGATCTACAGGGACGTATCGACATTCTGAAAGTCCACGCCCAGAAAATCAAGCTGGCAGGAAATGTGGATTTCTCCGCCATTGCCCGCACAGCTGCCGGTGCTTCCGGTGCAGAGTTGGCGAACATCATCAACGAGGCTGCACTCCGTGCCGTTCGTCTGGGACGCTCCTGTGCCACACAGGAAGATCTCATGGAGAGCGTGGAAGTCGTCATTGCCGGCTATCAGAAGAAAAACCGCGTGCTGTCCAATAAGGAAAAGCTAACGGTTTCCTACCACGAAGTGGGACACGCTCTGGTGGCTGCCCTCCAGTCCCAGTCTGCTCCGGTGCAGAAGATCACCATTATCCCCCGCACTTCCGGTGCACTGGGATACACCATGCAGGTGGACGAGGGCGAACATTACCTCATGACCAAAACCGAAATGGAAAACAAGATCGCAACGCTTACCGGCGGACGTGCCGCAGAGGAACTGATCTTCCACGAGATCACCACCGGTGCTTCCAACGATATTGAACAGGCAACCAAGCTGGCACGCTCTATGGTGAGCCGGTTCGGTATGAGCAGCGAGTTTGGCATGGTGGCAATGGAAACCGTCCAGAGCCAGTACCTCGGCGGTGATACCAGCCTGACCTGCTCCATGGAAACCCAGACCAAGATCGACAAGAAGGTCACAGAGATCATTCAGACACAGTACGACAAGGCAATGCAGCTGTTACAGACAAACCAGCCAAAGCTGCACGAGATCGCGAAGTATCTGTATGAACACGAAACGATCACCGGCGAAGAATTCATGCAGATTCTCAACCGCCCGATGATCGAACAACAGTAACTGAAAATTTCCGAAAAGCAAACGCCCTGCAACAATTGAACTGTTGCAGGGCGTTTTTGTTGCCTTTATTTGTTGCCTTTAAGAAAGGTCTGGCTCCGGCAGTATGTTAATCAGATGTACCAGAAACGGCATCATTGCTGCCGACTTCGCCGTCACTGTCGCAGTCGGCATTTTTCTTTGCCATGCTGTCCAGTGAAACGGCTAAAGTCAACTCATACGCAAAAAAAGCTGTCACATGATTCTTTGCATGTGACAGCCTTTTTATAAGGCAATACCGCACAAAGAGCGTCTGGCGACTTTGCACGCCATCTGCTTGCAAATTTCCCGTCATATTTCACAAAAATGCTCGTGAATACATCCAGT
>QWCV01007417.1_pt1 | contig 11426 bp, 7 predicted proteins | sample 1972621 | NCBI WGS metagenome assembly QWCV01 (sample SAMN09866699, study PRJNA288562) | Human gut metagenome isolate pre2_stool, whole genome shotgun sequencing... | isolation source: gut | host: Homo sapiens | place: USA: California
GCATTGGTACGAAAACTATGCAACAGCCTGTTCACCTCTATAGAAGCCATCCACATAGAATCACGCATCATATTTTCACGAAAACGGCTTGGAAGCAAACGAACATCTTTCAAATCAAAACTCTTGACTTTCATCGGAGCCACGGTTTCTCTCTTCAACTTTCCGGCATGTTGGCCGGGATAAACAGACTGGGCCGTCAAAGCACCCGACATAGCCAATAACCCGGCTACAACTAAAATTTTCTTCTTCATTGTCTTTTTCTAATTAGTTCCTCAATCGACATTCAAACTTGCTACATAATACGATAAAAGAGAGAAAAACACTCAATGCTTTTCTCTCTTTTCATAAATAGGTCCAACTATAAAACAGTTTTTTATCTACTTTATCTTTATTCCTTCGATATATTCATTCGTGATAAAACCCTTTAAATCCTTTATCTTCTCTCCATTAACCACCACATTTTCAAACGTAATATTCCGCACCATCCTTTCTTTATCCAGCCCTTTTACCAACGAAGGATTCTCGCCTACTCCGTTATAAGTAATATTACGGAAAGTTACTCCATCAATGCTCTGTCCGGGCTGTTTGTCATATTTAGGATTGAAACGAATGTTGATATGGAACAATTTTCCTTCTTGAATACTTTCCACCCGAATATCCTCAAATAAAATATTCTTCACCCTGTTTCTATCACCGGCATCTATAGCCATACATCCCTGATAAGGCACATCATCTTCATCATGTTCCAAAATATCAATATTCCGAAAAATCAAATTTTCAATGGTCTCACCTATCAAGGACTCCGGATCACCATGACCACCTACATTGATAGGATGAGCAATATCCGCCCAAAGAATGGAATTCTGTACAGTGATATTATCCGAACCGCCCCACCAGTTCCAACGATGATTATATAAAGCAATGCAGTCATCACTATTACGCATAAACACATTGTCTATCAATACATCGTGACAGCACATCATGTCAATGCCATCACTCCAACCTTTGCAACTAAAAGATTTCAAATTTCTGATTGTCACCCCTACAGAACCTCCTCCGAATACCGTGTAATGATCCGGATTGATCACCGTTATGCCATCCACCACTACATTTTTAGAATCTGTTATTTCAATGCCACGAATAGGATGATCCAAGATACCTCTACCCACAATACGTACATTTTCGGCTTTATCCACCCATAGTTTTGCTTTCACAACTGCTCCCGGAGCCAAATAAACCGTCGTATTACTTGGTATCCTTATCTGATTGTTTGGCAAATCTTTAGGTCGATGCACTCCCGGCCCAAAATACATCACTCCTTTCTCTTCTTTCGAGTAAGTCTCCGTTTCCATCGGATTGGCAAACACATGAAGGTTATGCAACCTATCCCCATTAAACTCCACAGAAAGATATCGGGGTTTATCAAGCATAAATGTAATCACATTCTTATATTGTACATAGCGTATATCATTTACCTGCGGACGAATATCTACCTCATGAATCGTTCCATTATTCTTTTTTACCATTACCTCCACAAGACTGCCCATATCAAACTGTACCATCGAAGCATCTTGTACCCTATCCATATCCACCTGCACATTATATTCAAACAGGTCTTTCCATTCACCCCCCGGAACACGGACACGGACTGTATAATCATCATTATGAGGCATACCTGTTTTCAATCCTTCGGGATAAGTCACCAACTGAGCCTGTGCAACCGCACAACACACCATAAAACAAAAGGCTAATAACTTTTTCATTTTTATGCTTTTCTTTTTAAATACGTTTGATAAGCATTTTCCACTCAAAAATAAAAGCCTATTAACCATTTTCTCATCAACAATGATCTTATCTTCTAGAATTTATTCCGTTCCACCTCTTTTCCTTCCTGAAAGAATACCACTTCATACGATGCGTTATCATCTGATAGTAACATATCCGAATCAAACATCAGACACTCAATCTCATAAGGTTGCAATGTTTTCAAAGCAATCCTTCTTTGGCTGGAACCGTTGCATATCACCTCAACTTCCGTCGGTTCCGATGCAGACAAACCAAAGTTCTGTATCTCTACCTTCAACCCACCTTTTTCTTTATCAAACAGAGGGCGACGGGCGGAGAGCAGAGCCGGCCGATAATTCACGTATGGCAAACGGGCATAACCATACAACATATTCCCTTTTTTATCTTTACCTATCATTTTAGGAGCAAATTCATCCGAAGTGATGCCACTGCCCTTCGCTTTAAAGACCACAATCAAATCTTTGCCCGACACCTTGGTCTTCACAGGCTTGCAACCACGTCCAAAATTCACTTCGGTAAATGAACCGAATCGCAACGACTTTACATCCACATCTGTCTGCGGATTAAAACCTGATTCGGCAGCAATCTTTACCTCAATAGTACGAGTAGACGGAGTGATCTCTTCTTCATTCAAAACAGACAATAGCATTCCTTTATTCAGAGGAATACTTATATTTTTGGAACTATGTTTATCGTTAGGCAGATCGTTCCATTTAATGGTATCAATCACGGCAAAATTCATTTGGACAGCACGCCCCTTCTCATCCTGAAAAACTTTAGGGCGCTCATATTTAAACCAATGTTCCACCGCTCCATCCTTATGGAATGATACACCCGGCACGTATGCTTCCCCTTGTTCTGTCACCCAATGCACTCCGTCCTTGGAACGCTGATAGAAAGCAATTCTGCCCAACCAGTCATTCACGATCAAGTGATATTGCAACTCATCCCGCCATACCACGGGATCTTCGAATCTGCCTTCCACATCCGGATAAACTCGTTTGTCAGTCAACTGCATATAAGGTGAAAGTCCGTCTTTACTGATCCAGACACCTCCACCCCGACATACCATCAAGTAAGAATCATCCTGACGGCGGGCAAAAGTCAAATTGGAAAGCCCCTCTATGATTTTTCGGTCACGAGAATCAAAACTGAATTTACCATACGTCCACACCTTGCTGTCCACCCCGTCTGCTATATAGTAACCGTCAATCACATAGACCACGACACGGCCATCCTTTAACTGGAACGCTTCCGGATTATGTCCTTTTCCCACAGAATTTTGAATTTTAAAAGGTCCTTCCAACCGATCACTTACTGCATGGAAAACAGTAGAATTCGACCAAAACATGTGCCCTTTCGGAGAATCCTCAGGCCAGCCACACACAAACAAATGGTATTTACCATCCGTATCCTGCAATATATTTCCTCCCCAAAAAGAAACTCCGGGAAGTTCTATTCCATTATCCACATAACGATTCAGTACACTGTCCGTACCCCAAATCCCCTTAATCTGAATGCCGTCCGGCATAGGAAGGAAACGGTCCATAAAACGTGCGCCTTTTACTAAATGCTGCCATTCGGCAGGACGTTCACGCTCGGTTATCTGCGCATCTACTGAAGTTAAAAAGAAGCTTGCCGCTATTAAAAAGAAGAGTTTTTTCATTGTGTCATTCATTACACGTTAACAAATCGTTTATTTATGTGCTCAAAAATAAAAAGATTAAGCTGACCTAAATATAAGTCAGCTTAACAAAAAGCACGTAAACCTTTGCGTAAAATAAAATACCTTAAGAAGCCACCTGTGGATTTATTTAACCAAACATGGGATTACAACTGACTAACCTCTTCGAATGTCAATCCTGTAATTTCCATAATATCTTCTGTAGAGAATCCTTTTTCTTTCATTCTCCGGGCATTTCGAAGAACACCTTCTTTAATGCCCTCTTCACGACCTTCTTCACGACCCTCCGCACGTCCTTCTAATCGTCCCTCTATCTTTCCCTCTATCTTTCCCTCTATCTTTCCCTCCAACTTAGCAGAATCAAGAACATCATTCTGGATCATCAAAGCGCTAAGATGTTCATCATAGGCATGGCGTTCCTGAGGCGTCATTGAATAATATTTCAATTTTTCACGTGCCTCACCCAATCCGGGAGCAGTCGTGTCAGGACGGATAATACCCGTCTTCAAATATTCTATCCATTCCTCTAAAGGGGTCACCGCCACCTTGTTAAACTCATTCACACGGATCAGAAAATACTCCGGATAAATTTCGGAAGGCATACGGGGCACAATGGCATCCTTTTCCCGAGTACTCACTTGAAGAAAGTCTCCTGTATGCACTCCTTTAAATATATTCTGCCCATGATAAAGATAATCAGTTCCATGACCAATATCGAAATAAAGAATGCTGATAGAATATATCTTTTTAACTTTATAATAAGTCTCGCCCAATGAGATATGTTCTGTAATGGCTTTAGCCACTCCATACAGGATACGCTCCAAATAATACAGCTCACGCGTATTTTGAATCTCGATGATAACAATCTCATTTTTACTATTGAGAGCTTTGATATCAACCCGATTGAACTTATCATTCTCCGTTTGCTGGTTACCCTCGCTTTCCAAAATCTCCACTATATGAATTTCATCACCTATCAGTACCGTAAGGAATCCTTCGAGCACACCAAAATTAGCTTTATGACGCAGCAGACGCTTAACAGCCCAATCAAAGCGGATATATTTATCTTGTAATTCCATAAGAATATAATTTATTCATTTTCAATGGACAAAGATAGCAAAAAGGATCATTCTTTAAAAATTATCCTACCTAAATAATTACCTTTTCTTTTTATTTCGCAAAGATGATTTCTTTTATATGCTCTCTCTAAAAAACACCGACCACAGAGTTTTAAATCTTCTTGAAGCTCTTGCTTGAAACTACCTTTTTTCATTTTACAAATACAATATCACCTACATGTTCCCCAACAAAGAAACGCGCCATGTCCGACGTTTTATACCATGCAGGCTTACCGGTCATATCATCCGATATAACTTTACCGTTTATCTTCAGATTCTCAAAACGAATATTCTTCACCATCCGTTCCTCGTCGTAGCCAACGATATGTGAGAATTCGGCATGATCGCCATTATAGGTAATATCTTTAAAAAGCACATTCTCAATGCCCCTGCCCGGAGCCTTGCAATACTTCTTATTGTAAAATATACGCAGATTCACCAATTGTCCTTGCCGGAAATTCTCGATGCGGATATTCTCGAACCGTACATTCCGGACCAGATTATTATCACCTGCATTGATAGCCAGACAGCCTTGATAATCCACTTGCATTTCCCGATGATCCAAAATATCAATGTTCCGGTAAGTCAGATTCTCCATCACTTCATTCCTATCCACATCTCCGTGTAACCCGATAAAAATAGGGTGCGCCACATCTGCCCACAAGGTAGAATTCTGCATTGTCACATTACGGCATCCGCCATGAAACCCCATACGTGTAGCATACACGGTAGTGCAATCATCGGAGTTACGGCAAAATACTCCATCAAACAAGACGTTGTTGCTGGCAAATACATTCATACCGTCCCCCCACCCATATGAACTGACAGCCTTTACATTGCGGATTGTCACACTGTCCGAACCTCCAGTGGGGCATTGGGTTGTGATGAGACCTTCCACATATATATTTCGTGAATTAATAATGCTGATGCCTGCCCCACGACCTTCGGGATGCACCTCACCCCGTCCCAGAATTTTCACATCACGGGCATTGACCGCACGGATACATCCACGCACAATGGCCCCACCTGCCACATAGACCGTCTTTCCCGAAGGAACATTAAGTGTATCGCCGGGTAACTGATGTATTCCCGGAGCTCGTCTGGCGTACTTCATCTACTTTCATCGGATAAGTAACTACTTCTTTCCATCCACTGCCAGATTGCCTCACCCGAACTGTAAAATCGTCTTTCAACTCCACCCCGTCACTAGGAACCGTATAAGTTATCAACTGGTTTTGTGCATAAAGAATACAGGTCATCATCCATAAAAGACCTGTCAAGCATAATGTTCTCATTCTTTTCATTTGTAAAGTCTGCTATTTATTTTAGAATATACGTTCAATAACTATCAATCACTCAAAGCGCCTACCAGCAATTCTAATATACCACAATTTCATTATCAATTAGGGCATGAAATAATCCTTTACCTAAAGAATATTCTTATTTCACACCCTAACTACTATAAATCAGTCTATTGATTTTCGATTTATCCTTCAGTTTTTATTACCAACCAGGATTCTGCGTTAATTGCGGATTCAAACGTATCTGCTGACGAGGAATAGGATCTAAATAATCCCTTTGTGTATAAAGCAAATTACCAGCCAAAGTTGCTATAGAACGTCCATAGTCAGGGTCGTTAGGATCAGAGCCCTCATAAAGCCCATAAAGCAAAGGATATTTTTCTGGATAATAACAGGGTTCACCGAAGTAAGTGGCATCATTGGCTTTCTCTGTTTCGTATGCCGTCCCCAAAACATGTCGACCCAATTTACGACCAGTCAAGTTAATATGCGCAATACCCCAACGTTTTAAATCGTCCATACGAAAACCTTCACCAAAAAGTTCACATGCACGCTCTCTACGTATTTCATCCAACATATTCATTTTTTTACAAATAGTTTTTCCTGTAGCATGATCCCAATAACCAGCATCCCAAACATTAGCAATTAACGCATTGGTCAAAGGAGCCACTCCAGCACGAGCACGATTTTTATTAATAGAGAAATTAAGATCTTCATCTGAAATGTTTCCATTATTCAATTCACAAGTCGCCTCGGCATAAATACAATGCACCTCTGCCAAACGAATCAATGGAAAATCTGCAGATTCTGTATTATCCGGACGATTTGCCCCTTCAATCAAATACTTACGGCTGCTGTATCCCCCCATTGTACTATTATTTCTAATTGTGGGATGGAAGACTGCACAAGAACTACTATATACGGGATCAGTAGGATCATAATGATCATTGTCCTTAGGAAACACAGGAGTAGGATAAGGTTGACTAGCATCCATACGTTGACGTCCATCTTCAGTACGGCTACTATAAGATACACGGTCAGGTAAGAAAGTACAACCAACAAAACGATAATCACGATTACGATATTCACCTATAAATGTTGCATATCCCTCGAATTCTGGATTATTCTGCGCATCAGACATACTACCTGTATAACTGATACGAATAGGAAGTCCATTACGACAAAGGAAAGATTCACCAAACTGAGCACTCATACCCGTTGCTGCACCTACCATGACCGAATGCGATAAATTAATACCACCACGACTCAGATCGTAGTCATATTTTTTTGAGAAAATAAATTCTTTATTCGTACTTTTTCCAGCACTTTTGAAATTAGGAATATTTCCACCCTTATCATCAATATTAAACAAATAGTAATAACTCAAAGAATCACATTCTGCCCACAACTTATAAGTTCCACTTTCAGCTTCTTCTATCACCTCTTTTGACATCTGCTTTGCTTCTGTCAACATATCGGTTATAGAAGGATATCCTTCCGGTTTAACAGTTCCTGCCCCCTGCGAACTCCCATCACCATCTAAATCATAATTGATAGCAGGAACATACTTTTCCCACGTAGCCTCATAAAGCAATACTCTGGCCAAAAAAGATTTGGCAGCTTCCTTGCTTACTTTTCCTTTGCTTCCTTCCGGAATTTCCGTTTCTTTAGGCAAACGCTTTACAGCCTCTCTTAAATCGGACATAATAAAGGCTGCCACCTCATACCGACTGTTTCGCGGGGCCTGTAACACTCCATCACTAACAGTCAACACATGGTCTGAAATAGGCACACCACCAAAATGTTGCAACAAATAAAAATGCTGCCATGCGCGAAAAAAATAAGCAGTCCCCACAGACTGGGCAATATCACTTTGGCTACCATCATAAGCTTCTGCCTTTTCCAACAATATATTGCAAGTACGGATATGCGAATAAGGCTTATCCCAACTCCAATTTCCTTCCGATGCCGAACCACCTCCATTGCTTCCTAATCCACTGATATCCGTCCCTCGGTCCATTATATCACCGTATGACGGCTTATTATCCAGATTTTTCCATCCAATTACATTATATAAAGCATTGGCTGCCTGTTCAAAATGTTCAGGAGTCTTAAACACAATAGCCTCTGTTCCCTGAGACAACGGTTCTTTATCAAGAAAGTCACTGCATGCAGTCAATGACATCACCACAGCCGATGCAAGAAAAAATTTATTTATTATGGTTTTCATATGTTTATATTTTAACAGGTTATTAGAATGTAACATCTACTCCGAATGTCAGCAATCTGCTGAACGGGAATGTGTTATTTGAATTTTCACCATATTCCGGATCATATCCATCCTTTACTTTTGTCCATTCCCAAAGATCATCACCGGAGAAGTAAACTCTCAATTTACTGAGTCCGGCTTTTGAAATCCACTTTTGAGGCAATGAATACCCCACTACCAAAGATTTCAAACGGACATACCGATTATTCTGAACACTGACATCTTTATTATTATAATTCCACTTATTAAAATTCTGGTCACGTGAAGCAATAGTATATTCTGCATCCCGATTATTCTCACTCCACATTTTCCCTGCGAAGTTTTTATTTTGCAGAACATAATTTGTAGTCCATGGAGCAGCCAAATATCCACCTCTTAACAATACTTGTTTACCTACTCCTTGGAAGAAAGCCGAGAAATCGATTCCTTTCCATTCCAATCCCAATTTAAAGCCAAATGTCAAACGAGGGGCCATATCTCCTGCATAGTAAAGATCATCTTTTGTTATAGCACCGTCACCATTCAAATCGACTACTTTACGAGCCCCCGGACGAAGTGTATTAGTAGATGCCTCCTGAGGTGCAGGAAGAATATTATTAGCTTTCGGTCCTGAATGATCCGCATTCCAATAATACTTCTCATAATATGCAGCCACTTCATCTGCACTTTGGAAAATACCATCAGTTTGGTATACATACAATGCTTGTCTTGGCATACCGATTAAGCGATTTTCATTCTTACCCTCATTAGGTACATTTTCATTATTAGCTAATTCAAGCACTTTTGACCATGCATCCGAAAGAGATCCTCCAATGTTATACTTTACCTGACCTATTTGATCATTCCAATTCAAAGCCAACTCCCAACCACGGGCACGAAACTTACCATTGTTGGTTTTAGGAGCAGCCGCACCTAAAATAGAAGGATATTGTACATCAATAAACATACCGTTATTGGTCTTGATAAAATAATCAAATGAACCTCTCAAACGATTGCTAAGAAAAGCAAAATCCACTCCCACATCGTGGCTGTCAATAGTTTCCCATGTACGTTCCGCAGATCTCATACCGTCTACCCACAATGAAGTATGCGTACCGGGATTTACACCAAAAATAGTCGTACCAGTTTTGATAGTAGCAAATCTCTCGTAATTGTCAATACCTTCCACACTACCTGTTCTACCATAATTGTAACGCAGCTTCAAATCACTCAACCATGAAACATCTTTTAAAAAGTCTTCATTTGAAAGTCTCCAAAAACCAGAAATAGAATAAAAATTTTTCCAACGTTGTTCTTTCGCCAACTTAGAAGACCCATCCCGACGACCCAATACCTCTATTGAATATTTATCAGCATAAGTATAATTCAAACGCCCTAAATAAGAAACCAATCCCCAAGAATTCTGTCCACCATATGCCTCATTATTATTTCCATTCACCCATACATCCAAATCTGCTAATCCAGACCCCGGATAAACAGCACCGGATTTACGAACCGCACCTACCCTTTTATATGTTTCTTGTTCGGCAGTCATACCCAACATGGCAGAAACGCTATGCACATCAGCAAAAGTACGATTATAATTAGCAAAAGCACCTAAAGTAATGTTTTCCCATTTCGCTATTTCTTCTTTCAATTGTCCGGGACCTTGCTTATTACCAGTCTGTGTACCTACCCAATCATAATATTGTACTTTATTCTTCACTTCCTGCATATTTCTCTGTACAGTCTTATAAGCCCCCGAAGCTGAAATAGAAAGTCCTTTTACCCATTTAGAAAAATCATAAGTTGCTTTAGCACTTCCTCTAAAAGTTGTCAATGAATTTTTCTTCTCCCCTCCTTGGGTCAACCCACCAATAGGATTCCGGTTACCACTAAATGTATCATAAGCCTGACCATTTTTATTATACACAGTCCAAAACCAAGGATCAAAATATCCAGCTCCCACATCAGTAGTTGGGGTTATAATATCACGTTTGTCATACGACATACTTGTTTCAAATTTCAAAGCATCTGTCGCTTGATAATCAGCATTTAAACGACCACTATATTTTTTTTCTCCATCATTAGCAACTTTCAACTGTGAATTATTATCCGCATACCCCAAAGACGCTCGATAACTAAACTTTTCATCTGCTCCAGAAATACTAATCGAATGCTTTTGAGAAGTTGCCTGACCATAAAGATAATCCATCATATACACATTTGGGTCCCAACGTTCCACTTTATCACCATTTTGTAATGTCAAGACTTTACCTGCACGAAGAGCATTAAAAAGAGTTTCCCCCTTATATACTGTTGGTGCACCAGTAGCCGGATCAATATCCGATTGATCCAAAGTAGGACCACCAAAAGAATTAAATATCCACCAATTTACAGCTTTATGAATTTCATCAGCAGTAGTTAAACTAGGATTTAAAGCGGCAGCATCATTATATTGAGCTTCATAAAACATATCCAACCATTCCCGATTATTTGTAATAGGAGGCTGAATACCGTTAATTGTGCGACTAACAGAGCCACTATATGATATTTGAGCCTTTCCTTTTTTACCACGCTTTGTTGTTACCAGTACAACACCTGAAGCCGAACGGGCACCGTATATCGCAGCCGAAGCATCCTTCAAAACTGAAATATTTTCAATATCACTTGCATCCATAGCATTTAACTCATCCAATGAACCTGTTATACCATCAATGATAACTAATGGAGAAGATTTTCCATTAACAGAAATATCACCACGTATTTTCATCTCTGCTCCCTCACTACCCGGACGAGTAGAAGTGCGTGTAATAGTCAATCCCGGAACTTCACCTTGCAAAGCTACTGTAGCATTAGCAATACCCTTATTTTTAAAAGCCTCATCCCCCTTGATCTGACTAATAGAACTAGTTAAAGAAGCTTTCTTTTGGGCACCATAACCAACTACTACTACTTCATCCAGCACCTCAGTATCCTCTTTCAAAACGACCTTAACGTTTGTTTTCCCTGATATATTAACTTCCTGAGTCTTGTATCCGATATAAGAAATGACCAATATGCCTTTTTCCGGAACATTATTCAATGTAAAATTACCATCAAAATCGGTAATTGTACCATTAGTCGTGCCTTTTACTTGTACCGTAGCACCAATTACCGGTTCTCCTGTAGCATCCACCACTTGCCCTTTTACCGTTCCAGTCTGCATAACAGTCTGCACCCCATTCACCTCTGCAAATACAGTCTGCGGGCTACCTGCCAACAAGGCA
>QWCV01005769.1_pt1 | contig 11418 bp, 6 predicted proteins | sample 1972621 | NCBI WGS metagenome assembly QWCV01 (sample SAMN09866699, study PRJNA288562) | Human gut metagenome isolate pre2_stool, whole genome shotgun sequencing... | isolation source: gut | host: Homo sapiens | place: USA: California
CCACTGCCTGACAAAAACCAGCAAACAGATAAATTGGCTTACAGCAGATCAGGAGGGGCATTTCCCCTCCTGATCCAATCAATATCTGTCTTCTTCTGATCTGTAAGACTGGGAAGTTCTATTTTTCATCTTATTCCTGCAGTCTGTCTCATTTTTATTTTTTGTGCTGTTCTTCGTACTATTCTTCACATCATCAGTATAGTTCATTTCATTACCATAGTTGCTCTTATCTGAAGTTCCTGTGTGATTTCTGCTGTTTTTACTCTCAGATGATTCATAGTTTTTTGCCATTATTTTTTCCTCCTGATGGAATTTATCTTCCCGGATTTTCCAATAGCCCGGAAGAATCCGGGATTTTTTCTTCCGCACTTCATTGCTGAAAGTGCTTCACATTGACTATTATCCCAAAAACCGGGGGGAATATTCATCAAAATATGTTGCTTTTTTCACCAAGCTATATTATAATCATATCTGTAAAAAGAATTTACCCTTCAAAAATTTTTTTTACATAAACCCCTTATTTAATTATTTATACTCCCCTTGAAAGTCCCGGCAGCTCCCCTGCCGGGGTTTTCTCTTTGTATTTATCCATACACGTAATCTCAGAAAAAAATATAAAAAGCAGCATCGCCAATCTCATGATGTGCGATGCTGCTCCATTTTTATATTCTTCTTTTCCCATTCATTTTTCATACGCGCCAGCGGATAGTTTGTTTCTCCACATTTACAATCATCATTGTGTCACTCTCCCGTATGAGTTGATATGGATATTTTACTGTATTCTTACACTGTCTTCAATATGTGGCAAAAAATGTGGCAGGGTTTCTGTCCATAATTTACCAGATTTCAGACTCTACTGCAGCTCTTTCAATAGAAAGGCCTTTCATATAGCTGTCCATAAATGCGTTAAATCCAGCCACACCTTCCGGTTTTGGATCCAGTGTGCTGCTTTCCTGATCTGCAAATACTTTGATATCAAGGAAGCTTTCCAGAGTCTCGCCTTCTTCTTTATTTACCAGATAAGAAGCAAGAAGTGCGATTCCCCAGGCTCCGCCTTCCCCTGCAGTAGCCATTACAGATACCGGTGCATTGACAGCATCTGCCAGAATCTGCTGTCCTACACCTTTTGTCTTGAATAATCCTCCATGGCCAAGAAGACGGTCTACTTTTACATTTTCTTTCTCAAACAGAAGGTTCAGACCTACTCTCATGGCTCCAAGGCATGTATACAGATTGGTTCTCATAAAGTTTGCAAGATTAAATTTGCTTTCAGGAGAACGTACAAATAACGGACGTCCTTCTTCAAAGCCTGTCATATGCTCACCCGAGAAATAGCAGTAGGACAGAAGTCCTCCACAGTCCGGATCTCCTTCCAGTGCTTTATTATAAAGGGTTCCGAACAATTTGTTCATATCCACTTCCATACCCATAGCTTCTGCAAACTCTTTAAATACATTTACCCATGCATTCAGGTCAGAAGTACAGTTGTTGGAATGAGCCATAGCTACCAGATGTCCGGATGGAGTGGTAACCATATCAATTTCTTTATAAGGTCTGGAAAGCTCTTTTTCCAGAACGATCATGGCAAATACAGAAGTTCCTGCGGAAACATTACCTGTGCGGACTGCCACACTGTTTGTAGCAACCATTCCTGTTCCTGCATCACCTTCCGGAGGACACATCGGGATTCCGGCTTTCAGTTTTCCTGTTACATCGAGAAGTTTTGCACCTTCTTCTGTAAGAACACCGGCATCTTCACCTGCAACAAGGGCTTTCGGCATAATATCACGAAGTTTCCATGAGAATCCGTAAGGAGCAACCAGTTCATCGAATTTATCAACCATCTCCTGGTTGTAATCTGCCTTTGTGGTATCAATCGGGAACATACCTGCTGCGTCACCGATACCCAGAACTCTCTTTCCTGTCAGTTTCCAGTGGACATAAGCCTCCAGAGTTGTAATATAATCGATATCTTTTACATGTTCTTCACCGTTAAGGATTGCCTGATACAGATGTGCGATACTCCATCTCTGAGGGATATTGTAATTAAACAGCTCCATCAGCTTTTCACTGGCTTCTCCTGTAATATTATTTCTCCATGTACGGAATGGTACAAGAAGTTCTCCCTCTTTATTAAATGGCATATAGCCATGCATCATAGCACTGACACCAAATGCACCTACGGATTCCAGTTCTACGTCATATTTTGCTTTTACATCCTTTGCCATATCCTGATAACAATCCTGGATACCTGTCCAGATATCATCAAGGCTATATGTCCAGACACCGTTTTCATAACGGTTTTCCCATTCATGTGCACCGGATGCGATTGGCTGATTTTTGTCATCTACAAGTACTGCTTTAATTCTGGTATCCCATTTTTATGTACCTCCCTGATTTTTTGATGTACTTTTTTTACATATTTTTAGGGCTGCCATCTCGGGTAATCCAATGAATCTCTGATATATATACACAATCCATTGTTACTGTCTGATATGACAGCCTTTTATGTTACTGTTCACTCCGTTCACAGTAACCCTTTTATATCACTTATGGTAATAATTATTTTCTGAATGCAAGCTCATTCCATCTCAGTTCATTTTTGAAGTCACGGATATTGGTATCTTTATCAATGTAAACAGCTTCAATTCCCATAGCTGCAGCCCAGTCTCCCATCTGTTCTGCTGTCAGGTCATAGGAGAATGCTGTATGATGAGCACCGCCTGCAAGAATCCATGCTTCTGCACCTGTTTTAAGGTTTGGCTGTGGTGTCCAGAACGCACTTCCTACAGGAAGCTTCGGCATCGGTTTCTCAACTTTCTTGCAGTCTACATCATTGATGATCAGGCGGAAACGGTCACCAAGATCGATCAGGGATGTTGCAATAGCCGGACCTGTCTTACTTGTAAATACAAGTCTTGCAGGATCTTCTCTGTCACCCATGGAAAGCGGGCATACTTTAATACCAATCTTACCATCTGCAACAGATGGGCAAACCTCGAGCATATGTGACTGAAGAATTCCTTCTTTTCCAGGTACAAAATTATATGTATAGTCTTCCATCATGGAAGTTCCTTTTGCATCTTTGATACCTGCTGTCATGATCTTCATCAGACGGACCATTGCAGCTGTCTTCCAGTCACCTTCTGCGCCGAATCCATAACCTTTTTCCATAAGTCTCTGGATTGCAAGTCCAGGAAGCTGTTTAAGAGCACCCAGATCGCCAAAATGTGTAACAATTGCCTGATAGTTTTTCTCTTCCAGGAATTTCTCAAATCCGATTTCAATCTGAGCCTGAACTGCTACGTGACGTTTGAATTCCTCCGGATCTCTTCCCTCAAGAATGATATCATATTTGCTGTAGTATTCATCTACCAGTGCATCTACATCACCTTTAGCTACATCTTTTACATAGTCAGCAATCTCATTTACAGGGTAAGCGTCAACTTCCCATCCGAATTTGATCTGTGCTTCTACTTTATCACCTTCTGTAACAGCTACGTTTCTCATGTTATCTGCTACACGGCATACACGGATATGGCTGCTTTCCATAATGCCAACAGCTGTACGCATCCAGGAAGCAAGTCTTTCCTGTACATCTTTATCTGCCCAGTGGCCAACGATAACTTTTCTTTCGATTCCCATTCTTGTAACAATGTGACCATATTCACGACCGCCATGAGCAGACTGGTTTTCATTCATGAAGTCCATATCAATGGTATCATAAGGAATTTCCTCATTAAACTGAGTATGCAGATGGCAGAGTGGTTTTCTGTACTCCTTCAGACCAAGAATCCATGATTTTGCCGGTGAGAAAGTGTGCATCCATGTGATCACACCTGCGCAATCTTCATCTGCATTTGCCTCATTAAATGTTTTACGGATCAGTTCATTTGTGATCAGTGTTGGTTTCCATACTAATTCAAATGGAAGAACACCGCTCTTGTTTAATTCCTCAACAATGATCTTAGAATGCTCGGCAACTTTTCTTAAGCACTCATCTCCGTAAAGATCCTGTGAACCTGTACAAAACCAGAACTTATAGTTTCTTCCTGTTTTCATGATAAAATTCCTCCCTGGATTTTTATATATGTTTTTTATTTTTATGTTACTGTTCACACACCACTATCCCGCGAGGTGTTTTGGCATGAATATGCCAAAATCCCGAGACATACAAGCCAAAATTCCATTGCCGCAGGCAATTGGAATGAATTTTGGCTACGTTGCTGTGAACGGAGTGAACAGTAACGTCCGCTATTCTATTGCGTAAATTAATGAACAGATACATTTTATTTCTTTCTGCATGAGCCCCTGATAATCAGTTCCGGATGAATCAGTCTTTCAACCCTGCTCTCTTCCTCGGGAACTCCATTAATTTTTTCCAGAATCAGTTCTGCTGCCATTTTTCCCAGCTTTTCCTGAGGATGGGCAATCGTTGTGATTCCGTTTCCACGCTGTGCATACAGCGAATTATCATAACCGGTAACTGAGATATCATCCGGTATTCTGACCCCCAGCTTTTCCAGTTCTTCCATAACCTGAACAGCTATCTGGTCATTATAGCAGACAATTCCATCCGGAAGTTGCCCGCTCTGCACCATTTCTTTTGCCATTAATGCGGGTTTTACTTTTCTGTCTTCTGTATGAAACCAGACAACGTCATCCGGATCATAGGAAATCCCGGCTTCCTGCAATGCCTTCACATATCCTTTGTGACGTTCCAGTCCCTGCATATCATCTGCCTTAAAGAAACCTTTAATCTTCTTATGTCCCAGTTCCAGCAGATATTTTGTCACAAGATAACCTCCCTGCGCATCATCCATAAGGATATGCGGCTTGTCCCGCATTTCTGAATAGATTCCCTGGATGAACACATATGGGATTTCAAACTTGTCCAGATTCTGATAAAGATTTCTGTGCTTACAGATCATCTCACTTTTACTTGGTTCAATGATCAGCCCGTCAATATCTTTCTTCAGAAGTTCCTCCAGACATCTGGCTTCTTTCTGCCTGCTGTTTGCTGTATTTTTCAGGATAATACTGTAACCGCTTTCTGAAAGGACATTATCCATTCCCTGTATCAGTCTCGGAAAAATATAATCAGAGATATATGTGGTAACTACTGCAATATTCTTTGATTTCTTGATATGACGCATATTCTCAGAGCAATAAGTACCTTTTCCATGAAATGCCTCCACATATCCATCCTGTTCCAGGATTCCCAGTGCCTTGCGGACTGTATGTCTGCTCAGGGAATATTTCTGTGAAAGTTCGTTTTCTGAAGGAAGCTTCTCTCCCGGCCGGATAACTCCTGATACAATATCACTTCTGAGCTGTTCCATCAGTGAGAAATATTTCGGCTTTCCATTATCTGTCATGTCTTCTTCCCTCCTGTATTTAGCATACAACTTGTACGCACATACGAACAAGTTGTTTTTTATGTATAAATTATACAAAATATCGGGGGATTTTTCATTAGTTTTTTCTACTCAGCCTTCTCTATTTCATAACAGATTCCGTGTACTGCCATACGGATTTCCTTATCCAGATGTGAATTGCAGGTTATCAGCGTCACCATTCTCTCTGTTTCATTCGGTTCTACGCCTGTATCATACATGGAATTGTTTTTCAATACAGACAATTGTCTCTTGTATGCACTACTTGACAGCTCATATCCATATTCAAATGCCGGACTGTGTGAAGATGCCTGTTCTACAGAAAAAATTCTGTACAGAAATTTTCTCTCCGGCGTCAGAATCTCTATCTCCGGACACAACTTCAGAAATTCCGGCTGTTCATAACGGTTCAGATTGGCAAACATCATATTTCCTTCCATGTTATGACCGTAAATAATACTGTGGGAACCTGTGAGATCTTTTTTATTATTATGTTCAAGAAAAATGCAGCCAAACAAGTCTTCTTCTTTTTTGAAATTATGCCTCAGATAATATTCATCATCTGTTCCCTGTACAACAGGATAAGAAATATCAGCTCCCGGTATGGTAATCCAGGCAGCCACCTGGGAGTTGATCTTTCTTAAATTCTCCCAGGAAATCCCGAAGGATTCCCTGATCTTATCTGCTTTGTCCGTATCTTTCTGATTCTTTTTATTTCTTTTCTTTTCGGATTTACTTTTTTCTTTTGAAGATGATCCATCTTTCTTTTCTATTTTTGGTATTTTTTCTCCATCTGATGTTGCTGCTATATCAGCAATTTCTTCATATCCCTGCTTTGCTGCAAGATTCTGTTCATAGCTTTTTATATAAAATCCGCCACAGTATATCAAAAGTCCCAGTGATGCTGCGATCACGCTTACAGCAAACGTCTTCAGTTTCTTCATTTCCGACGTATGCCTCTGATATTTTTCCTGCCTGTCAGAGATTTTCTGTATATCAGTACTCCACCGGCAAGCAGTATCAGTCCAAGTACACCAAGCACAGCCATTACTCTAAACGGTCTGGTATCTCCTGTTTTGGAGCTTCCTGCTACAGAACCATTCTGATAGCTTCCATAACCTGAAGAATATCCACCGGAATTTCCATAACTGCCTCCATTGCTTCCACTGTTTCCGTTATTATATGACGGTACAGGTGTTTTTGTCGGTGCAGGTGTCATTTTCGGACAGGTTCCCGGAGTAGTTGCAGGTACAGGTGTTGGTGTCAGTGCCGGAGATGGTGTTTCAGACGGTTTCGGTGTTTCAGACGGTTTCGGTGTTTCAGTCGGAGTCGGAGTTACAGATGGCCTGGGAACCATTTTTATATATACCTCATTCTGCGCAGATGTTTCCGGCGAAATATCTCCTTTTGCTCTGGCTGTATTTACAACTTTTGTCTGCTCCGTACTCTCTGTCTCAAATATAACCTCATAGCAGACCTCAATTTTATCCTTATCAGAAAGTGTTGTTCCTGTTTCGATCCTGAAACCTGTTTCAGATGCTTCTACCTTAATATCTTTTAGTTCCACATCATTTTTCTTTACAAAAATACTGTCTTTTATAAGTGTTATACCTTCCGTTTCAAATGCATCTTCAATCACGATGTTTTTATCTGTGACATCTTCTCTTAATTGTTTTACAGTCAGCTTATAATATCCTTTTTCGCCGGATAAATACTCTTTTTTATCGGATTCCTTAACGATCTCCAGAACCGGGCTGTGTACCTCAACTTCTTCTTCATCTGAAGCCGGTATATTTTCTCTGCTGTTTATCACTGCTGTATTGTGCACTTTCTGTCCTGCCAGCATTTCATCGATCACTGCCACCTGATACTCTACGATCATTTTCTTCTGAGTCTGGCAGTCCAGAGGATTATACATTACCTGTTCAGCCAGACCTCCTCTGTCATTATCACAGATACTGTATCTGCTATCTTTAATCAGTGCTTTTCCCGTATTCATTGTAAATGTATTGTCATCATTGATCTGTACTTCTGCATCTGTCACATTGCCATTCTCATCCATGAGGATCACTGAATCCTTCAAAAGGCGTACTCCCTGTGTATCAATCACATCATTAAGTACAACATCACGTGCCACACAACCAGTCTGTTCCTGAGTCATAACAATGCGGTATGTAATGATATCCCCATATTTATATGACGGTTTATCTGCATTTTTCTCTACCTTAAGAACCGGGGTATTTATCCATACCTTAGAAGTGTCTTTGACCGTCTGGGCATTATCTGCATATGCCTGAGCAGTATTTACAATTTCCATGCCATTGACACTTTCCTGTACTGTACAGCGGAAATTAACTGTAACAGGTATCTGATACGGAAGATCCGAGATTGTTACAATCCATCCCGTACCCTGACGTGTCACCTGACAGTTCACCTGTTTTTCTACAGTTTCCTTATAATTCTCAGGATTCAGTTCATTTCCCGCATCATCAGTACCTGCTGTGGGATACTGGATCACAGATGGTACTCCGCTTACTGTAACTGCTCCCTCTTCTCCATCCAGAGCCAGCCCTTCCGGAAGGGAAAGGTCACTGATCACCAGATTTCTGGCTATAGATCCTTTCTGAAGATTATTTACGGTAACCCGATAATTCACCTGTTCTCCAACACGGAATTCATTTTCAACACGTCCGTCACCGGTTGCCTGATATGGATTCTGGAAACTCTTATCAATAGAGAGAACTGCCGTGTTTACATAAACTTCCGCATCATCCTGTGCAGGTGCTGTATTCTGTGCCTGTACATTAGCTATATTGATACTCTCCATGCCATTTGCTTCTTCCGCAACTGTACAGATAAAAGAAATTGTGACCGGAACTCCTGCCGGAAGATCTGAGATATTCAATCTCCATCCTGTACCTTCCTGAAGAAATTCATAGCCAACCTGCTTCTCTGATGTTTCATTGTAAAGCTCCGGATTCAACTGGTTGGGCACATCCTCTGTTCCTGCTACAGGCTGCACAACACTCTGTGGAATTCCGATAACGGATACATTGTCAGCAGATGTCAGAACAAGACCTTCCGGCATCTGTGTGTCCCAGATTGTTACATTTCTCGCTATGGTACCTTCTTTTTTATTTTCTACCACTACATTATACTGTACCTGTTCTCCCACCTGCCATTCATAATGATCCGCTGTTTTCTCTATCCAGAACTCTCCTGAATTTACATAAACCTCTGCATCATCTGCTCTTTCTTCTGCATTCGAAGCTTTTACAGATGCTGCATTCACACTCTCATGTCCGTTAGCTTCCTCCTGTGCAATGCAATGAAAAATAATTGTCACGGGTGTACTGTATGGCAGATAAGAACAATAGAAAGTAAAACTATTTCCGTCTGCATCCAATCCGGTCTCTACCTGTCTTGTTTCATATGCCTGTCCTGTTTTCTTATCCGGTACAGGATAATTGATCTGTTTCTGTACTCCCAGAACCTCCACACTGTCAGTACCGCCTGCAAGCACCAGTCCCTGAGGCAGACCAATGTCAGTTACATTTACATCTTTCGCAATTGTTCCTGCAGACACATTGTTTACCACAATCCTGTAGGTAACCTGCTCTCCTGCCTGCCATTCATATTTATCGGCTGTTTTACTGATTTCAAATTTCGGACTGTTGGGCCATACTTCTGCCAGATCTTTACGCGTTTCCTGCTCTCCTGTGTCTGAATTGATCAGATTATCGGCTGTAGCAGAAACAATATTTTCCCACTCCATTCCATTTGAAGTGTCCAATGCCTGGCATTTAAATCGGACTGTAATCTTTTCCCCATATTTCAGAGACGGGCATTCTGCCTTCCAGCCATTGTCTCCGATTCTGGTCAGTATACAGTTCTCCGCATTTGTCTCTGCTGCATACTGTCCTTCCAGAAGCTGCAGACATGCCGGTATTTCATCTGTGACCACAACATTCAATGCCCTTACATCCGGTTTTGTCTGAGAAACCGTAACTTCATAATCTACAGTGTCTCCTACTTTCCATTCATATGCAGACACATTTTTTGCCACTTCAAGTTCCGGAGAAATTACACTTTTTACCCATACAATATCTGTATCCATGGTATCCCCTGTGCCACTCATACGTTCATAGCTCATAGACGCATGGTTAGGTATCAGGAGCGTATATCCGTCCTCTGCAATGTATTTTGAAATATTAATTTCGGATTCCGGTCTCATCTGTACTTTCAGAATAAATGTATAAGTCTGATTATCTGTAAAAGCTTCCTCCTGAAGGCTTTCTGCTTTTGCACTGCAGATTATCTTCTGTCCTTCAATAGCTGTATCAAACTGATCTGTCACATTCTGACCTGTATCATTTATGATATGTATCTTTGAAGTATCCTCTATTTTCAGGCATTCCTCCAATGTATCCTGAATCACAAATGAGCGAAGTTTATTTGGTGTTACTTCAGCCTGGATCATATACTGGAACTCTTCCCCCTGTACTGCTGTAAAAGGCTGATCTTTCGCTGCGACAGATGCCTGTTCCCAGGTACTGTCAACCTCTCCTACTCTTTTCTGTGGAGCTTTCTTCATCTCAATGTCTCCAAAACAGTATGAGGTAAAATCAAAATAAGCAAAGCCCTTACAAAACTTCTGTCCCTGAAAGTTCAGACAATAGGAGTTTCCTGAGCCATCCACATATTTTCTGATTACTCCCTGTGCCCATTTCTCTTTAGAACCTGCTTTTTCAATGCTGGCTTCTCTGCTGGCATCCCACATATCGAGCTTTTCCTGATGCGAGAACACAAGATTAAAATTATCTGTGTCATACAGCATATTCATCCAGCCTTTCTGATCATCAGGCTCTATGGCAACATTCTGGGAACCCACATAATTTCCGTTTACTTTAAGGAAATCATTATCTGACAGAATATAGATCTGATCCAGATTGCTGTCAGACGGGATTTCTACTGCCTGTGCAGCATCTATATCCCTGATTGTTCCATGACCACGAACCGACAGTACCTCTTCTGTCCCATGTTTCAGAAATTGGAAATTAACCTTTGCAGATCCTACAGAGTAAATAAAAACTCCAATACTGTTTCTGGAAAAGCCAACAACCGGATAGGACTCATTATTCTCCCAGCCAAAGCTTATCCCTCCGGCATTCTCTGTTTTTGTTATGGGTGTACGGATGTCATAACGTCTCTCCGCATTCTCAACTCCCATAAGACTAAGGCGTACATCCACAATATTCCCGGCAGCATCTCTTCCAACATTATTATAACGGATTCCGGCACTTCCCGGCTTATAGTCCTCTGATACTCTCACAGTTTCTGCATCTCTGTCGCTTCTTCCATGATCAGAAAAAGCATCCCTGTCCTTGTTATCGCACCCAAAGATTTCATATGTGGTAATGCCTGGCTGGTACTTCATATTAAAACGGTATCCATAATCCACCGTCTGATCTGTCTGCCATATTTCTATCCCTTTTGCAGCAGCCTGCACCATATCCATCGGCAAAAAACTCAATATTGCCTGCATGACAAACAGCACTGCGAGCAGTAAAGCTCCCAGACGTTCCTTCCATTTTAAGTTACGTTTCATTTTCTGTCTCCTTTCCAGATAAAAATAAATGTGGGATTTTCCTGCACCTGACAGGATTAGAGAATAGAAATAAATTGACAGCCGCATCTTCATCGGCTTCAGAATTATGAATTATTATAAGATTTAAGATTTTTAAGATTCCGCGCAGGGTTTCTTTCCTGAAATCCTGCACAGATTTTCATTGATCATTTCTTTTCTTCAGCCATGAAAGAAAATAAAGAATAATTGCAAGGATAATAAAGAATGGAATCGCAACTCCGATTATCAGAATCAGTAAAATAATTATAACGGTTGCTGCAGCAATAACGATGGCCTTGCCATGCCAGGTAGAAAGATCGATTACTTTTTTCCATCTTTTCTCCTGCTGATGAGGAAGCTCTGTCTCATTGCCATAACTGCTTCCGTAAGAAGAAT
>QWCV01004228.1_pt1 | contig 11417 bp, 9 predicted proteins | sample 1972621 | NCBI WGS metagenome assembly QWCV01 (sample SAMN09866699, study PRJNA288562) | Human gut metagenome isolate pre2_stool, whole genome shotgun sequencing... | isolation source: gut | host: Homo sapiens | place: USA: California
CCGCCTCGACCTCGCCGGCGCGACCATCAACATCATGAAGTCCATCATCCCGAACATGATGAAGGTCGCCCCGAACGCCATCTACATGCTCATCACCAACCCGGTGGACGTCGTCACGCACGTGTGCCAGAAGCTGTCCGGCCTGCCGACCAACCAGATCTTCGGTTCCGGCACCAACCTGGACTCCGCTCGTCTGCGCTTCCTGATCGCCCAGCAGACCGGCGTCAACGTCAAGAACGTGCACGCCTACATCGCCGGCGAGCACGGTGACTCCGAAGTCCCGCTGTGGGCCTCCGCCACCATCGGTGGCGTCCCCATGTGCGACTGGACCCCGCTGCCCGGTCACGAGCCGCTCGATGCCGCCAAGCGCGAGGAGATCCACCAGGAAGTCAAGAACGCCGCCTACAAGATCATCAACGGCAAGGGCGCCACCAACTACGCCATCGCCATGTCCGGCGTCGACATCATCGAGGCCATCCTGCGCGACTCCAACCGCATCCTGCCTGTCAGCTCCATGCTGAAGGACTTCCACGGCATTTCCGACGTGTGCATGTCCGTGCCGACGCTGCTCAACCGTAAGGGCGTCAACACCGCCATCAACACCCCTGTCTCCGACCGCGAGCTTGCCGCCCTGAAGCGCTCCGCTGAGACGCTGAAGGAAACCGCTGCCCAGTTCGGCTTCTGATATCGGATTGATTGGCGGGGCGCCGGTGCAGATCGGCGCATGAACCGCCCTCAGTCTTGCTTCGCGCCTTGCCATGCTGGTGCGGCTGTCGGTCAGGAGCCGGCGGTGCTCTCATCTTGCCCTCCCCGGCGGGAAGGCCATCGAGTGAAGCGAGACTGGGGGTGGTTTTGTTTATCGGCAGGGGGTCCTCCTCGTCCTGGTATTCGCCCGCATTTGCTCACAGAGAACGTCGGCGCGCCGTTCGATTCGGTGTATAGTGAACCCTGTTGTTTGAAAACCTCGGCTTCGGCCGAGGTTTTCGTCGTTCTAGGGCTATTGAAAATGATTGTAGGAAACAGTTTCACATAGCAGGCAGAAGGAGAGGTACACTATGCCGCACACGCATGGAACGGTGAACGAGGTGACGCGCGGCAGCAAGGCGCACCAGCGACGGCTTATGATGACGCTGACCTTGACCGGCACGGTGTTCGTGGCGGAGATCGTCGGCGCCATCATCACCGGATCACTGGCATTGCTGGTGGATGCCGGGCATATGCTCACGGACATGTCGGTGCTGATTGCATCGACGGTGACGGCGGTGCTTATGCGTCGAAAGCCCAACAGCTCCCGCACCTGGGGTTGGGCCCGGCTTGAGGTGCTGACCGCGGAGGCGGGAGCGATGATCCTGCTGTTCGTCGGATTGTATGCGCTGATCGAGGCGGGGATGCGACTGTTCGGAGGATCCGCCGAACATGTGGCGGACAGTGGGCTGCTGCTGTTCTTCGGCATTCTGGGTCTGGCTGCCAATGTCGGCTCGATCATCATCCTTGCCGGGCAGCATAACGACAATATGAACATGAAAGCCGCGTTCCTTGAAGTGGTGAATGATGCCCTGGGCTCGGTGGCGGTCATAGCGTCGGCCGTGGTCATGATGCTCACCGGGTGGGATGGCTTCGATGCCATCGCCGGCGGCCTGATCGCGCTGCTGATGATTCCACGTGCGGTGAAGCTGTTGCGCGATGCGCTGAAAGTGCTGCTGGAGGAGACCCCGGACGGATTGAATCTCGACGAAGTACGTACGCATCTGGAGAATATCCCTCACGTCGTGGCCGTCCATGATCTGCATGCGAGCACCGTGTCCACCGGCATGCCCATGCTCATGGCGCATGTCGTGGTGGAACCCGGCATGAGCATGGATCAGGCGGCGAATGTGCTCAGCCAACTGCAGGACTGTCTGCGCGAACATTTCCCCGTCTCGATTCCCCACACCACGTTCCAGCTCGAACCGCAGGGGTACCGTTCGCCCAGCGCCGAACAGCTGCACTCCTGAATGGGACGCCGCATTGCGCGGCTTGATACGACAATGGGTTGGGTGATTGCCTGAAATCGGGCGATTACCCAACCCATCCGTCGTATCGAGAGTGTATTGAGTTGCAAGGTCCGGGACGGTTGGCTGCGGTCAGAGTCGACGCAGCACGCTGACGACCTTGCCCATGATCTGCGCGTGGGTGCCATCGATGGGGGAGTATGCGGGGTTATGCGGTATCAGCCAGATGTGGCCATTGTCCTTGCGGAACGTCTTGATCGTGGCCTCGTCGTCGAGCAACGCGGCGACGATGTCGCCGTTGACTGCGGACGGCTGTTCGCGTATGACCACGTAGTCGCCGTCGCAGATAGCGGCGTCGATCATCGAGTCGCCGTGCACTTCGAGCATGAACAGTTTGCCGCTGCCCGTAAGCCGTTGCGGTAGCCGCATGACATCATCGATGTGCTGTTCGGCGGTGATCGGGACGCCGGCGGCGATGCGCCCGACCAGCGGGACGTCACGGGATGCGAGAATCGACTCGCTGGCCTCCGTGTCCCCGGGGAAGGGGAGTACCGTGGCGGTTTGCGAGTCCGTGCCGGAATCATACAACTCGATGGCGCGGCCCTTGTTGGCGCTGATATGAAGATAGCCCTTGCGCTCCAGCGCATGAAGCTGATGCTTGACCGATGACGGGCTCTTCAGCCCGACAGCTTCGCCGATTTCTCGGAAGGACGGAGCGAATCCCTGTTCCGCAATGTGCTTGCGTATGGCATCAAGCACCAGATGCTGCCTTTCGGTCAGGGCGTCATCGCGTTGCCGCGTGGCGTTTTTCGAGGTGGGTGCTGGTGTGCTCACGTCGACTCCTTTCATCTTCGTTCAATCATAGCGTGATTTGTTCCATGAAAACAAACATTCGTTCGATATGGCGTGTTGCTTTTGTCGAACCGCTGTGTCACTATGAGTACAGTTGTTCTATGAAACATGAGTTCGAGAAGGAGGGCGACATGATGGAACAGATGATTGCAGCAGCGGGGCTCCAGTGTGCATCGAGTCGTCATGATGCGATGCGCGATGTGGCGTTCGATGTCAGAAACAGCGATGTTCCAACGTTTTCGAGGAATATGGATTCTTCCGATGCGCGACGGCGTGATTCCCGGGTGATTATCGGAGTGAGCGACGAGCATGGTGTTCGCATGGCGAAGAAGGGTCATTCGACCATGTGTTTGACTCTTCGTGGCAAGATCGTGTTCTCGATGATGGGCGCCCTGCTGTGCCTGTGCATGATCGGTATGCTGATGCCGCAGGTCGCCCGGTCGGCGCCGGATCCCTCCGCAGTGTACAGCTATACCGTGCAGCCGGGGGACACTTTGTGGTCATATGCCTCGGCCATCACTCCTGATGGGGGCGATGTGCGCGACACCATCGATGATCTGATGTCGCTCAACCATCTCGATGGTGTCTCGTTGCAGGTGGGGCAGCAGCTCAAGGTGCCGATTGTCTGATTCCGGCGAATTCGGAGCGGTGCGTCCCCATGAGTCCTTTTTCGAATCGCTTCTTCGGCATTTACCGCCGGGCGCTTCCGGATTCGGATGTGACCGTTGACATGGGGAAGGGGCTTTGTCAACGCTTACGATATTCTGAGGTCATGCATTGCCCTTATTGTCAGAATTCCGATACCAAGGTCATCGATACGAGAATCAGTGATGACGGGTTCTCGATTCGTCGCAGGCGTGTGTGTCAGATATGCCACAAACGCTTCACCACCGTGGAAAGCACCATGTTGTTGGTACGCAAGCGTTCCGGAAACGTAGAGCCGTTCGACCGCAAGAAGGTGGTGTCCGGCGTGAGGAAGGCCTGTCAGGGACGGCCCATCAACGAAGACGATCTACGCACACTCGGTCAGCGCGTCGAAGAGGATCTGAGGGCGAGGGGGCTTGCCGAAGTCGATTCGGACGATGTCGGCAAGGCGATATTGGCTCCTCTACGGGAGCTCGATGAGGTCGCCTACCTGCGATTCGCCAGCGTGTATCAGAATTTCGATGGTCTTGAGGACTTCCAGCGAGCCATAGACGATCTGCGCAAGGAAAAGCACACCGAGGCGGAACAGCACTGAAACGGAACGGTGCTGAAGTGAAGCAGTGCCGGAGCGAAGCAGTGCTGAAGCGGAACGGTGCTGGTCGAAACTGCACTGACACGAATCAATGTTGATGTCGATGCCGACGTCGACATGTGACGCCTGATATGCGACCGGCCCCTTCCGTGATCGAACAGCGGAAGGGGCCGTGTGGAAAACCGATGACCGGCTTGTTCAGCTGATCACGCGCATGCGAATCGTGCCTTCGATGTGGCTGAGCGCGTCCAGCGTGGTCTGGCTGGGCTTCTGCGATACGTCAGTGACCACGTAGCCGAGTTCGCCCTCGGTTCCGAGAGACTGCGCAGCGATGTTGATGTTCTCCTCGCCCAGCACATGGTTGACGCGGGCGAGAACGCCCGGCAGGTTGGCATGCAGATGCGCGATTCGAGCAGCGCTCTTGCACGGCCCCAACGTCACCTGGGGAAGGTTGACCGAAAGCATGGTCGACCCCTTGTCCCAGTAGTCCTCAAGTCGCTGCGAGACGAAATGACCGATTGACTTCTGCGCCTCAAGCGTCGAGCCGCCGATATGCGGGGTGAGAATCATGTTGTCCTCGTCGGCGAGATCGGTGTCGAACGGATCGCCGCTCTTCTTCGGCTCGACGGGGAACACGTCGACCGCGGCGCCGGAAAGATGACCGGAATCCAGATGACGCTTCAACGCGTCCAGGTCGGTGACGAAGCCGCGGGACAGGTTGATGAAAATGGCATTCTGCTTCATGTGGGCGAACTGGTCCTCGCCGAAGAAGCCAGTGTTGGACTTGCGGCCGTCCACATGCAGGGTCACCGCATCGGACTGCTCCAGCAGTTCGTCAAGGGTCTCGCAACGGTGTGCGTTGCCCATCGCCAGCTTCTCCTCGATATCGTAGAACACGACGCGCATGCCCAGAGCCTCCGCCAGCACGGACAACTGCGAGCCGATATTGCCGTATCCGATGATGCCCAAGGTCTTGCCGCGAACCTCATGCGAGCCGGAAGCGGACTTGTCCCACAAGCCATGGCGCATGTGATGCGTGTGGGCGGGAATGCGGCGCATCAGGCAGATGATGTCGCAGATCACCAGTTCCACCACGGAACGGGTGTTGGAATACGGGGCGTTGAACACGCCGATGCCATGCTTGCCTGCATAATCGAGATCCACCTGATTGGTGCCGATGCAGAAGCATCCGACCGCGGTCAGGGACGGGCAAGCGTCGATGACCGCTGCGGTCACGGCCGTCTTGGACCGTATGCCGAGCAGGCTCACGCCGTCAAGCGCCTCGATGAGTTCCTTCTCGCCCAGGGCGCCCTTGCGCGTCTCCACTTCGAAACCGTGATCGCGCAGCGATTGCGCCGCATCCGGGTGAATGTTTTCCAATAACAGAGCTTTTGCCATGGTACCTACCTTATAGCTGCAAAGCCGTTTCGTCTTCCCTTGTCCGCACTATAACCAATCGCTGCGTTGGTCTGGTCATAGCCACGTAGAGATCCGAAGCCGCCACCAGGCGCGAGGGAGCATCCTGCTCGATACGTCCAGGCTGTACGACCACTACGGCGTCGAATTCAAGTCCCTTGACCGACTCCGTGGAACCGACGCTGATCTGCGCGTCCCACTCGTGCTGCTCGGACAGCCGGTTCGTCTCGTGCTGTCCCAGCGTACCCGGAAGCGTTGAAAAGATAGTGGATCGGAGCGGATCGAGCATGTGGGAAGGGGCGATGACCGCTACGCGACCGGTTCCGTCCGCATCCACGAACTGCTTGGCTAGCTGTGCGACATGCGATGCCGCGGTCGCGATCGTGTCGAATTCGCCGTCGACGATGATCCTGCGCACGGCGTCCGGTATCGTGCGCACGGCGTTGACCGTCGAGATATACAGTCCCGCCTTCTGCGCGAAGTCCGAGGCCAGGTCCGAAACCTCCTGCGGATTGCGGTAGTTGATGGTCAGCTCGTTGAGATCCCACCGCCGCTCGCCGAACAGCCGGTTCATCGTGCGGTCCCAGCGGCGCGTGCCGCCGAGCGCAGACGTCTGAGCCACGTCGCCGACGATGGTGAACGAGCGCGACGGGCACCGGCGGATCAGCATGCGCCAGTCCATCGCGGTCAGTTCCTGAGCCTCGTCGACGACCACATGCCCGTATGTCCACTCGCGGTCGGCCGCGGCACGCTGTGCGATGAACTCGCCGCCCTCGCCGTTCATCTGGTCGACCAGCATCTGCGAGGAGACGATGCCCGACCCGAGACCTACCGAGTTCAGGGTGTCCTGCGCGAACTGCTCCTCCTGGGCGCGCTTCGCGTTCTTGGCGGCGATCTGCGCCGCGATCTTGGGGTCGGGCCCCAGAAGCTCCATGGCCTCGTCCAGCAGCGGCACGTCCGATTGCGTCATCGGGGCGCCCTTGGGGCGGGTGAGCGCGGCGATGCCGTCGTCGTCAAGCCACGGCGCGAGTGCGCGAAGACGGAGCGGATGGGACCACAGGTTGTCGATCAGCCACGTGCCGTTCATCGGCAGCCACGCGAGGTTCAGCGCGACCCTCACCTTGTCGTTCAGGCGAAGGTTCGTCAGCGCCTCGTTCAGCTCGTCGTCGGACGGCGTATAGTCCAGCTGCTCGGCGTAACGGTCCCGAAGCGCCATCAGCATGGTCCGCACGAAGGTCTCCCGCGCCTTGTTGTGCGGCTGGCGCGTGCGCTTCGCCTGGTCGATGGCCGCCCTGACATCGGTGTCGAGCATGCGGACCGCGAAGCCGTTCACGTGCACGGTGGGCAGGTCCTGCGGAACCCGTTCGCGCAGCGCGATGGCGTTGGCCACGACCTGCGCCATGCGACGGTCTCCCTTGAGCTTGGCGGCGAGCGGCGTGTCCGTCGCGGTCGCCTTGATGCCTGGGATGAGGTCGGCGATGGTGCGGCTGACGACGCCCGTCTCGCCGAGCGAGGGCAGCACCTGGTCGATGTAGCGCAGGAACGTCGTGCTCGGGCCGATGACCAGCACGCCGGAGCGCTCCAGCTTGCGCCGGTGCGTGTACAGCAGGTATGCGGCGCGGTGCAGCGCGACCGCGGTCTTGCCGGTGCCGGGCCCGCCCTGCACCACCAGAGCCCTGTTGAGATCTGAGCGGATGATGCGGTCCTGCTCCGCCTGGATCGTGGCGACGATGTCCGTCATCTTGCCGGTTCGGCGCGAACTGAGCGATGCCAGCAGGGCGCCTTCGCCGGTGAGCGTCCCGGCCTTCGAGGCCTTGTCCACCTGCTCGGAATGGACGTCGAGTACCTCGTCCTCGATGCCGATGACATCGCGGAAGTTCAGTGTGATATGGCGGCGCATGACGATGTCGCCGTGGTTGGATGGCGTCGCCTCGTAGAACGGGCGGGCCGCCTCGGCGCGCCAGTCGGTCAGTATCGGCTCGTGGTTCTCGCTGGACAGGCCGATGCGGCCTATGTACCGGCGCTCGCCCTTCACGTCATCGAGTCGGCCGAACACCAGACGGTCTTCCATGGCGCGCAGCTGGGTGAGCCGGTCCTCGTACATGGTGGCGAACGAGTCGCGTTCCGTGCGCTGGGTGGGGGACCCGTGCGAGCCGGCCGCACGTACCGTATCCAACCGCGTGCGCGTCTGCGATCGCAGGGCGTCCAAGCGGGCGTATGCGCGGTCGACCGCTTGCTGTTCCTCGTGCAGTTGCGTTGATAATCCCGGCATTGATGTCCGTTCTCTCGGTGAAAACTCAGGCATTCAAATGTAGCGCAAGGGCAATACGAAACCGTGTGGATGTGTCCTGCCGCAACGGCGCTCCGAAGCGGTTGTGGAGGATACGCATTAAAACTATGTGGAAAATACCATTTCGTGGGGATTGGTGGTGAGAAGTGGGGTACAGTGGTGGATTGGTGTATCCGGATTCACGGTTAGGAGGTGGAACGTTGGCAGACGACTCGCAAGTCCAGAACGCCACGAACCCCTCCGCACAGCCGGAGCCGATGGCCCTGCCCCCGCTGTTGCTGGGCACGTACACCCCGAAAATCGACGCGAAGGGCCGCATGGCCCTGCCCGCCAAGCTCCGTTCCCAGCTTGGCGCGGGACTCGTCATGGCGCGCGGCCAGGAACGGTGCGTCTACCTCCTGCCGCAATCGGAGTTCCGTCGCATCGCCATCCAGATCCAGCACACGTCGATGGGCGACAAGGCCGCACGCGACTACCTGCGCGTGTTCCTGTCCGGAGCCGTCGACCAAGACCCGGACAAGCAGGGACGAGTGCTGGTACCGCAGATGCTGCGCGACTACGCGAACCTCGGCGACGACATCGTGGTGATAGGTGTGGGCACCCGCGCCGAGATCTGGAACCGCGAGGCTTGGGAACGATATCTGAACGAGAAGGAACAAGGCTATGCCGACATAGCCGACGACGTGCTTCCGGTGGTGGGATTCTGATGACTGATTATGCTTCGATTCACCAGCCAGTACTGCTTGAGCAGTGCGTGTCGCTGGTCGCCCCGGCGTTGCAGGACCCCGGATCCATCGCGGTCGACTGCACGCTCGGTCTGGCCGGCCACACCATCGCCTTCCTCAAAGCCGCGCCGCAGGCCCGCGTGCTGGGCATCGACCGGGATGCGGAAGCACTCGCCATGGCCACCGAGCGCATCGCCGGGGAAGGACTTTCGGACCGCTTCATACCTGTCCACGCCGCATTCGACGCGTTCGGCCAGGTGCTTGACGACCAGGGCATCGATCGGGTGAATGCGGTGTTCATGGATCTGGGTCTGTCGAGCCTGCAGATCGATGAGACGGACCGCGGCTTCTCCTACGCGCACGACGCGCCGCTCGACATGCGCATGGACGTCAGCCAGCCCCTGACCGCGCAACGCGTCCTGGCCGAGTACCCCGAGCGCGAGCTGGTACGCATATTCCGCGCATACGGGGAGGAACGGTTCTCCCGCCAGATCGCCCGCGAGATCGTGCGCCGTCGCGCGCAGGAACCTCTGACGACGTCCGCCCAGCTCAACAGGCTCGTCGACGAGGTGGTGCCGCAGGCGCACCGTCCCGCCGGAAACCCTGCCAAGCGCGTGTTCCAGGCATTGCGCATCGAAGTGAACGGCGAACTGGACAAGCTCGCCGGCACCCTGCCGCAGATAGCCTGCCGGCTCGCCCCGAACGGCCGCCTGGTGGTCGAGTCGTACCACTCATTGGAAGACAAGACGGTGAAGTCGTTCATGAACGAAGGACTGCGCGTGGACGCGCCGGCCGACATGCCGGTCATCCCCGACGACGCGCAGCCGTTCTTCGCGCCGCTGACGCGCGGCGCCGTCCAGGCCGGGCCGGATGAGATCGCAGCCAATCCCAGGTCGGCGTCGGTGCGCCTGCGCGGCGTCGAGCTGGTCAGGCCCCTGCCTGCGCGCTGGCGCCAGCGCTTCCGGCAGGACGCGCAAGTCGCCCGGGACCATGAGTCGGCCCGGGACGCGGGTGAAAACCGCGGCAGACACGGCGGCCGCGGCAGACATGACGACATGACGGCACGAAACACGACATCGAGAAGGAGGGGATGATGGCCTCGACATTGCGAACCGCCCGCTCCAACGCGGCGCCCGTGGCACCGGCGGCCTGGACCCAGGCGCGCGGTGCGTCACTGATCCACGTCACGGTCGCCATCGTCTTCCTGGTCGCCACGCTGCTGATAACCCTGATGCTGCGCACGCAGATGGTTCAGAACTCCTTCGAATCCAACACGGTGCAAAAAAACATCAACATGCTCACCCAGGACGTGCAGGACGATCAGGCGAAACTTGACGAGCTGATCTCGTCGCTGCCCGACAAGGCGCAGAAGATGGGCATGGTGCCCCAGCAGGATTCCGTCACCATCGATCTCAACGGGTACAAACCCAGTAAGGGGTCCGCTCAATGATCGGCCGAATAACCGCAATGATACGGTTCGCCAGATGCCGCAAGTTCCTCTTCCAGTGCATCTCCATCGGCGTCATACTCGCGATGGTCGCCTCCGCATGCCTGTTCAAGCTGGCCTCCATCCAGCTGATAGACGGCCAGATGGCCGCACAGGCGGCGACCCAGGCCCGGACCAAGAAGGTGATCGTCCACTCGATGCGCGGCAAGATCACCGACACGAACGGCACTGTGCTGGCGCAGAGCGTCGAGCGATACACGATCATCGCCGACCCGTGGGCGGCCTCGCAGTTCGAGCCGATCGACTGCGACACGCAGAAGGCGAAGCAGGCCGGATTCTGCCACAAGGTCAACGGCAAGCCGGTCGGGGTCAAGGGATCCGCGGGCGTGGCCCGTCTGCTGGCACCCGTGCTGAAGATGGACGCGAAGACGCTCGGCGCCAAACTGACCGGCACCAGCCGGTACATGATCCTGAAGAAGGACGTGACGCCGACGGTCAAGCGGGCCATCGACGACCTGAATCTGGGTGGTGTGGTCTATGGCGAGTTGAGCAGCCAGCGCATCTACGCCAACGGCACCCAGCTCGGCGCGCTGCTCGGCGGCGTGGACGATTCCGGCAAGGGCGTCGCCGGGGTGGAAAGCATGGAGAACTCCGCGCTGACCGGCACGGACGGTTACGTCATCTACCAGCAAGGTAACGGCGGCGAGGAGATCCCCGGCACGCTGACCGGTTCCCAAGAGGCCGTGAACGGCTCCGACGTGGCGCTGACGCTGGACCATGACGTCGACTGGTACGTCAAGCAGGCGTTGCTGGAAGGCCAGAAGAAGACCAAGGCGACGTGGGCCATGGCGGTGGTCCAGGACATCCAGACCGGCGAGATACTGGCTCTGGAGGACACCGACGAATACCAGGCGGGCAGCGACCAGGCCAAGCTGAACGCGTCTCGCGCCGTCAGCGAAAGCTTCGAACCGGGCTCGGTGGGCAAGGTCATCACGATGTCCGGACTGCTGCAGACCGGGCTGCACAAGGCGACCGACAAGTTCACTGTTCCCTATTCGTATACCAAGGACGGGCAGGAATACCATGACTCGTCCGTGCACGGCGACGAGCACTGGACTCTGGCCGGCATCATCAAGAACTCCTCGAACGTGGGCGTGGTCATGGCTTCGTCGCAGTACACGAAGAAGCAGCGGTACGAGTACCTCACGAAGTTCGGCATCGGCCAGTCCAGCGGCATGTCCATCCCGGGCGAGTCGCGCGGGCAGCTCGGCACGCCGGAATCGTGGGACGGGCGAACCAGCAACACGATCCTGTTCGGCCAGGGATACTCCGTGAACGCGCTCCAGCTGACCAACGTCGTCGCGACCATCGGCAACAAGGGCGTGCGCAAGCAGCAGTCGCTGATCAAGTCGGTCACCCACGCCGACGGCACGGTGGAGAGCGGCCTGAACCTCGCCAT
>QWCV01003507.1_pt1 | contig 11384 bp, 6 predicted proteins | sample 1972621 | NCBI WGS metagenome assembly QWCV01 (sample SAMN09866699, study PRJNA288562) | Human gut metagenome isolate pre2_stool, whole genome shotgun sequencing... | isolation source: gut | host: Homo sapiens | place: USA: California
TATTCGGCAGATTATCCAGTTTTTCCTCCAAATGCAGAACCCTGATAATTTCCTTTACATAGGTTCTGTCTACCTTGTTCCCATCCAGTTCTATCGGCAGCACAATGTTCTGATATACATTCAGAATGGGCACCAGATTGTAATTTTGAAATACAAAACCAATATTCCTTCTGCGAAAAACCGTAAGCTGCTCATCATTCATTTTTGCAATTTCTTTTCCTCTGATTTTCACACTTCCCGAGGTGGGAACGTCCAAACCGCCCAGCATATTAAGCATAGTAGATTTTCCGCTGCCTGATGTACCAATTACAGATACAAATTCCCCTTTTTCCACTGCAACGCTTACTCCATCCAGGGCTTTTGTCACATTTGTCCCCTGTCCGTAATATTTTTTCAAATCCTTTGTTTCTAAAATATAATCCATCTTAGTACCTTCCTTTCCTTTGATGCTATCAGCATACAAAAAAATTATCTCAAACTGTTCTCAAAAAAGTAACAGAATTGAGATAATTTCTTTTTCTGCTTTCACTGCTCTACAGGCAGGTGGATACAAATAGCCGTTCCTTCTCCAACTCTGGAGTGGGCTTCCACAAAACCTTTCTGGAGCATGACAATCTCTCTGGTCAGATAAAGCCCAATGCCTACACCTTCTGTCTCTGCAGACTCCGGTTCCCTGTAAAAACGTTTAAAAATATGGGGAAGTCTGTCTTCCGGAATACCTCTTCCATTGTCCCGGATTTTTATTCTCACGAAAAAATCTGTCTTTTCCGCTGAAATCCACAATTTTCCTCCCTGTCCGGTGTACTTAATGGCATTGTCCAGCACATTAAACACGGCTTCCTGTGTCCATCTTTTATCAAAATACGCCCGAAGGCTTTCCTCACAGGAAACTTGGATTTCAATTCCTTTTTCCTCTGCCTTTAAGGCAGCATCACAGATAGCCCTTGCCAGAAGTTCATAGACAGAATGTTCTTTTGGCTGCACCTTAATCAGTCCTGTTTCCATTCGGGACATTCGAATCATGCTCTGCATAAAAAACTCCAGCTTATCAACCTGATGTTCCGAGGCCTGGAGAAATCTCTCCCTCTGGTCTTCAGAAATCCCCCTTCTCTCCAGAAGATTGTGATACATACGAATACCTGCGATAGGAGTCTTTACCTGATGGGAAATGTCGGAAATCATGGATTCCAGTTGTTCTCTCTGGCGAAGGTTTTCCTCCGATTTCATTTCTATGATTTCATAAAGGCGACGCATTCTCATCTGAATTTTACCCATCAGCGTTTCCTGACTTTCCTGGAATACAATATTCCTCTTGCCTGCAATCATGGCTTCCAGGCATTCCATGATTTGTGAAGTATACGAAAGAACTCCCCTTCTGGCATAAAACACCAGAAACAGCCCAAAGAGAAAAAAGAAAAAAGAAAACGCCAGCAAAATAATTTCCACTTTTATTTCCCGCCTTTCCACTGATACCCCATTCCATACAAAGTTTTAATGTAAGAGCGCACAGGGGTTTCTATCTTCTTTCTTAAACGGTTGATATTGACAGCCACTGTATGTTCATCCACAAAGCTCCCGCCCTGGTCCCAGATTTTTTCCAGCAGCAGCCCTTTTGTCATCACCCGGTCTGCATTGGCAATAAGAAGCCGTAAAATCCGATATTCCGTGGGCGTCATAGAAAGGCTTTCTTCGCCTTTTACAGCCGTCATTTTATCAAAATCTATTTTCAGATATCCATCGTCATACACAGCCCTGTCTGCCGTCTTTCCACTTTTCCGCAGAGCTGCCTGAATTCTCCTGTGCAGAATGGGCATTTTAAAAGGTTTTGTGATATAATCATCCGCACCGCAGTCAAAGCCCTTCATCTCGTCCCGTTCCATATCCCTGGCTGTGAGAAAAATAACGGGAATATCCTGTTCTGCCTTTACGGCCCTGCAGAAATCAAAGCCGTCCCCATCGGGCAGATTCCCGTCCAGCAAAATCAAATCCACTTCTTCCCGTGTAAGAATCTCCATGCCCTCTCCCAATGTAAATGCAGAACAGACCCGGTAATTTTCCAATTCCAAGTCACAGGTGAGCCCGGTATTTAAGTCTCTGTCATCCTCAATCAGCAATATCTTTTTCATGTTCCTCCGTTCCCTTTTTCATCCTGTTTTTTCTATATTACATCATAGCATTTATGTTTTTCCCGGTCAAAGGGTAAAAGTCGTTAAAATTTAAACAATTTTTATAAAATCTATATTTTTTTTATTATATTTCTTCTTAATGAATTTTTGGGAAGAAAAAAGAAACTTATATCTTCAAATTTTATTTTTGAATATATTAAAGCAACCTTAATAAGATCTTTTAAACTATGTTTGTTTAAAATCTCTGTATATTCAAAATAAACCATTGGAAGTTGTTTGATCTTTATTTTTCCCTCTTTTATTTTGTGATAAACAAAAATTCCATATAGTATTTCTCCTAAATAGCCCATTGTTCGAGGAAATCCCTTGTCCAATCCTTTTTTAGTAATTTTATCTTCAAGGGAAAAAAGAATATTAAACTGAAATTTATTCAATTCGAAAAAAACTTCTTTCCTTGCAATGTAACAATTATAGCCTCTATGTCTGGAGCTATTGAGGTATTCTATCGATATTGAATGCAACTCAGGATATTGGAGCTTAATTTCTTCAAGAAGAAGATAAATTGACTCCTTGGCGAGGAAAACGTTAGAAAACGCTTCCCAGTGTTGTCTGACAGTCTGCTTGAAGCCAAGTGGAGTTGGAATATGAAAAACAGGAGCATCTTCATTTACTATAAGATCGTATTCTTCAATTAATTTGTTCATCAAAGAATTATTTATTAGTCCAAATCTCTTAGAAGTAACTTCATTTAGCACTCCTCCATTAATGATATTTTGCGCATTACGCTCAAAAGGTCCAGGAGAAAAAACTAAAAACCTCCGGTAATGACAAAGCCCATAAACTTCAAGTTTGATATTCTTATAAACCCAATACTGAACCGTAAACTCACAATAAGCATTTCTTTTTTGAGAAATGTTCTCGCCCACATCGTCTCTGAGAAAATTTCCTATTTTCTCTTTATCGGGTAAAAAAAATGAACCACAAATTACCGGAGTAAATAAGTGATTTTGTGGAGTGAATGAATTCAGGTCCAATCTTCTGGATATAAATATCGCTCTTTTTTTGTCCATACACTATTCTTTGGGATCAATTCTGTAAACAGTTCTCATCAAACATTCAGATATTTATAATAGATCGCCTTGAGTAAGTTCCATCTTTTAGAATTCCTTGGGAGGATTTTCTTGGCAATTTTTCTTCTCCAACTTCCGCTTGGTAAATACACGTCCGCAAACCTCCTAGCAAAAGAAGGTTTGCTCAATGTGTGAATTTCTTGAGGTGCGTTTAGACGCTTTATCAGAACTTCATAGAATGGTGATTCCTTAGCGTAATACCACCAATTGTCTGCATATAGCAGTTCTGGGGAAGCCCAAGGTTTAGGTTGGCTGGCCCAATGAAGGACCTTTGCATTTTTAAAGGCATCAGAATAATCCTTCTGAGCTGGAGCGGGAGCAAAAAAAAGTTCTCTCTCAACCCAATTATTGACTATAAGGTAACAATTCCAACTGATATCAAGAAAGAGGATTCTCCCTTCAAAAAGCACATTAAGTATGTCTTGCTCTTGGATTCTGAAGTGGTTCTTCTGAGAAAAATCCAAAAGTTCCTCTAACTTAAAAACTTTTCGAATCTCATCCAAGTTCATTAACATAACGCCAGTATTGACATAATCATATGGGTTCTTGAGTTTTAATGTTTTCTTTGCATACTCTAAAGCGTCAATTGCTGGATCATTTAATGCTCCTTGATAGATGACGTCTTTACAGCAAGCTAAGCATTTATTTTCCAACTCTGTACCTTCGTAAAGATTTGCAGGATCTGTCCGAAAAATTAAATCTATATCTGTCACGATGGCTTTGGAATAATTTTTCAAAATCCACGGTGTCAGCAATCTATAATTAGCTTCCTCAGCATTGACGCTTCCTGATACGTAGAACTGCATCCCGGACAACATCTTTTTAGGATTAAAAAATCTTAACGACAAGTTGGAATAATTTGCGGCTTGGTTCCTCAACTTTCTCTCAGACTCCTCGCTAATACCTTTGACCAAAACTATAAGGTCATAATTTCGAGAGGGGCGAGAGTTTTTCATTAGAGCAGTAATAAAAACTGACAGGTAAGGCGCATAGTAATCGCTACAGGTCACTACTATGGGAATATTATTTTGAGGAAAAGCTGGAAATAACTCGGGCTGCTTCTTGGTTTCTTTAATAAATACCAATTGTCTTTCCTCAATTTTTATTTGGGACGTGGCTTTTACATAACTAAGCCAAATACCGTACAGCTGTTCTCCACAAAAACCAATGATTCTTCTTCTGTGCTCACTATAGAGTTTGGTATCTATCCTTTTTTCAAACTCAAATAATACATCAAACAGGAATTTACAGAACTTGTCAAATAAATCCCATTTCATAATGAAACAGTTATAAAAATGCGTCAAAGGTTGTTCATAATAATCATCTGCGAAGGGTACAAGTTCGGGATGCCTCTCTCTTATAATCTCCCGAAGTATTCTTAAATCAGAAAGGAAAAAATCCTCCTTCCTAGTTTCACAATAGTCCATTAATGACTTATAAGTCGGGATTGTTTTTCTTAGATCAATTGGACGGGCCGTTACAACATCATTCCCCGTTACAACTGAAACTATTTTATTGTCATTTATTAAATATTTTGAAATAAGTTCTGGAGACACAAATTCTTCAATAACTAATCCGCTTCCATCAACAGGGTATTCTTTATCGGCAAATGACAAATACCTTCTATAGTGACAAAACCCAACGTAATCTGTTCTCCTATTTTTCCAAACCCAATAAATAGCGGTAAATTCGCAGAAGGAGTCCCTTTTTTTAGATATATTCTCTCCAATATCATCTCTCAGAAAGTTTCTATCCTTCTTGAGAAAAACTGAGCCACATGTTATTGGATGGAAAACTTCATTTTCTATCAAATCGCTTTCCTGATCAGCTCTATTAATGACGTAAATAGAGACTCTTTTCTTTTCGTTGTCTTTCATTTTGTTATTTGACTTTTAAATTTCTAACAAGGGAGACAGATTGCTAGTAAAAAACTGTATGTCCCCTAAGGAGGTACTCTCAGGAGAATTAGTTTAGCACTGAACCATCAGAAATCTTTAGGCCATATTTTTCTCAGAACTAAATAGATACAAACCCAAAGAAATCTCAGTTTTTCTTGAATATCTGAAGATCTTACTTGGTTTCCAAATAACAATAACCTGCAAAAGCTGGAAGATGATATCTAGTGACCTGAACTGATTTTGGTTGACTCTGATTTTGCTTAAAACTAATCGTAAGTTGACTCTTTATTCTTAAAACTAAATGCAGTTAACTTGTAAGATTTTAACAATATTCTAAAAGTCAACTTTTTTGGTTCTAGTTCCGCGGAAACGCGATCATTCTCTCTACAAGCTTTGTTGCCCCATTAAAAATTCTTCTCTATAGCTACGCCACTTTTTTCAAGGGTTCCACTACTTTGCCCAGCTTCGCATGGTGTGAGCATTCCGCAGCTCATATGAGGACGTTCGGTGTTATAAAAATACAGCACCGTTGAGCAATTTAATGGCTTCCTCAAAGTTGCCAGCCATCTTCTTTCCCAAGATTTCATTCTTGATTATTCCGTTTACTCGCTCAGTAATGGCGTTTTCTTTCGGATCCCCGCAGGGTCAAACTAAAGAATATACCGAACGCAAAGGTCTGCATTTACTATTTAAACCAGGAACGAGCTCAGAACATTCCTGTCGGACCCCGCAATACCATGTTTTGCCCACAAAGTGGAAAGAGCCGTTAGAGGAACTACCTCGTAAAGCCCCCATGACTGCATAAATTCCCTGTGCATCGGCCTCTTCATGAACGTCACGGTCTCGGCAAACGTTCTAGGTAACACGTCCGAATTTCTAACGTAGGAAAGCCAGATACGTTGGAGAAAAAAAACAGTTCGAATGAAAAGTAACCGGCGAACGAGAGATTCCCTTCTCCATTAGTCTACGGAAAACATGTCGAGCTAGACCAAGAAGAACACATATCTTCCAGAAAAATTGGCAGAAGGATTTAATATGAATTCTTGGTTAAACTGCACTTTTTGGAAGAAAAGTTTAAGTTCTTTAATTGTTAAAGAGCCCGACCAGTGAAACTTCACTGATCGGGAGTAGCCTATTGTCGCAGGGTTCGTATTAAAAATAACGAAAGATGCGTACAAGGAGTATCAAGGCCATCAAAAGCCTAATTCTTGAATAGTGAAGATTAAAAGTTTTTCCCTTCTACGTCTTCTGCCAGAATCGAGTGCAAGCTTTAATGATGATACAAGGCCTTTAAAATCTTCCATTGAACAGAGCCTTTTGGAACAATTTTCTTTAAAAGCAGCCGTCGCCTGGAATTAATTGGAAATAAGCGATTCACAATTCTTTTTACTAAAACAGGCCGACCAGAACCTTGCATGGTCGTCATGACAGAAGATTGCATCATAATTGACAGTATAGAGTGATAGAAAGGCGTTTTCTGGGCATATTTCCAAAAATACTCGCCACAATCAACATCGGGAGAGTAGCACGGAATGAAATGACCTGCATAGTGTACAATCCATGGGTCAAGAAGGCTCTCTTTATACTTGTTGTAAATGGATAAAGGAGCGTAGAATTCGGTCAAGTCTTTTTGGCCTGAATGACTTTGGACCATAACATTCCATTTTTGATTTAAAAACAGAACTCGACCAAGAGAGATTTTATTTAATACATCCTGGTCAAACCACTTCCACTCTCTTTCTGAAGCTATCTCTAATAGGTCCGATCCACTAAAACTTTCTCTAATTTCACGAAGGTTCATCAAAAGCACGCCGGCATTAAAATACAGCTCCGGTTTGTTTATTGACAAAAATTTCTCGTTATAGTTAGCCTGCTCTTTAGAGCCCATGCCGTAAAAACCAGCCATAATAGTGTCTACTGCTGCTCCTAAATAATTATCCTTCAAATCAACTTGGAACAACAAAGCAAGGTCTCTGTTAACCACAATATCGCAATCTAAATAAATCGCTTTATCAAATTCCGATAAAATGTCCACAATTGCAAGCCTAAGATAAGTCATCTCAGTAACATGCATGGCCGTGTAAAAATTCCTTTTTTCAAGGTAACGTTTTGCCGGGACAAACCTCAAATTTATGTTGGCTCTGCCTTCGATTAAACTCAAGACCTTTCTTTTATTCTGGTCTGTAATTTCATCTTCTAAAACTATAATGTCATAGTTATGATCTCCGCCTGCATTTTCCTCTATCGAGCGAACCAAGACTGCCAAGAATGGGGCATAAGCATTGCTTGAGGAAACAACAATTGGGATTTCAGCATCTTTTCCAAAAGCCGGATAAAGTTTTATTTTTTTTTCAGGGTGCTCTATTCGAATTAATTGCTTCTCTGTTAACTTTCCTTTTTTTAATCTTTTCAAATGATTGAAATAAATACCAAAAGCAATCTCTCCCATATAACCAAAAACCCTCATTTGTTCTTGATTATAAGAAGATGAATCCAATCGTCTTTCTAATTCAAAAAGAATGTCAAAGAGTATAGATGAGTATTCTTCAAAATATTCTTTTTTGAGAATATAACAGTTAAAACCTCGCCATGTGTTACCTTTAAAATACTCATCCACGTCAAGAGCAAAATTAGGGTATTTTGTTTTGAAGATAGTTTGAAATAAATCTACGGCTTCTAACGGAAAAACGGAAGGATTTACTTCAAGAGACTCATATATATTTTTAGCCCCTTGGTGGTTTTCTCTCTTTAACGTATAAGGAATGATGCTGATAACATCATAATTGCATATTTCCTTTTCCATGAACTCTGGCGAAAGGTTATATTTATTGGTCAACGATGAGTCAATAGAACTTTCTAGGATAGAATTAAACACATCATTTGATTCTTTTGTTTCCGAGAAAGAAATAAATCTTCTGTAATGGCAAAGGCCGTAATAGTCTGCCTTTTCATTTTTCCAAGCCCAATAGTGGACAGTCAACTCACAAAATTTATCTCTCAAATAGGAGATATTATCCCCTGTATTATCTCCTATAATACCCCCCCCCATCTACGTTCGTCTTACATCCTTTATTCTGATCGTATATAGCTCCGCATCGAACATTCACGTAAAAAGGATTATTGATAACATCGCAGTCTTTATCGATCCTATGTGAAACAAAAATTTTAATAATTGGTCTTTTATATGTTGAATTCATCTTCAAAATTGATTCCACCGTTCTTTCAAATTTTCAACAAGTTCACTAAATAAATCTTGCCTATGAGGCAAAGGCATATTCTAGCTTGAGAATTTCACCAAAGTTTTAACTCGAAGTCGAAACAAGCGGGGTGAGGTAAAACATCTTAGGTGTCAACTAAGCAGATTTAGAGTGTTGTCAAAGTAAGATAACTAGAGAAAATTTATAAATTTTCAGTTAAAAATCAGATAGAAATAGCGGAATTTCGTTATAAATAACGTTCCATAATAAACAACCCCTGCACCAATACTTCTACGTGTTCTAGCGCTACAACCTTCTGGCCCAAACCGATTTCTTTTGAAATCTCCAATAAATTTGGAACAGCCTTCTCTGGTATTGTTTTCATCGCACACTTCACTAGAAAGCGTCCCCACGTGAGAAGTTTTGCCGCTTCCATCGTCCCCGTACCCCGCAGATCATACAATCCACTTAATTTTTACAATACTTTTTAACTTGCCGATCAATCTGCCCTGTCAGCAATCCACAGATTTGGAGCTCCTCAGGACTGCCCCCTTTTTAAAGTCGATCCTGGCTTTAAGTATGCACTTGAGGATGGCGTCAGCCCTGCAAACCTTTCCCTTTTGGTCCATAGACCTAACCGTGTACTAAAGTCGTCGCGGGATACTGTCTTGGAACAACATTCTCAGTTTCACGGAACAGGTTCTGATTTTTTAAATTTGGTCGCCTTGACCACCGCCTTAGTCGAGAGATCGTCTTGCGTCACGGACCGACCGCTTCTTTATCTTGTTTCCCCTAATGCTCGACGGGATTCTCCTTTCAACTCTACTAAATAATAGTAGTTAATAATTCTGTCGACGACTCCTTCAGCGATGTATTTTCCACCGAGCCATTAGAGCATGGTCTTCGCTGACTATGATAGTAGACAAGGTATCGGCCACTTTTAATAATTTCATAGACGAGACTTTGCTCCTGAGCAGTTAGAAACCCCAGACCGAAATCATCGACTGTGAGCAAGTCCGCCTCATTGATCTTCTTTAGCGCCTCAGATTTTTTCTCAGCCTTTGAGAGCCTTTCCACAAGTTCACCCAGACTAGAGTATCTAGCGTTACAGCCTCTTTCGATCGCTTCAGAACTAATAACCTAAATGTCGGATAAAGGTCACATCAGATTTTTACGGACTGACCTTTAGTTGATTCTGCGGTTTTTCTTCAAATCCCGATATTCCTAGCAATGTAAAGAACAATCGGTCACGTTTCGTCTCCCCACTTCTTTGGGTAACGGTCCCGGCCTCACTCCTTAAGCTCGTCAATTCAATGCAGTCGAACCAGTCGATTAAACTTTGCATCGATTGTTTTTTCAGCCATTTGAGCAGGTCGGCGTTCTGATCTTTGTCCTTTTCCGCGAGCTTTTTATCGCTGAGGCTCAGCTCAAGCTTTTCTTTGAGTTCCTTTATCTTCGCGTGCAGAAAGCACTGATATCCAAGCCCAACAAATTGACAGAACATGCGTCCTTTGAGGGTATCTCCGTCCCAGACGCGAGTGAGTGTACCATCCAGACGATTTTTCGTATCTTTAAAGGCTTCTTCAATTTTTTCTCTGGGACGGTACTTTCTCAAAGCCTCAAAGCAGTCTTCGGCTTTGTTAGAGACAAGGGCAAAGTAGCCGTAATCTTTCCTAGCCCGAACGCAGGCATCTTCGTTTATCGCAACTTTGAGCTTAACGCCCCTGCCGAGCCGGCTGGTATTGAGATACCTTTCTGCCTTCTTCTGTGCTGATTTACTGAGCTCATCCCAAAGACCTTTTTCAATGTCGTTCTTCAGGGACATAAGATCCGTCGCGAGGCGTTTTTCATCCCCTCCAACCCTTTCGCGGTTCAGGTAGAAGTGCAGATATAACCGCCTTGTTTCACTGAGAGTGTCGCCCTTGGCTGCTTCACCTCTGTTGCGCTGTCGCTGATAAGTAAACTCGGCATCGACGGGAACTGTAATTCCATGGATATTGAAGTCCCAAGGACAGAGACTAGAAGCTGTTTCCAAGCCGGACTTATTTTTCTGAAGGTGGTGGTTAACCCAAGAAAGATCTGTAGAGGCAGCCGTCGGGAATTTGATGTGTTTGCGCAGCATCTGTCCGACATTGTTCTGGCTATAATACCCCTTATCGGTAACGATTTGAGCCTTGGAGATATTTAAAAACGAGAACTGCTTTAGAGCGTTTTCTATCCCTGAGACATCGGCCAAGTTTCCCGGTTCGCGTGCAAAAGCAATAGGCTGGTGCGTCGCTAAATCGAACAAGGTAAGAAGCTTAACGGTATCCAAACCGTCTCCGGCCTTGTTGAAGCCCTGACGAGTTTCTTTGATGTATCGGGAGTATGAAGAGACGGTTGAAGAGTCGAACGCAACCGCATCCTCTTTATGGCAGCGTTTGGCCCTCGCAAGGAAGTAGTTTTGAACGATGCCTTCGTTTAATCCGAGATATTCAAACAAGTCGTGGTAAACATCCTTTGAAATCGGCTCCAGATAAGGAGTGGGATGGAGGAACTGCCACTTCTGCATTCTCTGCAGTCTGTCACCCTGATTAGCTAGCCAAAACTGAGCGATCGTGTCTACCTTTTTAGCCGAGCCCTCATCCATGCAAGAGAGCAAATCATCGGTAATACCGCTTTGCTCGCCAACCCAGCGCAGAAGCGAAGTCGATCCAACTCTTGAACGTGTCGAGGACTGGGTTACCGCATCCTCGATCTTTTTGCGTTTGGGTCTGGTGGGTACGATTTCTCCGTCGGTCGATCCGGCAGGAATCTTGCCGAGCAGTTTTCGGGAAAGTTCTTTGGTCTTTCTCGTCTCCGGAATGTAGACAGTTTGTCTTTCCCAGACGTAAATATCGCCGTTTTTACGCTTTTGCTTCCAAACAGAGGTGGTAGTTTTTCTGGTTATTGGCTTACAGGTCGGACGCATCAGAAATTAAATAGAAGACCACGATAAGGGTTTCCTTTTGAAGGGAGACCTTAGCCCAGGGAGCCGCTAGATGCGTATGCAAT
>QWCV01003508.1_pt1 | contig 11384 bp, 8 predicted proteins | sample 1972621 | NCBI WGS metagenome assembly QWCV01 (sample SAMN09866699, study PRJNA288562) | Human gut metagenome isolate pre2_stool, whole genome shotgun sequencing... | isolation source: gut | host: Homo sapiens | place: USA: California
TTGCTGCGTATTCGTGTGCGCTTATTTCTTCTCGCCGTGCCGCACGGCGTGGGCGCAGATGGCGGCAAAGGTCTCGTCGCTGATGTCGTGCTCGATTTTGCAGGCGTCCTCCTCTGCCACCTTGGGGTCCACCCCCAGAGTGATGAGGAAGCGGGTCAGAGTGTGGTGCCGGTCCAGCATACTGGCGGCAATGGCCATGCCGGAGTCCGTCAGGGTGATGAACCCCTCCCGGTCCATGGTGATGTATCCGTTCTCCCGCAGCCGCTTGGTGGCGTAGCTGACACTGGGCTTGGTGACACCCAAATGCTCCGCCACGTCGATGGAACGGATATAGCCGCGCTCCTGCTGCATCATCAGCATGGACTCCAGATAGTCCTGAGAGGATTTCTGTATCTTCATGGCAAACTGCACCAACCTTTTTCGGATATTTCTTATAGGTTAACACAGACTAACCAAAAATGCAAGGAGAGAAAAAAATTTTCCAAATCCCCTTGACAAAGTAGGTTAGAGCGGTTAAACTTAGGCGATGGTTAGGGCAACTTAACCTTAATTTTGGCACAGAGGTTAGCAGGTGCTAACCGTTTGGTTGGGAGGAATGATGTGATGATGCCTTTGGCACTGGCCAACCCCGGCGAGGAGAATCTCATTCGGAAGGTGGGCGGAAGCCCGGAAGTAAAGAAGCATCTGGAGGATCTGGGCTTTGTAGCCGGCGGTACGGCTACGGTGGTGGCTACGCTGGGCGGCAATATCATCGTGAAGATCAAGGAATCCCGTATCGCCATCAGTGAAGAGATGGCACGGAAGATCATGATTTGACAAAAAAGGAGAGAAAAGTATGAAAACACTGCGTGAGGTCAAGATCGGCGAGACCGTCAAGGTGGTAAAGCTCCACGGCGAGGGCCCTGTCAAGCGCCGCATCATGGACATGGGCATCACCCGCGGCACCGAGGTATTCGTCCGCAAGGTAGCCCCTCTGGGCGATCCCATGGAGGTCACCGTCCGTGGCTATGAGCTGAGCCTGCGAAAGGCCGACACCGAAATGATCGAGGTCGAGTAAGTGTCCTGTTGCGGATGGAGCGAACCCGGCCTTCATAGGCCCTGATTTTTGTTAGTGATAAGTTAGAGAAATCAAACCAAAAGGAGCAAGCATCAATGGATAAGCAGATCAAAATTGCCCTGGCGGGCAACCCGAACTGCGGTAAGACTACGCTGTTCAATGCGTTGACGGGTTCTAACCAGTTTGTTGGTAACTGGCCCGGTGTTACCGTGGAGAAGAAGGAAGGCAAGCTGAAGAAGCACGAGGATGTGGTCATCATGGACCTGCCCGGCATCTACTCCCTGTCTCCCTACACGCTGGAGGAGGTGGTGGCTCGTAACTACCTGATCGGTGAGCGGCCCGACGCCATCCTCAACATCATCGACGGCACCAATCTGGAGCGCAACCTCTACCTGACCACCCAGCTTACCGAGCTGGGCATCCCCGTGGTCATCGCCATCAACATGATGGATGTGGTCCGCAAGAACGGCGACCAGATCAACACCGGGGAGCTGTCCCGTGAGCTGGGCTGCCAGGTGGTGGAGATCTCCGCCCTGAAGGGTACCGGTGTCATGGAGGCCGCCGAGGCCGCCGTGGAGGCTGCCAAGAACGGTAAGACCATCCCCATGCATACCTTCTCCGGCCCCGTGGAGCATACCATTGCCCACATCGAGGAGGCCGCCGTACATACCATGCCCGAGGAACAGCAGCGCTGGTACGCCATCAAGATCTTCGAGCGTGACGACAAGGTGCTGGAAAAGCTCAGCATCCCCGCCGACGTGATGCAGCACATCGAGACGGACATTCAGGCTGCCGAGAAGGAGCTGGATGACGATGCCGAGAGCATCATCACCAACGAGCGCTATGTCTACATCGCCGAGATCATCAAGGGCTGCTACAAGCAGAAGCGCAAGGGTCAGCTCTCCGCCTCCGATAAGATCGACCAGATCGTCACCAACCGCTGGCTGGGCCTGCCCATCTTCGCTCTGGTGATGTTCCTTGTGTACTGGATCGCCATGGTGGCCGTGGGCGCCCCCGCTACCGACTGGGCCAACGACGGCCTGTTCGGCGATGGCTGGCACCTGCTGGGTATCGGCTCCAAGGCCTATAACGAGGTCAACGACGAGTACACCGCATCCCTGCAGGCTGTGGAGGCCTTTCTGGGCATCGAGATCGACCCCGAGGCCGATGACTTTGATCCCTCTGCCGTCATTGCTCAGATGAACGGCTTCACCGCCAACAGCAACGCCACCGCTACCGTGGATGTGGAGGATGAGGAGACGCTGGCCATCAACACCATGACCGCCTACTACGACGCCATCCCTGAGGGTGCCGACAAGGACAGCACCGTGGGTGTCACCTATGTGGACGCCGTGGCCTACCTCAACAAGAACGGCTTTGACGCCCCCGATCCCGCCGACTACGGCGTGTGGGTCCCCGGCGTGCCTGTTCTGGTGGAGAGCGGTCTGGAGTCTGCCGGCGCAGCCGATTGGCTCAGCGGCCTGATCCTTGACGGTATCGTGGCCGGTGTCGGCGCCGTGCTGGGCTTCGTTCCCCAGATGCTGGTGCTGTTCCTGATGCTGGCCTTCCTGGAGGCCTGCGGCTATATGGCCCGTATCGCCTTCGTTCTGGACCGTGTGTTCCGCAAGTTCGGCCTGTCCGGTAAGTCCTTCATCCCCATGCTCATCGGCGTGGGCTGCGGCGTACCCGGCGTCATGGCCTCCCGTACCATCGAAAATGAGCGTGACCGCCGCATGACCATCATGACCACCACGTTCATCCCCTGCGGCGCCAAGGTCCCCTTCATCGCCATGATCGCCGGCGCCATCTTCGGCGGCAGCGCATGGGTTTCCACCTCCGCTTATTTCATCGGCATGGCCGCCATCATCATCTCCGGCATCATGCTGAAAAAGACCAAGATGTTCGCCGGCGACCCCGCTCCCTTCGTCATGGAGCTGCCCGCCTACCACTGGCCCACTCTGGGCAACGTCCTGCGCTCCATGTGGGAGCGTGGCTGGTCCTTCATCAAGAAGGCCGGTACCATCATCCTGCTGTCCACCATTTTCGTGTGGTTCACCACCTACTTCGGCTGGGTGGACGGCACCTTCCGTATGCTGGATGAGTCCGAGATCGACTCCTCCATTCTGGCTGCCATCGGCGGCGCCATCTGCTGGATCTTCAAGCCCCTGGGCTGGGGCAACTGGCAGGCGACCGTGGCCTCCATCACCGGTCTGGTGGCTAAGGAGAACATCGTGGGTACGCTGGGTATCCTGTATGGCGGCGGCGACGGCACTGTGTACCAGAACATCGCTCAGGCCTTCACCGGCATTACCGGTTACAGCTTCCTGGTGTTCAACCTCCTGTGCGCCCCCTGCTTCGCCGCCATCGGCGCCATCAAGCGTGAGATGAACAACCACAAGTGGACTTGGTTCGCCATCGGCTATCAGTGCGGCTTCGCCTATCTCGTCGGCCTGATGATCAACCAGTTCGGCAACGCCTTCACCGGCAGCCTGAACATCATCGGCCTTATCGCTGCTCTGGCTGCGCTGGCCATGATCGTCTATATGCTGGTCCGCCCCTACAAGGAGGCCACCAAGCTCAGCGCCAAGGTGTAAGCACCTTATCCTGGCCTTTCACATGGATACGGAGGGCTCCGGCCGACCGCCCCGCCTCCCTCGGGAGACGAGGCCCGCCCCTTCGGGCCCATGTCTGAAGATGCTGCAAGTATCTTGAATGTTCAAAGTATGTCAGAAAAGGAGTGAGTTTCCATGCTGCAATGGATCAGCGAGAATGTAGGCACCATTTTGATTTGTATGGGACTGATCGTCATCGTAGCGTTGATCGTCCGGAGCCTGATCCGGCAGAAGAAGCAGGGGAAGTCCTCCTGCGGGGCCGGATGCGCCCACTGCGCCATGCACGGCCAGTGCCATAAGGACTGACGGGCGCAGAAAATGCCATAAGGGAAGGGACACGGAAGCACCCCGTGTCCCTTCCCTTATGCTCTCTCCTTTATGCTGGGCATCCCCCTCGGCGCAGGGCAATGGAGTGGGGCAGGAGAGGGCCCTTCCCACGGGAGAGACCCTCTGCTGCTTCTAACAAGGGCGGATCACAGCCTGCAAGCGGCGCAGCATGGCCCGCAGGTGGCAGATAAAAGGCGGGACCCTTACGGGTCCCGCCTTTTCGCTTATGCGGTCATGCCTTGCGGCAGGTGGTCATGCGTCGGAAGGTTTTCCCTTATCCCCGGCGCTTCTTGCCCACCAGCAGAGCCGCACCGGCCATGGCCGTGATCCCCATCAGGGAGACCCACAGCACCAGACGGCTCTCGTCGCCGGTGGCGGGCTTGGTGGGATCGGTGGGCTGGTCGGGTTTACCGGGCTGATCGGGCTTGCCGGGATCCACGGGATCCAGCTCAGCGCCGCAGGTATCACACTTGCCGTCCTTGTCCGCATCCGTATGACCGGTGGCGGGGAGCACACGGGTCTCCGTCTCGCCGCAGGGGCAGGTGCGGGTCTCCACGCCGTCCCCGGTGCAGGTGGCGGGAGTGGTGACCTCCCATTCACCGAACTGGTGGGCGTGGGCGGTGCAGATGATGTCGGCACGGTTGCTGATGCGGATACGGGGCGCCATAGCGGTGCCGTCGGCCAGCACGAAGGTGTTGTCGTAGGAGGCCAGACCCGTGGCGGAGATCTCGCAGCCCGGCTCCAGATTCTTCACCTCGTCGTTGGGGCAGATGTAACCGTCGATGAACACACGGGACACCACACCGGCGCTGTCACGGACCAGAATGGTCTGCACCAGACCGTTGGCCATCTCGATGCCCACCACATAGCCCTTCAGGGTGATGAGCTGGCCCAGCACGGAGCCGTCGTTGACCTGGGTGGAGGTGACCTCTCTGGGGGTCACGGCCTCACCCTCGCCCAGCTTGACGATGTCGGTGACGGCCAGCTGGTGCTCACCCTGATAGGAGCTGGTGGTGCCGGACACACGCACCCGGTCACCGATCTTGAAGTCGCCGGCCACGGGGAAGCAGTTGATGCCGCCGGTCTCGTCCTGCACGTAGATGCAGTCGAAGAAGGCCGTCTCCTTGTCGTAGCCGGAGGCGTTGGAGGTGACCACGCCCTCGATGGTGTACTTGTAGCCGTCCTCGGTCTGGGCCTGCACCTCGGCGATGGGCGTGATCTGCACGGGGTTGATGAGCCGCAGCAGATTCTCGCAGATCTTGTAGTTGGAGTAGTTCTTCTCGGAGCCGTTGTCGCTGATGCTGGCCTGCACCTCAAAGTTGGACATGAAGGCCGCACCGGAGACCACCACCATGCCACGGCCCTCCAGCTGCTCGGTGGCCATGACCATCAGGCGGCTGTCGTTTTCGGCAAAGGCATACTTGGGCGTACCGGCGCCGCCCAGACCGTCCTGATCCACGTCCACGGAGTAGGTGGTGGCATGGCCATACACCACGGGGGACACGGTGGCGGGCAGCGTGGAGGTGGCATTGCCGCTTGCGTCCACGGCATAGATGGAAGCACCGCCGTAGTGGCTGAAGCGCTCGGTGTAGAGCTTGTCATAGGGATGGTCGGGATCGACCTCCACGCCCTCCATCAGGGGGTTGTCCATGTTGTAGGAGCTGAAGTACAGCCGCCACTTATCCACGCCGTCGGCGGCGCTGCGAACGTCGTCATAGGTGGCGTCGTCGCTGATGCGGAGGCTGGAGCCCAGGGCCGCCAGCACCTCATTCTGGGTGGCTGCCATGTGCTTGATGGCGGGGTTGCTCTGAATGGCGTCGTAGTTCTCGTAGTTGTCGGACCAGCCCGCCAGAATGACGGTACCTCCGGCTGCGTTGAAAGCGTTGATAGCCGCCAGCTCGTCAGCACTGTACGTCTTGGGATCGGCCTGAGCGGCCTCCAGACGGCGGCTGGGAGCGGTGAGGATCAGAGCCTTGAACTTGGGATTGCTGCAGGCGGCGATGAGCTCCTCGCTGGAGTTCAGCTGCACGGTCCGGACGCTGTACTCAGCGGCCAGATTGCTGAAGTTGCCCATGGAATCCTTATAGTTGCCCGCCACATACTCGTTGTAGTGGGAGGCGTCGATGCCAATGTACACCAGTGCATCCGCATTGAGCACATCCAGATCGATGGTCTTGGTGAAGGTGTACTCCTTGCCGTTCTGCTCCACCACAGCGGTGACCTGAACGGTGAACACACGGGCGGCGGTGGGGGTGTAGTGGAAGGAGACATCCAGCGTGCTGCTCTTGCCCAGCGTGTAGCCCTTGTCGCCCTCACCCTTATCCACGCCGATGACGGTGCCGCCGATGGTGTAGGTCAGGGACTTGATGGTGGCATCGGTGTCCTCGCTGTTGAAGAGGGTGGTGGTCAGGGTCAGCTCCTCGTCGGTGACGGGGGTGGCGGTGCCGCAGACCATGTTGGAGATGCCCAGCTTCAGGCTCTCACCCACCCACACGGGGGAGGTGACCGCCAGATCGCCGTCACCCTCGGTGACACGGATGAAATAGTAGCTGTAATCCGGATCCAGCGTCACGGACAGGCTGCCCTGATTCAGCTCGGCGGGGTCGGACCAGGTGTGGACCACCTTGCCGGAGTTGACCACCACCTCCACCTTGGAGATGGAGTCGCTCTTGTCGGGATCGTTGACGGTGACCTCCAGATCCAGCTTCTCGGGGACCTCGGTGATACTGGAGCCCATCATCTGACCGTTGACGGTGTAGCCCAGCTCCAGGTTCTTATCCTCGGTGGCGTACATCCGCAGGGCCCGGATGGCCTCGTAGATGCCCTCCTCGGTGAAGTTGTCGGTGAGGATAACGTCACGGGCGTCGTTGGCATTGCCCCAGCGGCCCTTGTGGTTGTCCTGGTTGTTGGTGGGGGCCAGATGCCAGCCCTTATCCAGCGCCATGATGTACTGCTCATAGCTGGGATAGTAGCCGCCGGCGCCGATCTGGCCCTCGCCGTTACCCACCTCCACCATATACATACGGCTGTCAATGACGGGATCCCAGTAGGAGAAGTCACTGAAGTTGCCGAAGGTGGTGCCGGGATGGTTGAACTGGCTGATGGAGTCCACGCCCTCGGCCTGACTCAGCAGAGCGTAGTAGGCCTTCATACCGGCGTCGTCGGTCTTGTTGTTGAGGGTGGTGTTGTTGCGGGAGACCACGCCGGGGGTGTTGAAGGTGTTGATGTGGCCGGGGCCGCCGGACCATGTCATCTCGAAGCCGCCCAGCGCCACCATGGAACCGGCGTTCTCGGCGTTGAAGGCATCGATGGTGCTCTTATAGGTGCTCCAGCTGTGGTTGGCGTCGGAATCCTTCACCAGAGAGGTGTCATACAGAGCGCCCTCCACGTTAGCATTGGTCTTGGAGTCGAAGTAGTTGGAGTGGTCGGTGAAGGCTACGAACTGCACGTTGGCGCTGGCGGGGATGCTCTTGATGTAGTCCAGCGCAGAGGTCAGCGTACCGGAGCCGTCGGAATACTGGGTGTGGCTGTGGAGCTGACCGAAGTACAGCTGATACTGGGTCTTGCCCACGGTGAAGAACCAGTTGAAGCTGGCCTCCTTGCCGTCGGCACGCTTGGCGGTGACCACCACCTCCGTGCGGCCGTCGGTGAGGTCGGCAGCGGGCGTGTAAGTGACACGGCCGCCTTCATACACGGCGCCCACGGTCTTGCCGTTCACCGTCATGGTGATGGTGGGCTCCGTCCCGGCATTGGCCAGCGCCACGGAGATGGCGGGCCGCTTGTCGCTGCCGGTCTGAGCGCCCCGCATGGGCGTGGGATTGGAGAACACCGGCTCGTCCTTCACGGGGATCTCCACCGTGCGGGTGATGGCCTTGCCCTGATTGTCCACGCCGCTGATGGTTACGGTGAGTTTGTCGCCCGTCACCTTCTCCACGGGGATGGTGACGGTGTAAACACCCTCCTCCTCGGTGACAGTCAGGGCCTCGCCCGCCAGCGTGGCGGTCATGTCGCCCTTGACACCGAAGGGAGCGTCCACGGTGAAGCTAAAGGTGTAGGCCTGCCCCACATAGGCGTCATACAGGTGGTCGATGACCACGGCGGGCATATTCACGATGCCGCCGGTCAGCTCCGTCCCCTCCGCCACGGGATAGAAGGAGAAGGAGTAGATGGTGTAGTCCAGATCACCGGTGGAGCTGTACATACTGTACACCTTGAAGCTGTCGCTGTAATACTCCAGCCACTGGCTGTATTTGCCGTTATACTTGGCGGTGCGGCTCTCCATTTCGTAGCCGCCCACGTTGCCGGAGCACTCCCGGAGCAGCCAGTCGGCGTCCTCACTGGCGGTGGGGGAATAGAAGGCGTTGTTGCCGGTGCCGTTGGCGCACAGATAGCCGTAGGTGTCGTTGCGGAAGCGATAGTACTCGCCGCTGCGCTCCACGGTAAAGACCACGGCGCCGTTGGAGCAGACAGCCTTGCCGTTGGCAATGGTGGCGGCCGCCTTGTTCGGCGTGCTTACGGCGATGGTGACGGTGAACGTGCCGCTGCTGGTGCGCAGCGCGTTCGGATCGAAGGATTACGGCACGCTGTTCTCGTACGTGAGCATCGGCACATCGCTGGTAGGCTCGCTGGGCATTTCGGTGTATGGGTTCCTGTTCGACCGCTTCGGCTCGTACGATCCCGGCCTGATGCTGGGCATTGGCACGGGCGTTGCGAGCGCCGCGCTGCTGCTGGTGGGTATGGCTGCGGCAAAGCGCCTGATGGGCGCCGCGCACGTGCGAAGCGGCGCGGTGCAGGCGGAGGAGCCCGCGTTCTAAGAGCGCGCTTTTTTCTTCGGGACGATGCGTTCGACGATGCCCTGGGTGACGCGGTGGCCTGCCAGCTCGGCAAGCGAGCCGAGGGCGCCGACCAGGGTTTCGCGAGCGGTCCCGTCGATGTTCTTGGCCGCCTCGCTCAGCAGGGCCACCGTTTTCGCCCCGCCGAAGAAGACCTCGGTGGCGTTCTGGGCGCCCGAGGCCTCGACGGCTTTGAACAGCGCGTCGACGATGGCCGCCGCTTCCTCGTCGGAGTAGCGCGCCAGCCATTCGGTGAGCAGCGCGTCGGTGAACCGGGCGTTTTCGGTGAGGTTGTCGAGGTAGACGAAATCGTCGCCGTCGACCTCCCACGAGAACGGGCTGTGCTGCAAAAGGCCGCGCTCGGTGCTGTGCACCACGAGCGGCGGGGTGTGCGACTCCATGAGCATACCGATGACGGAGTCCTGCGGGACGGTGCGGTGGATGCGGCCGTCCAGCTTTCTCCAATCATCGGGCGAGAACGCGCCCGCTTTGAAACCGGGGCCGTCGTGCGTGTACACGCGCTCGATGCGGTCCTGCACAGCGGCGGACGCGTTCAGCGCGGCGTACAGCGCGAGGTTGGCGCCCTTCGAGTGGCCGCCCACGAACAGCCGGCGAGGCAGGTGCGGCGCTACGGCCTCCAGGTAGCGCGCGGCTTGCTCCTGGGCGGGCACGGGCGCGGTGTAGCACATGTTGAAGTTCTCGCGCCAGCCGGTGATGGACGTGTCGGTTCCGCGGAAGCCCACGTAGGCGAATTCCTTCTTGTAGACGAACGTCATGGCGGCGAACTGCGTCTGCCGCTCGGTATCGAACAGGCTGAGGTAATCGCGGATGACCATGTCGCGAAACCGCGGGCTGGCGGCGAGTGCCAGCATATTTTCCTTCACGCGGCCAGGGATGAGGCCCGAGAACATATGCTCATAGTGTTCGGCACGCAATGTATCGAGGAAGTGGGCGGGGCGTCCCGAAGGGGATAGCAGGTTCTTCACGATGGTGCCGAGCCTGCCGAACGCCTTGCGCTCGCGCAGCGGCGGCACGATCCCTTCGGCGCGCACCATGCAGAACTGGGAAAGCGCCGCCGAATCGACCGGGTTGAACGGCTTTTCCTCGAATGAGGCGAACTCCGTGCCGAGATAGTCGAGAATGTTCATGCAGCAGCGCTCCTAGCATCCGATACCGCCTGCGTCGCCTCTCATCATACCGCGTCTCGGGCGCTGCCGGCCTTCAATCTGCCGACCTTCAACCTCTCGGCGTTTCGTCGTCGATCATGGCGAGTAGCTCCTCGCGCGAGTTGATGGCGAGCTTCGCGTAGATGTGGCGCACGTGGGTGCGCACGGTGTTCTCGGAGATGTAGAGCTTCTCGGCCACATAGCCGTGATTGTAGCCTCGTCCCAGGTAGTACAGCACCTCGCGCTCGCGCGGCGACAGCCCCCGTTCGGCTGCCAGCGTGTCGCAGCGGCGGTGGATGTACGTGCGCGAGTCGTCCGCGCCGTGAGGCTCGGTGCGCCGGCCTTCGCGCTGCCGCGAGCCTTGCGCGAACGATATGGCGATGAGCGCCAGGTACACGGTGAGCATGATGAGACAGATCGTGCGGCCGTCGGTGCCGATGACGGCGATGCCGCACAGGCCGGCCACGAACGCGAGCGCTAGCAGCGCGAGACAGGCCGGGAATACGAACGTGGCGGCAAAGGGCACGCTGCGGACGGCGCTGGCCATGCTGCACCAGATGGCCAGCGCGATCACCGCGAAGCTGGCCTGGGTGAGCACGTCGATGATACCCGCTGCGACATCGCTGTCGGAGCTGATGACGGGCAGCGCGAGCAGAAGCGCCACGGCGATGGGATACACGGCCTGGTTGAGCAATCTGAGCGGCGACGAGTTTGCCTTGCGCAGCACGAACAGCGCGACGACGATGGCCAGCAGCGACGGCCCGATGAGCGATTTCCACGCTCCCAGCGGATCGGGCAGGCGCATCTGCTCGCTCGAGATGACGGGATCCCAGGTGAGCCCGAAGATGAAGCAGGTGATGCACGCCCCTACGAGGGGCATCCACAATATGGCGGCTGCCTTGCGCAGCCGGATGCGATGGTCATCCTCGCTTGCGCTTTCGGCGCCGGCGGGGTGCGGTGCCGCAGTCTCGTCGTTGAACGTGCGGGCGACGAACAGCAGCGCCACCGATGTGACAAGCGAGCATGCGATCAGCGCCAACCCGATGGGAGAGGGGGAAAGCGGCTCGGCCGCGAAATGGACGACTGCTGCCGCCACGATGCCCCATGCGCTGTTGAACAGCAAATTCTCCGGTTCGAGCCGCGCGAACACCGAGCCCCACGCCGTGGCGAGCATGGCAAGTCCCGCTCCGAACGCCAGGCCGAACATGGCGGGCTCGGCGAACGGCAGCGTCAGCTGCGTGTACAGCGGCAGCATGAACTGCACTCCGATGGCGACCAGGCAGGCGCCTGTCACCAGAGGCGCCGTGCGGGTGAGGTCGGGCGTGCGTCGATCTGCGCGCTTGGCCAACATGGCCAGCGCGGCGAGCACGATGCCCGCGCCCGTCAGCCC